>Ga0207695_10004683_pt1 | contig 18529 bp, 16 predicted proteins | sample KBSC54metaG_FD_184354 | JGI IMG/M metagenome (GOLD analysis project Ga0207695, IMG submission 184354) | Corn rhizosphere microbial communities from Kellogg Biological Station, Michigan, USA - KBS C5-4 metaG (SPAdes) (version 2) | ecosystem: Host-associated > Plants > Roots > Rhizosphere > Soil... | reverse complement strand
ATCTACTGCGCCAATGTGCTGGGCGGCATGATCCTGGGCCAGCTGATCGTGCGCGACCTCGGCTTCAAGGGCATTCCCGTCTACAACGTCGAGAACGCCTGTGCGAGCGGCGCGACGGGCGTGCACCTGGCGCGTCACGCGTTGATGGCGCAGCAGTACGACACCGTGCTGGTGTTGGGCATCGAGCAACTCACCGCGCTCGGTGGCGGCACGATTCCGCTGCAGCGCAACGACCACAAGACCGAGCTCTATGCCAAGGCCGGCATGGTGCTGCCCGCCGTGTACGCGATGCGCGGCACGCGCTTCCTCCACGAGCGCGGCGCCTCGCGCGAGGATCTGGCGGCCATCGCGGTGAAGAATCGTCACCACGGCTCCCTCAACGAGTACGCGCAGCAACGCACCGAAACGACGCTGGAGGAGGTGCTGGCCTCGCGCATGATCGCCGACCCGCTCACGCTGCTGCAGTGCTGCCCGTCGCAGGTCGATGGCGCCGCCGCGGTCATCCTGAGCTCCAGGCGCCGCTCGGCGAAACGGCCGGTCAAGGTGCTGGCGTCGGTGGTGGTCTCGGGCGTTCGCGAGCAGGCGGATGACGACATCCTCGACGCCGAGATCACGGCGCGCGCGGCTCGCCAGGCCTACGAGCAGGCCGGCCTCGGCCCCGACGATGTCGACGTCGTCGAACTGCACGACGCGTTCACCATCGCCGAACTCCTGTACTACGAAGCCCTCGGCCTCGCGGATCACGGTGAAGCGGTGTCCTTGTTGAAGTCCGGCGCCACCCGGGTCGGTGGACGCGTTCCGGTCAATCCGAGCGGCGGCCTGCTGTCCAAGGGGCATCCCCTCGGCGCGACCGGCGTCGCGCAGATGGTCGAGATCATGTGGCACTTGCGGGGCCGTGCCGGCGCGCGTCAAGCGCAGGGCGCCAAGGTCGGCCTGACCCAGTGCACCGGCGGTGGTATCGCTGGGGTCGATCACGCCGCCTCCTCCGTTCACCTGCTGGGGGTGTGACATGAATACGAGGTTCGAACAAGGCGAGGTCGGCGTCGTCACCGGCGGTGCGCGCGGCATCGGTCTCGGCATCGCGCGCCGGCTGGCGGAGCAGGGCATGACCGTGGCGCTGCTCGACCGCGACACCGCCGCGCTCGATGCGTCGGTCAGCGCGCTCACCGCGGAAGGGCTGAGCGTCATCGGCGTCACGGTGGACCTGACCGACTCGAAGGCCGTGAATGCCGCTTTCGAAGAGGTGGGGTCGCGCGCGGGAAAGGTCGGCTATCTGGTGAACAACGCCGGCGTCGTCCGCGACATGCGCTTCCTGAAGATGGCCGACGAGGACTGGGACCTCGTGGTCGACACGAACCTGCGCTCTCAGTTCCTCTGTTGCCGCGCCGCGCTGCCCGGGATGCTCGAACGCGGTCATGGCCGCATCGTCAACATCTCCTCGCGCGCCTGGCTCGGTGGCTTCGGGCAAGCCAACTACTCGGCGGCCAAGGGCGGTGTCGTCAGCCTGACCCGATCGCTGGCCATCGAGTTCGCGGCCAAGGGCGTGACCGTGAACGCGATCGCCCCGGGCATCGTCGATACGCCGCTGTTCCGCGAGTTCGCGCCCGAGGTGCAGGCGAAGCTGAAGGATTCGGTGCCGGTGCGTCGCATCGGCACGGCCGAGGACATCGCGAACGCGGTCGGCTTCTTCGTCGATCCCGCCTCGTCCTACGTCACGGGGCAGACCCTGTACGTCTGTGGCGGCCGCAGCCTGTCGTCTGCGAGCGTCTGAGGAGATCACCATGTCGGTCACGTTCGAAACGCACGGTGCGGTCGCCGTCATCACGATCGCGCGCCCGGAGTCGCTCAACGCCCTCGACGTCGCTTCGCTGCACGAGCTGCGCAACCACCTCTGCGAGGTTCGCGACCGGGACGACATCCGGGTGGCCGTGCTCACCGGCGCGGGCACGCGCGCGTTCTGTGCAGGGGCGGATCTGAAGGGCACGCAAACCTCCCCGGCCCCCTATCCGGAAGCGGTGTTCCGCTCGGTGGCTCAGTCCGGCGAGAGGGGGCTCTACATCCGCCTGATGGACCTCGGCGATCTCGAGTTGTGGAAGCCGATCGTCGCCGCGGTCAACGGCCACTGCCTCGGCGCAGGCCTGGAGATCGCGCTGCAGTGCGATCTGCGCATCGCATCGACGAATGCGAGCTTCGGACTGCCGGAAGCCACGGTCGGCTCCATTCCCGCAGTCTCCGGCCTGCATCGTTTGCTCAAGGCCGTGCCGTCCGCCCACGCGATGCAGACGGTCCTGATCGGCGATCGCATCGGGGCTGCGGACGCGCAGCGCATCGGCCTGGTCACCGAGACCGTCGAGCCGGAGGCCCTGGCTGACCGCGCGATCGCGCTCGCCATGCGGATCGCCTCGAACGCACCGCTGGCCGTGCAGGCCGTCAAGAGGCTGTCGCGCCGGACCGCGCACCTCAGCGACGCGGATGCCCAGCTGCTGACCGAACTGCACTGGGGTGTGATCCGCGACACCCAGGATCGTCTCGAAGGTCGGAAGGCCTTCGCGGAGAAGCGCCCGCCGCGGTACGTCGGCAGGTGAACGATGGCGACAAGGACGACTCGTGAGACCCGCACCTTCCAGCGTGCAACTGCAACTCGAAAGGCATGACATGTTGCGCAAAGCTCTCGACGGATTGACCGTCGTTGACTTCACGCAGATCGGGGCCGGCCCCACCTGCACGATGCTGCTGGCAGACATGGGCGCGCGCGTGCTCAAGGTCGAGGCTCCGACGGGGGAGCTCGGCCGCCAGCTCGGTCCGGGCTGGATCGGCGACGACTCGGCGCTCTTTCATGGATTCAACCGCAACAAGCTGGGCATCGCTATCGACCTGAAGTCGCCCTCCGGGATCGACGTCGCCAGGCAGCTGATCGCCGGGGCCGACGTGCTCGTCGAAAGCATGCGACCGGGTGTCATGCGCCGCCTTGGTCTGGGTTTCGAGCAACTCGCCCCCGCCCATCCTTCGCTCGTCTACTGCTCGATCTCGGCCTACGGACAGCAGGGGCCTTACGCCGATCGCGCCGGCGTCGACGGGATCCTGCAGGCCGACTCGGGCCTGATGAGCCTCATCGGTGTCGAAGGCAGCGAGCCCTGCAAGGTGCAGGCCCCGGTGGTCGACGTGATGACGGGATACGTGGCCAGCGTGGGCATACTGGCCAAGCTGGCCCAACGCGCGCGCGACGGGCAGGGCGGTCACCTGGACGTCAATCTCCTCAATTCGGCCCTCGCGTTGCAGCAGTCCTCGCTGACAAGCTATTTCGCGGATGAGCAGCTTCCCGTCCGCGCCGGCAGCGCGGCACCTTACTCCGCGCCGAACCAGGCCTTCCGGACGTCTGACGGGTGGGTGATGGTGGCGGCCTACATGCCGGATCGGTGGGAGCGACTGTGCGCGCTGCTGGGGCTGCGGGAAGCGACCACAGACCCGCGTTTCGCGACCTCGCCGCTGCGAGTCGCGCATCGCCATGCCATGGTGGAGGCGCTCACGGCCGTCTTCATCACCCGATCCACCGAGTTCTGGTTGGCCGAACTGCAGAGTGCGGACATCCTCTGCGCCCGAGTGGCCACCTATCGCGACGTCTTGCATCACCCCCAGGTAGCGGCGAACGGCATGCTGAGCCACGCCGAGCACCCGGAGCTGGGCCGGATCGCCATGCCGGGCTTCCCGATCAACAGCGAGAGCATGAACGCAGAGCCTTTCCGTCCCGCGCCGTCTTGCGGCCGGGACACGCACTCGGTGCTGCGCGAGGCCGGTTTCCCGGACGCCAGGATCGCCGAGCTGCAGCACAGCGGCGCGATCCATTGCGCCCGGCGTGCAGAAGCGACTGCCTCAGAGTGACACGGCGGCCGGGGCGCGTCCCGGTTCCCGCCTAGTGACATTCCATGATTGAGCTTTGCTCAATCAGGAAGCTACGCTCGTCGGATGGATCGCCTGCCGCCACTGAACGCCATCAGAGCCTTCGAAGCGGCCGCCCGCCATCTCAGCATCACGCTGGCGGCCGAAGAGCTGAACGTGACGGCCGGAGCCGTCAGCCGCCAGATCAAGGGTCTGGAAGAGGCACTCGGCGTTCAGCTGCTGACCCGCGGGCATCGGCAGATCTCGCTGTCCCGGGCCGGCAGCGGGTACTTTCGCGCGGTCACCCGCGCCCTGGAGGAACTGCGCGAGGCCACGCGCAAGCTGACGCGCCGCAAGCAGAAGAAGCAGCTCAAGGTGCGCGCCTACACGACCTTCGCCATGCGCTGGCTGATCCCCAGGCTGTCGGACTTCCACGCGCAGCACCCGGAAATCGAGGTGCTGCTCAAGGCGTCGCTGGAGCCCGTGGACTTCCGCAAGGAAGACATCGACGGTGCGGTTCGGCTCGGCGACGGCCACTGGCCCGACGCCAATACCTACCGCTTAGTGTCGAACATCCTCGCCCCGGTGGCGAGTCCCCACCTGCTCGAGACCGGCCCCAAGCTCAAGAAGCCGGTCGACCTCAAGAACCACACGCGCCTGCACTCGATCGCCCGGATCGACGATTGGGCGCACTGGCTGGAGGCCGCCGGCGTGGGCGATCTCGTCGATCCGCGCGACGGCATGATGTACGAGAGTTCCGCGATGGCCTATGCCGCCGCGGTCGAAGGGCAAGGCGTCGCGATGGCGCAGCTGTTCCTCGTCGAAAACGACCTCCGGGAAGGTCGGCTCGTGCTGCCGTTCAAGCAGACACTCGACATGGGGGACTACACCTACTACCTGCTCACACCGAGCCATCGCGAGGAGAGTCCGTGGATGCGGACTTTCCGGCTCTGGCTGCTGGAACAGTTCAAGGTTCTGTAGTTGATCCAGTCGGCTGGACGAATCCCGTCGACAGCGCCAGCTCGCGCCAGGGGGCCAGTTCAGCTTCGACCTCACGATGTTTGCGCTCGATGCGCTCCACCGTGTCCGCGCCCAGCGGCAGCCTGCGCGGGGGGGGCACGGCATCCACGAGAGCCATCACCGCCTCCGCCAGTCGTGCCGGGTCGCCAGGTTGCTGCCCGTCCGCGCCGCGCGCGAAATCGCGGACCTTGCCGACCGTCGCCGCGTAGTCATCGATGCGGGTCATGGTGCTGACCACTGAGCTGTCGCTCAGGAAAGTCGTTCGGAAGTACCCCGGCTCGATCACGATCGCGTACACGCCCAGTGGCTCGAGTTCGAGGCTCATCGCTTCGCTGATGCCTTCGACCGCGAACTTCGTCGAGCAATAGATGCCGAAGCCCATGGCCGAGGCGTAGCCGCCGATCGACGAGAAGTTGAGTGCGCGTCCGCTGCGTTGCGCGCGCATCGTCGGCAGGACGGCGCGCGTCACGTTCAGCAGCCCGAAGACATTGGTAGCGAAGATGCGCTCGACTTCGGACGCGCTCGACTCCTCGATGGCCCCGATGAGGCCGTAGCCAGCGTTGTTGACGAGAATGTCGATGCGGCCGAAGCGCTTCAAGGCAGCCGCCACGGCCCCGTGCGCCTGGGCTTCGTCAGTGACGTCCAGAGGGACGGCAAGCAGATTCGCATGCTCGCGCAAGCTTGCCGGCATCGCCGAAGGGTCGCGCGCTGTCGCGACGACGGCGTCGCCCGCAGCGAGCGCGCGAGCGGCGATGAGAGCGCCGAAGCCACGCGATGCGCCGGTGATGAACCAGGTTCTCATGATGTTTCTCCTAGAGGTCGGGTCAGTTGTAGCTCGTCTCGATCGTCCATTCGGCGGCCGGTTGGGCATGCAGATTCCACAACGCTTGGGCGACCCCGTCGGCCCGGGCCGAGCTTGGGGAGGCGAGGCTGCGTTCAGGCGAGCACCTGGGCTAACTCGATCAGGTTGCCGAACGGATCAGCGATGAACGCCAGGCGGCGGTTGATGACCGGGAGCTCGAACGGCTCGGTGACGATGGTGACTCCGCGACGGCGGAACTCCGCCATCGTCGCCTCCATGTCCGCAACGTTCAGACAGAAGTGGTGGTAGCCCGCCAGGCGCAGGCTGTCACCCAGGTCGGTGTAGACCGGCTTCGGGATCGGCTTCGGGTCGCCGTCGCCGAGCAGTTCGACATAGAAATGGTCGTCGGTGGCCGGGCCGACATAGGCCAGCTTCTGATCCGCGTAGGGCCACTCGTGGATCACTCGGAAGTCGAGCTTCTCGACGTACCAGCGCTTGGCGGTTTCGAAGTCGGGCACGCGGACTGCCACATGGTGACCCTTCATCGAGGCGAACGGGCTGGCCGTGCGATGGGCGGGAGCGTTGCTGAGCGACATGGATCTCTCCTTGGATGCGGTGGGGTTCCGGGCTTGCTCGAAGCGACTCGAGTCGTTCGATAGAGCTCAGAATAGGCGCGGCATCCATGAACCTGAATAGTCAGAATTGAGCTCAATCTCTGAATCAAAAGTTCATAATCGACAACCATGACGGTCCTGAGGCGCGGGGCGGCGCTGCCGCCTGTCAACATGTCCAGCGTGGCGACGTTCGAGCTCGTCGCGCGCCACCTGAGCTTCGCCCGTGCGGCGGACGAACTGAGGGTGACGCCGACCGCTGTCTCCCGGACGATCAAGCAACTCGAGGCCCGCCTCGGCGTCCGTCTCCTCAATCGCACGACCCGCAGCGTTGCGGTCACCGACGCCGGCACCGATCTGCTGACTTCGCTGGTGCCAGCCCTGGCGCAGATCCGCCTGTCGGTCGAGCGTGTCAACGCGGAGTCGAGCAGGCCCTCGGGGCATCTGCGCCTGAACACCTCGACCGTCGCCTACGGCGCACTGATCGAAAGCCACCTGCAGGCGTTCATGGCGAGGTTCCCGGCCATCACCCTCGACGTGCGGATCGACAACGGCCTGACGGACATCGTCGCCGGCGGCTTCGATGCCGGCATACGCCTGGGCCACGCGCTGCAGCGCGACATGATCGCCGTGCCTCTGGGCCCGTTGCAGCAACTGGTCGTGGTCGGGTCGCCAAGCTACCTCGAAGCCCACGGCAGCCCCAAGACACCAAAGGATCTTCTGCAACACGAATGCATCCGCCAACGACTGGGGGCGGGCGGAAGGCTGCTCGAGTGGGAATTCGTGAGCGGCTCGAAGTCGAGCACCATCGACGTCCAGGGCCGGCTCTTCTTCAACGAGATGCGCCCCGCGCTCGCCGCCGCACGCGACGGCTGCGGTCTCGCCTACGTGTTTCGCCAGTTTGCGGCGCCCGCCTTGGAGGACGGCTCCTTGACCGTCGTGATGGAGCGCCATACGCGGCCGCGCGAGGCGTTTCACCTCTACTACCCGAGCAGGGCGCAGATGCCGGGCAAGTTGCGCGCATTCATCGACTTCATCCGCGAGGCGAACTGGTCGGTGCCGGATTGACGGCAAGCCGGGCATTCGAATCCGGCAATCTGATTGAGTCTGGATCAATCGAACCAGCCTGAAAAATCGTTTGTCGTTCTCCCGGCACTCGCCAAAACTGTCAGCAGTTCCTGCAGCCATCCGAGGCAGCAGGGTTCAGCAAAGACAGTGCGGCCATGTCGCTGCCCCCGGGGCTTCCAGGCGGCTAGAAGGAGACAACGATGAACGCGATCCTGAGCAGTTCGGAACATGATCGGAAGGCGGCACACGCGCCGGGCGCCAAACCATCGCTGACGCGATCGCAGAAGATTGCCATGACGGCCGCGACGCTCGGCACGGTCGTGGAGTACACCGATTGGCTCATCTACGCGACGTTCGCTTCGCTGTTCTCGCCGCACTTCTTCCCGGCCAAGGATCCTGCCGTCAGCTTGCTGTCGACGTTTGCCGTGTTCGCGGTCGGCTTCATCATGCGGCCCGTCGGCGGGGCAGTGCTGGGCTCGTTCTGCGATCGCTACGGCCGCAAGAAAGCGCTTGCGCTCTCCGTCACCCTGATGGCCTGCTCGTCGCTCGCCATCGCGGTGTGCCCCGGCTATGAATCGATCGGCATCGGCGCGTCGCTTGTCCTCGTGGTCGCCCGTCTGGTTCAAGGTTTCTCGGCCGGCGGCGAGTTCGGCGCCGGCTCGACGTTCCTGGTCGAAACGGCGCCCGATGATCGACGCGGCCTGGCCGGCTCGTTGCAGCACGCGGCAGTCAACTCCGGCGTGCTGGTGGCTTCCTTCATCGGCTTTGTGCTGACGTCGTTGCTGGCGCCGGACGAGATGGCCGCGTGGGGCTGGCGTGCCGGCTTCGCCGTCGCGGGTGCGCTGGGCCTCGTCGTCCTCTGGTTGCGCATGGTCACGAAGGAGACGGACGCCTTCATCCGCGTGAAGGAGACGCAGGGCCACGAGCGCCGGACCCCCTTCGCCGACATCTTCAAGAAGCATCCGAAAGCCGCGCTTCGCGTGGTCGGCATCGCCATGGCAGGCAACCTGCTGAACTATCTCTGGCTGGTGCATTTCCCGACCTACGTCCACCTGAAGACCGGCCTGTCCCTGAAGGATGCGCTCAGCGTGAGCATGATTTCGGTGGCGGTCTCCCTCGTCCTGGTCCCGTTGTTCGGCGCGCTCTCGGATCGCATCGGGCGTCGCCCGCTGCTGATGGGCTTCGCGGCCGGATCGGCACTCTTCATCGGGCCCGGTCTGGCGCTGCTCTCGGACAACTTCTGGGTGGACACCGCGATCGTGACGACCGGCATGGTGTTCGTCAGCATGTTCTCCGGTGTCATCGCGGCCGTGCTGGTCGAACAGTTCCCTGCGGAAGTCCGCGCCACGGGCGTCTCGTTCCCGTACGCCGTCGCCGTGACCCTCTTCGGCGGCACCGCGCCGTGGGTCGTGACCACGATGACCGCGCACGGCATCGGCAACTTCGTCTGGGTCTATGTCGCCGCGGTGTGCGCCATCGGGTTCGCGGTCTACGCGACGATGCCTGAGACGCACAAGAAGTCGCTGAGCTGAGCGTCACCGTTTTTGCGCGGCTGAGGGACGACGCGTTGCGCGCGAGGCTGCTGAGAAAGGAAGATCTGGCTTGTCGGTGGTCGCCTCCAGGGGCGTCTCAGCGGCGGCGCGGCCCATCCCTGCCATCTCGTCGAGCACGCACGCTCATCGAGACCGGGGCAGCTCAGCCCTCCAGTCCGAGGCAGCGGCGGCATATCGCGTGCAGCCGCGATCCCGCGTGGCCGAGGTCGCCGATGATGCTCATGTGATGGTGCCCGGGCAGCGCCTCGCAGACTTCGACCACGGAGGGTCCCCAGACTTTACGGATCAGCTCGTTCTGGCGCAGGAACTCCTCGCTCTCGTTCGCGCCGACCACCGCGGCGAGCCGGCCGGCCGGCGCCGTGAGCGAGGCGGGGCTGAGCCGCCGTGCCGTTCCTGCATCGAGCCGCAGGTCCGGCGCGAGGAAGGGCGCGCGGCGCAGCGGCTCGAGATCGAACACGCCCGAGATCGCGAGCGCGGTCCTGACGAGGCCGGCCGGCAGGTCCGGCGCGACCTGGGGCCAGTCGCTCGCCAGCATCATCGCCGCCAGGTGGCCGCCGGCGGAGTGGCCGGCCACGACGATGCGCGCCGGGTCGCCGCCGTACGCCGATGCATGGCGGTAGACCCAGGCGACCGCGCGCTGCATCTGGCCGATGATGTGTTCGATGCTGACCGCCGGGCAAAGCGCGTAGTCCGGCAGCACGACCAGCGTGCCGGCGTCGGCGAAGGGCGGCGCGACGAAGCTCTGGTCGCGCTTGCCGAGCGCGCGCCAGTAGCCGCCGTGGAAGTAGATCAGCACCGGCGCCGAAGCCGCGCCGCTTGCTCCGGCCGCGGGCGCGAACAGATCGAGCCGCTCGGTCGCATCGTCGCCATACGCCAGCTCCAGCGGCCCGAGCGCGGCCAGGGCCGCGGCCGACGTGTCCGCCCAGCGCTGCAGGATCGCCGGGTGCTCGGGGATGCGGCCGCGGTTGTTGTACTGCTCGTCGTACCAGGCCGGTGTGCGCTCCGTCATCATCAGTCCTTCGCGGACTTGCTCACGTGCCCGTTGATGCGCCGGGCTGCCGGCGCGCGCTCGTGCCGGCCATCGGCTTCGCGCAGCGCCGCATCGATCAGCGCCTCGGCCATCCACATCGCGGTGCGCTCGATCTCCCGCTCCGGCAGGCCCCAGATGTCCTTCAGGATGATGTAGGGCTCGATGCCGTAGATCACCGACAGCGCGCGGTGCAGCCGGTCGCGCAGCGCGCGCGGCAACTGCGGCGCGAGCGGCGCGAGCGCATGTTCGAGGATGCCGACGCGATGGCCGCGGCGGTACGGTTCCTCCTCCAGCAGCCCCGCGCGCTCCAGGCCCCATTGCTCCAAGGTCAGCTGCGCGGCGGCGCGCATCTCGGCCTCGTATTCCTTGAAGCGCGGGAAGGTGTGCGCGAACAGTTCGCGCACGCGCTCGCGGCCGTCGCTCGATTCATCGGCGTAGGCGCGCACCGGCCCGAGCGAGGCGTCGATCACCGCGGTGGCGAGCGCACTGCGGCTGGGAAAGTAGCGGTAGGCGGTGGCGCGCGAGACGTTGGCGCGCACCGCGACCTCGGCCACCGACGGGATGTGGCCGTGCTCCTTGATCAGCTGCATGCCGGTCGCGATCAGCAGGTTCCAGGTCGCGGCCTTGACGCCTCGGGCCGGCGGCTTCCGGGGTTCGGTGAAGCGCAGCTTCAATCGGGTCACGAGGGTTTCATCGGAGCGGGAATATCCGGGCGTCCCGGGTCTCTGGTTCTTCTTGCAGCGCTTCGAGCGCGGCTCGTATGATGCGCCAGACCCAGAATGAGACGCAAGTCTCAACGTGCTCTGATCGTCTCGCGGGATTCGCGAAGGCGCCGCCAGGAGACAAGTTCGATGCGCTTGGCCAGTTGGCAATGGGGCGGGCGACACCACGTCGGAACGGTGTCCGCCGATGGACGCGAAGTCGAGCCGCTGCGTTGCGACGAGGCGGCGCGCGGCGCGTTGCCGCTGATTCAGCGGCTGGCGCGCGGCGAAGGGCTGCCGCCCGCGGCCGGGCCGCGGCTGCCGCTGTCGGCGGTGACGCTTCGCGCTCCGCTGCCGCAGCCGCTGCGCGGCCTCTTGTGCGCCGGGCGCAACTACCGCGCGCATGCCGAAGAGCTCGCGACCACGGTGTTCCGGGACAGCCTGCCCAAGGACGACGCCTGGCCGATCGTCTTCACGAAGGCCGGCGAATGCGTGATCGGCCCGCATGACGCGGTGCGGCTGCCGAGCCCGTCGATCACGCGCCAGATCGACTACGAATCCGAGCTCGCGGTCGTGATCGGCCGCGGCGGCCGCGACATCCCGCGCTCGCGCGCGATCGATCACGTCTTCGGCTGGACCATCGTCAACGACGTCAGCGCGCGCGACGTGCAGGTGCGCCACCAGCAGTGGGACCTCGGCAAGAGCTTCGACACCTTCTGCCCGATGGGGCCGTGGATCGTCGGCCTCGACGAGCTCGATGCGCGCGACACCCGCGTGCGCGGCTGGATCACGAAGAAGGGCAGCGCCGCGCCCGAATTGCGGCAGGACGGCCGCACGCGCGACATGATCTTCGACATCGCGACGCTGATCGAGACCTGCTCGCGCGGCATCACGCTGCACCCCGGCGACGTCATTGCGACCGGCACGCCGTCGGGCGTCGGCATGGGGTTCGATCCGCCGCGCTGGCTGGAGCCGGGCGATCGCTTTCGCATCGAGATCGACGGCATCGGCGCGATCGAGAACGCGTTCGAGCAGGGCTGAGGTCATGGCGTTCCACCTGATCGACAAGATCGCGGTCGAGGACGAAGGCGATGGCCCGCCAGTCGTGTGCCTGCATGGCCTCGGTGGTTCGAGCAACACCTGGACGCCGCTGCTGTCTGCGCTCGTGGGCCACCGTGTCGTGCGCATCGACCTGCCCGGCAGCGGCCGCTCGTGCGGCATCGGCGGGCCGCTGTCGATCGCGCGGCTGGCGGAGGCGGCGCTGACGGTCTGCGCACGGCTCGCCATCCCGCGTGCGCATCTGCTCGGCCATTCGATGGGGACGATCGTCTGTCAACACCTCGCGGCCGATCATCCGAAGCGGGTCGCGAGCCTTGCGCTCTTCGGCCCGCTGGTCGCGCCGCCGGATGCGGCGCGCACTGCCATTCGCGCCCGTGCCGCGAAGGCGCGTGGCGAGGGCACGGCCGGCATGCAGGAGATCGCGCAGGCGCTGATGATGGGCGCCGTATCGGCAGAGACGCGCGAGCGGCTGCCTTCCGCCGCGGCCTATGTGCGCGAGAGCCTGATGCGCCAGGAGCCGGACGCCTATGCGCGCAGCTGCGAGGCGCTGGCCGATGCGCCGGCCGCCGCGGTCGAGCGCATCGAGGCGCCGGTGCTGCTGATGACCGGCGACGAGGACACTGTCGCGCCGCCACAGTCCGTGCGCGCGATGGCGGCGCGCCTGAGCGCGAGCCGCGGCGTGCGCGTCGTGGTGCTGAACCGCTGCGGGCACTGGACGCCGCTCGAACGCGCCGCCGATTGCGCCCGAGAGCTGCGCGAGTTCCTGGCGGCCAACAGGGGCTGACGTATGGCCAATGTTCTCTACACCAACGTACGGATTTTCGACGGCGGCGGCGAGCCGCCGTTCCTCGGCGAAGTGCTGGTGCAGGGCAACCGCATCGCCCGGGTCAGCCGCCTCGGCTACGGCGCACCGGCCGTGCCGGTGCTCGGCGCGACCGTGGTCGACGGCGCCGGCGCGTTCCTGATGCCGGGCATGGTCGAGGCGCACACGCACTTCTCGTGGAACGACCAGCCGAGTCTCGATGCGATCCAGCGCATGCCGCCCGAGGAGCACATCCTGTGGTGCGCCGAGGTCGCGAAGCGCTACCTCGACATGGGCTGGACCTCCTGCGTCGGAGCGGCCGCCGCCAAGCCGCGGCTCGACGTCGTGATCCGCAACGCGATCGAGGACGGCACCATCATCGGCCCGCGCTACCTCGCCGCGAGCCAGGAGATCACGGTGCCGGGCGGCCTCGGCGACACGACGCAGCCGCACCTGCCGCAGCCCGAGTTCGCGTTCGGCGCGGTGGTCAGCGGCCCGCACGAGATGCGGCGCTGCGTGCGCATGTTCGCGAAGTACGGCGTCGACACGCTGAAGATCAACCTCTCGGGCGAATCGATCACCGGCTTCTCCAGCGAGAAGAGCCAGTTCACCGACGAGGAGGTCGCGGTCTGCGTCGAGGAGGCGAAGGCCTGGGGCAAGCGCGTCGCCGCGCATGCGCGCTCGACCTGGTCGATCAAGGAATGCGTGCGCCGCGGCATCGAGGTGATCTACCACGCGAGCTTCTGCGACGAGGAGGCGCTCGACATGCTCGAGGCGCACAAGTTCGAGCACTTCGTCGCCCCCGGCCTCGCGTGGCTGATCAACACCTGCTTCAACGCCGGCGAATACGGCCTGACGCGCGAAGTGACCGAGAAGATGGGCTACCACCGCGAACTCGAATGCGCGGTCGAGAGCATGAAGGCGCTGCGCAGGCGCGGCGTGCGCATCCTGCCCGGCGGCGACTACGGCTTCGCGTGGACGCCGCACGGCACGAACGCGAAGGACCTGCAGTACTTCGTCGACTACCTCGGCATGAGCACGATGGAGGCGCTGCTGTCGGCCACCGCCTGGGGCGGCCCGATGATGCGCATGGGCAAGGTGCTCGGCTACATCCGCGAGGGCTACCTCGCCGACATCCTGCTGGTCGACGGCGACCCGCTCGCCGACATCAGCGTGCTGCAGGACAGGAAACGCATCCTCGCGGTGATGAAGGACGGCGAGTTCCACCGCGCGCCGCCGCTGCGCCCCGGCCGCCAGGCCGCGACCCGTTGGGCCGCCTGAACCTGTCCAGACAAGGAGAGCGAGCCATGGCCAACGTGCTCTTCACCAACGTCCGCATCCTCGACGGCACCGGCGCGCCGCCGGTCGCCGGCAGCGTGCTCGTCGAAGGCAATCGCATCAAGGCGGTCGGCCGCTCGGCGGCATCGATCGCGCCCGGCGCGGCGGCCGGCCAGGCGACCGTGATCGACGGCGCCGGCGCGACCTTGATGCCGGGAATGTGCGAGGCGCACACGCACTTCTCGTGGAACGATGCGGCGACCCTGGCCGGCATCCAGCGCATGCCGCTCGAGGAGCACGTGCTCTGGTGCGCGAAGGTCGCGAAGCGCTACCTCGAGGCCGGCTTCACCTCCTGCGTCGGCGCGGCCTGTGCGAAGCCGCGGCTCGACGTCGTCACGCGCAACGCGATCAACGCGGGCCAGATTCCCGGCCCGCGCTACCTCGCCGCGAGCCAGGAGATCACGGTGCCCGGCGGCCTCGGCGACGAGACCTTGCCGCACCTGCCGTTCCCCGAGTTCAGCTTCGGCGTCAACGTCAACTCGGCGGACGAGATGCGCAAGGTCGTGCGCATGTTCCTGAAGTACGGAGTCGATTCGATCAAGCTGAATCTGTCGGGCGACAACTTCACGCCCGACTCGCCGGCCGAGACGGCCTGGATGAGCGATGCCGAGGTGCATGCCGCGATGGAGGAGGTGCGCGTGCGCGGCAAGCGCGGCACCGCGCATGCGCGTTCGGCCGCGTCGGTCAAGCAGGCGCTGCGCCATGGCATCGACGTGATCTACCACGCGAGCTACACCGACGAAGAGACGCTCGACATGCTGGAGGCGGCGAAGGAGCGCGTCTTCGTCGCGCCCGGCATCGCGATCCTCTACGCGATGCTGTGGGAGGCCGAGCGCTTCGGCATCACGCATGCGAAGGCCTGCGCCATGGGCTACGACCGCGAATGGGACCATGCGCTCGAATCGCTGAAGGCGATGCACAAGCGCGGCGTGCGCGTCCTGTTCGGCGGCGACTACGGCTTCGCGATGACGCCGCACTGCCAGAACTCGCGCGACCTGGAGTTCTTCGTCAAGTACCTGGGCTTCACTCCGGCCGAGGCGATCCGCTGCGCAACGGTCTACGGCGGCCAGATCATGATGCGCGGCCACGAGCTGGGCGCGATCCGGGAAGGCTGGCTTGCCGACCTGCTGCTGGTCGACGGCGATCCGCTCGCCAACCTCGCGATACTGCGCGACCCGAAGCGCCTGCTCGCGGTGATGAAGGACGGCGAGTTCGCGAAGACACCGCCGCTGGACGATGCGTCCGGATGGCGCGCCGACATCGCGCCTGTGCGGGCATGGGGGCGGGCGGCATGAAGGTTGGTGATGATGCAATTTAGGAGATGGCCCGCGGTGCTCGGCATCCTGGTCCTGCTGGCGATCGCCGCCGCGTCGGTCTGGGCGATCGTCGACAACGCGAAGCTGTATTTCACGACGCTGCTGAACGCGCTGACACTCGCCTCGCTCTACTTCCTGGTCGCGAGCGGCTTCACGCTGGTGTTCGGGCTGATGCGCAACGTGAACCTCGCGCACGGCTCGCTCTATCTTTTCGGCGCCTACATCGGCTGGATGGTCGGCGACCGCAGCGGTTCGTGGGTGCTCGCGGTGCTCGCCGGCTTCCTGTCCGCGGCGATCGTCGGCCTCGTGCTGCAGCTGCTGGTCTTTCGCCACATGCAGGGCCAGGATCTGCGCCAGACGCTGGTGACGATCGGCGTCTCGATCGTGCTGGCCGACGTCATGCTGTGGATCTGGGGCGCCGAGATCTACACCTTCGATCCACCCGGCTGGATCTACGGATCGACGGCGCTGCCGCTGGTGCAGAAGTTCCCGACCTACCGCATCGCGGTCTTCGTGATGGCGGTGGCGATCGGCCTCGCGTTGTGGTGGTTCCTCGCCCGCACGCGCGTCGGCATGATGATCCGCGCGGGTGTCGACGACCGCGGCATGCTCGCCGCCTCCGGTGTCGACGTGCAGAAGGTCTTCGCGCTGACCTTCGCGATCGGCGCGGGGCTCGCGGGGCTGGCCGGCGTGGTCGGCGGCTCGGCGCTTTCGATCTCGCCCGGCGAGGACACGCGCTACCTGCTGGCCTCGCTGGTCGTCGTGATCGTCGGCGGCATGGGCAGTGTCGGCGGCGCCGCGATCGGCGCGCTGCTCATCGGGCTCGCCGAACAATTCGGACTGGCCTACGCACCGACCTACAGCGTCGTCTTCACCTTCGTGATCATGGTGCTGGCGCTGGCCTTCAAGCCGCGCGGGTTGATGGGGAGGGCGGCGTGAGTTGCGCAACGCACCCCGGGGAGCCATAGCATGAGCGCCGCCCGCTGGCGCCGAGCCATGAACACCGGCGCGGCCCGTACCTCGCATCTGCCCGCAACGAAAGGCCGCGCCAACGTCCGCCTCGTCGGCCTGCCGCCGCACCCCGTCGTCGTCCCCGGCGACTCCAGAGGGCGCCGCACGCTCGCGCTGCTCGTCACGCCGCGCTATCTGGTCGTGCTGATCGCGCTGCTGGTCTATCCGCTGATAGCCTCGCCGTTCTTCACGTACCAGATCGGCGCGCAGTCGCTGGGCCTCGGATTGATCGCGCTGTCGCTGACCTTCCTCGGCGGCTATGGCGGCATGGTGTCGCTGGCGCAGATGACGGTGGCGGGCATCGCCGGCTACCTGGTCGCGATCTTCGGGACGAGCAGTGCGGCGGCGATCAGCCTGGGCTGGGCGTGGCCGGTGGCGGTGCTGTTCGCGGTCGCGATCGCGACGCTCGCGGCGACGGCGATCGGCTGGCTCTCGGTGCGCACCGAGGGCATCTACACGATCATGATCACGCTCGCGATCGGCGTCGCGTTCTTCTACCTGGCGCAGCAGAACTACACGCTGTTCAACGGCTTCCAGGGCTTCAACAAGGTCTTCGCTCCGAGCATCGGCGGCCTCGATTTTCGCGAGGCGGTGCCGTTCTACTACCTCGCGCTCGGCTGCGCGCTGGCGGGGTACTTCCTCGTGCGGCTGCTGGTGCGTGCGCCGTTCGGCCTGGCGCTGCAGGGCATTCGCGACAACCCGCGGCGCATGAACTCGCTCGGCTTCGCGGTGACCGCGCATCGCGTCGCGGCCTATGCGGTCGCGGGGCTGATGGCGGCCATCGGCGGCGTGCTGATGGTCTGGTACAACAACCGCATCTCCCCCGGCACCCTCAACACCGGCGCGATGATCAACATCCTGATCATCGCGGTGCTCGGCGGCATGCGGCACCCGATCGGCGCCTTCCTCGGCGCGATCGTCTTCGTGCTGCTGCAGAACTTCGCGATCGATCTCGTCGACCGCGAGCGCTTCAACCTCGTGATCGGCGGCGTGTTCCTCGCCATCGTGCTGTTTTCCCCCGACGGCCTGCTCGGGTTGTGGGCGCTCGTGCGCGCGCGCCTCGGCCGGGGAAGGCCCCTGCATTCCAACCCCAGGAGACAACGATCGTGACAACGACGAACACATGGTGGACGCGCGCGGCCCTCGGAGCGGCCGCGGCGCTGGCGCTGGGCGGAGCGGCCCAGGCGCAGGAGACGCTGAAGATCGGCCTGCTGGCCACGCTCGAAGGGCCGTTCGCGGCGCCGGGCCAGGACGGCATGCGCGGCGCCGACCTCGCGCTGAAGCAGAAGAACGGCATGGCCGGTGGCAAGAAGATCGAGTTCGTCAAGGTCTCGTCGGATGCGACGCCCGACAAGGCCGTCTCAGCGACGCGCAAGGCGGTCGAGCAGGACAAGGTGCCGATCATGATCGGCCCGCTCTCCGGCGACGAAGGCATCGCGGTCAAGAACTATGCGAAGACGCAGCCCGGCGTCACCTTCATCAACGGCTCGTCGGGCGCCCAGGGCGCGACGCTGGTGGATCCGGCGCCGAACTTCTACCGCTTCAACACCGAGGGCGCGCAGTGGATGGTGGGCCTCGGCGAGCATGCGCTCGCGAAGGGCTACAAGAAGGTCTACCTGGTCGCCGAGGACTACGGCTTCCCGTACTCCCAGGTGCAGGGCTTCATGGCCAGCTACTGCGCCAAGGGCGGCAAGGTCGTCGACAAGGCGTGGGTGCCGCTCGGCACGAAGGACTATGCCTCGGTGATCGCGAAGGTGCCGAAGGACATCGACGCGCTGCTCGTCGTCCTCGGCGGCTCGGACGCGGTGAACTTCCTGACGCAGTACGAGCAGGCCGGCGGCGACAAGCCGATGATCGGCGGCTCGATCACGGTCGACCAGACGGTGCTGAACTTCAAGGGCAAGCGCCGCGAGTCGCTGCTCGGCACCGCATCGGCCGGGCCGATGGCCGATTCGATCGACACGGCCGAGTGGAAGAAGTTCGTCGCCGACTACAAGGCGAACTTCAAGGACGGCTTCCCCAGCCCGTCGCTGTTCGCCTACCTGTACTACATCAACACGAAGGCGGCGCTCGACGCGCTCGATACGGTGAAGGGCGACCTCGGCAACGGGCAGAAGGCGTATCGCGACGCGTTGCAGAAGACGAACTTCAACGGCCCGGCCGGCCCGATCAAGATCGACGAGAACCGCAATGCGGTGGGCACGACCTACATCACCGAGGTGACCAAGGCGCCGGACGGCTCGTTCTACAACAAGGTCGTCAGGTCGGTGCCGGACATCAGCGAGACGCTGGGCCTGTCCGATGCCGAGTTCAAGAAGATGGGCCTGGGCTCGCGCGACGTG
>Ga0207695_10004677_pt1 | contig 18548 bp, 17 predicted proteins | sample KBSC54metaG_FD_184354 | JGI IMG/M metagenome (GOLD analysis project Ga0207695, IMG submission 184354) | Corn rhizosphere microbial communities from Kellogg Biological Station, Michigan, USA - KBS C5-4 metaG (SPAdes) (version 2) | ecosystem: Host-associated > Plants > Roots > Rhizosphere > Soil... | reverse complement strand
GAAGGTGACGATGCTCGCGAGCGCCGTTCGCGATCTGGCGAACGCGTCGCGGTAAAGTTCGAGCTCGAACGAACGTTCGTCGGCGCGGGTGAGTGCGAGAAACTCGCACTCACCCGCGCCTGTCGCTACCGGCCTCGAATTGGCGTGATGACGGCGTCCGGGCTGAACACGGCGGCATGTGCCATCACCTTCCCGCGCGTCGATGATCTGCTGCCGGAGATGAATCATTGCGCGTGGACATGTCGCCAGGCCGCGGAGCTCCGCAACGCCAGTCCGAAACCACCTGCGGTCAGCTCGATCGCGGACCCGTCGCTTTGCACGAGCGCTGCGCCGGCGGCACGAGCGAACGTGATCAGTGCCGCGGCGAGCCGCGCATCCGGTCGACGCACGTCGATGCGTGCGCTCACTCTGATGGCGCGTCCAGCCTCGGACTCGACCTCGATGTAATTCGCGTCCTCCAGACCCCAGGCTTCGACATCCGGCGACGTGACGTTCGCCGCCGGCAACGTCGCGCCGAATCGCGCGCGATAATCAACCGGCAGCGCGACTCCAGCCCACCACTTGATCGTTTGCAGCATCTCAATGGGCAGCGGAATCGGCGCACTCGACAGCGCGCGTTTGGGAATGATGTAGAGTTCAACGATGTGCGCCCGCGTGATCGGCGACATGGTAGCTCATCCCTGGCTTCAGCGAATGTACCGTTCCGTCGGACAATTCTGTTCTCAGCTCACCCGACACGCAGAGGACAATGTGTCCTTTCTCACACCAATCAAGTGGAGCCTTCTCGATTCTATAGTTCTTTCGACAGGCAGACGCTCGTGCCGGTGGACGCGCCGTACTCGCCGTACGGTGGAATGCTCGTGAAGCCGGCATTGCGGTAGAGAGCGAGCGCTTCCGTTTGTCGCGTTCCCGTCTCGAGAACGAGTCTTGTGAGTCCAAGTGCGCGCGCCTCGTCCTCGAGCCGCGTCAATAATGCCAACCCGATTCCTTGGCCTCGCGCATCGGGCGCGACGTACATGCGCTTGAGCTCTCCGACGCGCGGACCGAGCTCGCGTACCACGCTCGGCTCACGCAGCCAACGCATGGCACCGCATCCGATCGGACGATCTAGGCGTCGAACCACCAAGAAGATCCCGGCGCCCGGCGCGACCTCGCCTGGATCGAGGTTGAAGTGTGTGGCGCCAGGCTCGGGATAGCGCGCCGAAAGCTCAGCGTTCAACGCTCCGATGAGCGTCCGTGCAACGTCGCTCGTCAGATCCTGTCGCTCGATGTCGATCACGGACATGTCAGCGGGATTGATATTGCGATACTAAAAGCAAGTTGCCGCGAGAATCAGGGACGATCGTAGAACGGTGGCGGCTCGATGCCCAACGATCGAAGGTAGACATAACCTTGACCGCGATGATGAATCTCGTTGTCGACGACGTAAAGCAAAAGCGCGTAGATGGTCATCTTCCATTGACCGAACGCCGTGTCGACTTGCTGAAACCGTTCCGGTGGAATCGTTGGCCACAGGTCGTTGATCTGCGTCGTGGCTTCGTCCCAGAGACGCAGAATGTCCGCCTTGGTATTGACCTCCGGTGTCGCGAACGATTTCCATTCGCCCGTGATCACTCCATGCAGCGTCGGCACCGCCATGCCGAGGAATTCCATTGCCAGCGTGGAAAACGGACGCATGCCGCCGATCGAGTAGTTAAAGAGCTTGTCGTCGGGAAACGCTTCGATGACGCGACGTGTCAAACCACGATGACCTTGCCACTGATGCAGAAACTGCTCTGGTGTGAGCACGAGCGCGGCGCTAGGGGCGGAAGTCGATGAAGCAGTCAACGTGAAATCTCCGTGAGAAGGGCGAGCCTTCAATATCAAATACACGCCGGAGAAATGAAACAGCAGCCGCTGCAGTATCGGTGCGAGCCGTGACCGTAAGCAAGCTGTAAGAGTGGTGTGGCACCGCGCGGACGACCCTCGCCAACGCGCGCGGCGCGTGGTTTGTTCAAGGTATAGTCCGCCGAATACACGAGGATGCCCGTGGAGACCTTCGTACAGGATCTCAAGTACTGCTTGCGGATGCTGCGCCAGCAGCCAGCGTTCACCTTCGCCGCGGTCGCGGCGCTCGCGCTCGGAATCGGGGCGACGACCGCCGTATTCTCCGTGGTCAACGCCATCCTGCTGCGGCCGTTTCCTTACCCGGATCCGGACCGCATCGTGCTGTTCATGAACACGTCACCGAACGGCGCGTTCCCGGGCGCGTCGCCGGCCAAGTTTGCGTATTGGCGAGAACAAACCGACGTCGTCCAAGACGCAACCGCGCTTCGCAGTGTCATCGTCAACTATACCGGCGGCGACACGCCCGAGCAGGTGACGATGGGTCAGGCAAGCGCTCCTTTCGCCAGACTCTTGGGCGCGAGGACGGTGCTCGGACGCACCTACACCGACGAGGAAGATCGGCCGAACGCGGGCCACGTTGCCGTACTCTCGTATGGATGGTGGACACGCCGCTTCGCGGCCGATCCGAAGATCATCGGCAAGACGATCTCGCTCAGCAGCGAGCCGTATACCGTGATTGGCGTCCTCGCCAAGGACTTCGATCCATCAGAGTTCGGAGATACGCCGGACGTCTGGGCGCCTTTTCCCATCGACCCCAACACCGCCGACCAAGCGCACTATTTCCGTGTTGCCGGTCGTCTCAAGCCCGGTGTCACACTGGCGCAAGCCCAAGCGAAGCTCAGTCAATCGGGTGCAGGGTTCGAGAGAAAATTTCCGAACTCTCTGGGGAAGAATGGATCATTCAGCGTCGATCCGATCCAGAAAGTATTCGTCCGCAACTCGAAAGCGGTGCTCGTCGTATTGCTCGCGGCGGTCGCGGGCGTGCTGCTCATCGCCTGCGCCAACGTGGCGAACTTGCTCCTCGTGCGCTCGACGGTCAGAAAACGCGAGATGGCTATCCGCGCCGCGATGGGCGCCGACCGCGGCCGCATCGTTCGACAGCTGATGACAGAAAGCGTTCTACTCTCAACGATCGGCGGCGCGCTCGGCCTTGCGCTCGGAGTCGTCGGGATTCGTTCTCTGCTCGCCGTCAACACAGCGGGATTGCCGCGCGTCGGTGAGAACGGCGCGGCCATCCATCTCGATTGGCGAGTCGTTGTGTTCACGGCGGCGGTTTCGCTCGCCACGGGATTGTTGTTCGGGGTCGCGCCGGCGCTGCACGCGGCGCGCTCGGATCTGAGCGGAACACTGAGAGATGGAACCGGTTCGTCGAGCGGGCGACACAACCGCGTTCGCTCAGCATTGGTCGTGCTCGAGATTGCGCTCGCGTTGACGCTTGTAATTGGATCCGGACTCTTGATTCGCACGTCGCTGGCGCTTCGCGCGGTGGCACCGGGCTTCGACGCGAGCAACGTGTTGACCATGCGGATGTCGTTCACCGGTCCGCGATTCCAAACGTCGATGTCGGTCGACCAAGCAATCCGTGACGGCGTGGATCGCCTGCGCGCCATTCCTGGCGTCGTATCTGCGAGCGCAGCATGCTGCTTGCCGCTCGAAGGCGGCTACGGATTGCCGTTCAAGATTCTCGGCCGACCGCTCGACAACGGACCGTTTCACGGTGGTGGCTCGTGGACCACCGTGTCGCCGGGATATTTCGAGGTCTTCAAGATTCCCGTGCTCCGCGGCCGGACCTTCACCGAGCAAGACAACGCGTCCGGACCGCCAGTCGTCATCATCAACGAATCGATGGCGAAGCAATACTGGAAGGCCGGCGATCCGCTGAAGGATCGTCTCGCGATCGGTCGTGGCGGAATGAAGGAATTCGCCGCTGAGCCGGACCGGCAGATTATCGGTGTCGTGGCCGACAGCCGCGATAACGGTCTCAATCAAGATCCCGGCCCCAAAATGTTCGTGCCGCAGGGACAGATTCCCGACGGCGTCAACGCGCTGAACACCAAGATCTCGCCGATGGCGTGGGTGATCCGCACCAAAGTTCCGCCGCTGTCGATCAGCGCGCCGGTGCAAGCGCAGCTCAGGCAGGCGACAGGGCTGCCGGTCGCCGACATTCGCTCGATGAGTCAGATCGTCTCGCGCTCCACCTCGCGCGAGCAGTTCAACACGTTGCTGATGACAGTGTTCGCATTGTCCGCTCTCGCGTTGGCCGCGATCGGCATCTACGGCGTCATGGCCTACGCAGTGCAGCAACGCACGCGCGAGATCGGCGTTCGCTTGGCACTCGGCGCGGAACCGCGCGCCGTACGAACGATGGTCGTTCTTCAAGGCATGCGGCTCGCGCTGATCGGAGTCATCATCGGCGTCGGCGCTGCATATGAGTTGTCGCACTACATGAAGAGCATGCTCTTCGGCGTCGAGGTGCGCGATCCGCTGGTATTCGTTGGCGTGCCGCTGCTGCTCGTCTTCATCGCGTTGCTCGCCGTATGGGTCCCGGCCGGCCGCGCGAGCAAGGTCGATCCACTTGGCGCGCTCCGCTCGGCATAGCGCGGGCGCGTACACGCCCGCGCTGATCGCCCGTTCGCCCGCCTAGTGCAGCGCCTTCGCCAGGGCCGTCGGTCCGATGCCGCGAAAGATCGTCGCGTGAGTCAGGTCGGGGCGCGCCACGTAATCCCACGTCAATCCGTGCGGCGACGACTGACGCAGCAGCTCGATGAATCTCGCTGTGCCCGCCGCGATCACAGGCTCGTCGGAGTTCGCGATGAATAGTGTCCGCGCTGTGCCACTCAACGTGGCGAGACGCGCGGCCGCCGAGTCCAGCAACGCGCTGTGGTTCCACCAGAGACTTGGATCGAGCGCGATGTAGTGTTCGAACATCGCTGGCTCGGTCAGGAATGTTTCGACGATGAACAATCCGGCAAGCGACTCGCCCACGATCGAGCGTTCGTCGGTGGTGCGATAGCGACTGTTCACGGTCGGGATCAGCTCGTCGCGGATGAAGCGGCGAAACGCTGCCGAGCCGCCGACGTGTGGCGCGATCGCGCTGTCGCTTGCGACGCGCGTTGGTCCCGTGAGGTCCCGGCGTCGCTCGGTGTTCGGAATGCCGACGACGATCACAGGCCGAATGGCCCCCAATGCGATGAGCGAGTCGACGGTGTTCACGACGTGGGGAAAATCTTCGCCGATTCCGCCATCCGGCATATAGAGAACGGGCAAGCGTGTTGCCGTTCCACTATACGCTCGCGGTGTGTACACGTTGATCAGTCGAGCCTCTCCGATCGAGCGCGACACGACTGTGAATGTGTCGTGCGGCGGCACGGGGTCTGGCGCGGCTTCCGCGGGCGTGCTTTGCCGATGGACGCAGCTCGCTTGGAGCGCGATCGCTAGAATCGCGAACACTAAAATCGCGAATGGAAGATGAGCGCTTCGCCGCGGATGTCGTGGATGCATGGAGTCCGGTCTTTACGTAGCGGAGTCGGCAGTCGCAACGCTGACGACCATCGCCCGCGTATAGACGTCACACGCGTGGAAAGGTCCACGATCGTGCGCGAATTGTAAACGATGTGTCGAAGCTTTTTGAGGGGCTTTTCGTCGTCACGACTTGACCCCGCTAATCGTCAATGTCTGGAACTTGGCGAGCCCCGCAGAAACTCTGCGAACCACCCGGCCATGATACTGAACCAAGACCCGACTCTCGGTGTCAAATCCTTGGTCGCGGGCCGGCGAATTCCAATTCTCAAAACGACGATGCACTATTCACAAGCGCTGAAACGTTCGGTCGTCGGTGTTCTGCTCTACGTCTTTGGTCTGGCTGGAGCCGCAGCCGGGCAAGCTGCCGGGCCGAGGCGGCCTGCGGGCGCTGTCGGAGAAATTGTCGGGCATCTCGTCGACTCCGCCAGTCGCCGGCCGATAGCGACGGGTTCGGTCGCTGTCCTACGTGCGACCGATGCCGCATTTGCGAGTGGGGGGCTGCCGAAAGAGGACGGTTCGTTTCGCGTCGACGGATTGTTGCCTGGACGCTACACACTACGCGTTCGGGTCATCGGATTCGCTCCGGTGCTTCGCAACAATCTCGTCATCACCGCTGAGAAACCCAGCGTCGACGTCGGCATCATTGCGCTGAATCCGGTGGCGACGAAGCTCGAGGCTGAGCATGTGCTTGCGGATCGCGAGGAGACCGTCCTCGCCCCGGATCGCAACAGCTACAGCGTCAAGAACATGACGACGGCGAGCGGGGGCACCGCCATCGACGTGCTGCGCAACATTCCGTTGGTCGAAGTCGATGGCTCGAACAATGTCAGCCTGCGCGGCAACGCCAACGTCGTCGTTCAGATCAACGGACGATCCACGCCGCTCAAGGGGGACCAGCTCGGTGCATTCCTCGCGCAATTGCCCGCGGGCACCGTGAAGAACGTCGAAGTGGCGACGAACCCGTCGGCGAAGGACGACCCCGAAGGCACGGCCGGCATCATCAACATCGTGCTCAATCAGCAGACCGAGCTCGGGCTGAGCGGTGGACTCTCCGCCGGCACTGCGTCGACGGGGCAGACGAACGCCAATGGCAACATCGGCAAGCAGCAGGGAAAGCTCACCGTGTTTCTGTCGGGCAGCATGTATCACGATCGTCGCGCCACGTCGGGCATCATCTCCCGTACCAATCTCATTCAGCCCATTCCAGCATTCAGCGAGACGATTCTCGGCGGGAAACAATCGCCGATCTCCGGTGGTGGAACCGTACGCACGGAGTACAGGTTCACCGATCGTAACACGCTGTCGCTCGACGGCTTCCTGTATGGTGGCCACTTCGGTGGCGACCAAGCGTCGAACTATACTGATCTCGATGCGTCGCGGGCCGTCATCGGCCTCTTCGATCAGCGTTCGTCGCAGCTCTCGCGCAATCTGTCGCAAGACTACGACCTCACGTTTCGGCGGTTCACGAAGAAAAATGCGCCGCAGTTCTCCGCCGAATTCGAGTATTCCACCAATCATAACACGAACGACGTCGATCTCTCCGGAACGGTCCTACAGCCCGACGCGTCGACGCCTCCGTTCATCCCGACCGAGCGCGATCACACGCTTGGTAACTATCCATACCTCAATTGGAAGACGGACTACACACGGCAGTTCGGCACTACCACCAAGCTCGAGTCCGGCCTCAAGTTCACTCAACGCACGACGACGAACGATTTCGACGCCGCATACCTGAACGCGGCGTCTGGCCTCTATGACGCCGTGCCGTCTCGAGCGACGGCGTTCGATTATCACGAAGACATCGGCGCTGGTTACGCGTTGCTCTCGAACAAGATCGATAAGGTGCAGACGCAAGCTGGTTTGCGACTCGAGGATGCGGCGACGTACCTCGACCTCAAAACGGTCGACCAACAATTCGACCGCCGGTACGCGAGCGCGTATCCGAGCGCGATCGTTTCGTACAACTTCACGCCGCTGCGACAGGCAAAGGTCAGCTACTCCCGGCGGGTCAGTCGTCCCAATCCATTTCAGCTCAGCCCCATCGAGTTCCGGCAAGACACGCGCAACGTGTTCCGCGGGAATCCGGCGCTTCGAGCGGAGTACACCGACGCACTGGAGCTCGGGTATCAGGAATCTCGCTCATGGGGCTCGTTCCAGTTGAGTCCATACCTCCGTCACACGTCGCACGCTGTGCGCAACATTCAGTTCGTCGACACCACCGGTGTGTCGGTGAGCACATTCGACAACGTAGCGAGCACGCTGACGGTGGGTACGGATCTCAATCTGAATGCGCACCACGGTCCGCTGCAGCTCGGTGGTGGCGGCAGTCTCTATCACTACTCGAGCGACGCGTCCAACTTGAGCGGTAATCTTTCCACCAACGCCGTCGTCTGGTCCGCACGAACCAATGCCACGTGGAAGTTCGGAACCGTCGGCGATGCGCAGGCGTTCATGTATTATCGCGCGCCGTTCGCCACCGAGGGCGGCTCTCAGCTCGCCTCGATCTCCATGAATCTGGGTGCGCGCTACAAAGCGTGGGGCGAACAGGGGAATATTGCGCTACGCGTCTCGGATCCGTTCAAGCTACAGAAGTTCGGCTATCGCACCGCGAATGGTTCGGTGATCGAGTACAGCGAGCGATTCTTTGGGACGCGCGCCGTGTACTTGACGATCACGCGCAATTTCGGCAAGGCGCTCAAGCTTCAGCCTAAACAGCAGGATCCTGACGCCGTCGTGCCGACGCAACCCGGACCGCCGTGAGCCGAATTCGCTTCGTCGCGTTCGCCGCAAGCACGATGCTCTTCAGCGTGGCTCCGGGCCACCGCGCATTCGGACAGTCCCCCGCGTACGGCGATACCACTGGGCGTGCCTCGACCGTGGCGTTCGCCGAAGGAATAGCAGTGCGCGCGTTGCGATTCACGCAGGGCGATGCGTCGAGCCTATTGGCGACCAAGCCGGAGTTTACCGAGTCAGGCTGGATCGCGTTCGTGAAGCACTTTGATGGCTTTGTCGATGCGAACGGTGCACCGCAATTCAGCTCTTCATTCGTGCCGGCTGGCTCCGCAGTGATAGTCGGTGAGAAGGATGGTCTCGTGCACGTTCGAATTCCCGGGAAGCTCGTGCAAACCAATGGAGCATCGACAACGACATATCGTATTGCGGCCGACATCGACGTCGGCGGCACACCGCGCAAAGTGCAACGCCTCACTTGGAATACGTGCGTGGGCGAGGCAGCCCGAACCTACTGTATGTAGTTGCCACTACGTCCATTCTTCAGAAAAGGGCACCTCGATCGAGGCGCCCTTTTCGTTGCCGGCCAAACCCACCGTCGCTCAGGGAATCGTGTCGCGCTTCGTGTTGGTCTTGTGTTCCGCACTCTCTCGAACCCAGCCGGCGAGACCGCGCAGCCCACCGAATTGCTTGGACGACAACACCGCGCCGGTTTTCGCGTCGATGACGACTTTCGTATGAGTCTTCTTCTGGTTCGGGATGATGTCGATCGCGTACTCGGTGCGCCCGTCGGCCATGTTCATCTCGCCCGAGCCGATCTGTCCGGGCACCGCGCACAGCGCAAGAACTTTCGCCGAGTCGGGCGAGATCATTCCGGAGTCTGCCTTATAGAGATCACTCTTGATCGCGACGGCTTTTGCGGCGGATACGTCGACGGTGCTGCAGGTCGTTCCCGTTGGCGTGTACCATTCCATCGCGAGTGAGTCCGCTGGCTGCACGACGGTTCCGGCGGCGGCGCGCGGTATCGTGTCCTTGCGAACGGGGACGCGCACCCGGCTGGTGTCTTGAGCCGTGGCGGCTACCGCACCAAGGGCCAATAGGGTCGCAACCCTCATGAGCATGTGTGCATTCATGGGTTCACCTCGCTGCGTCTGTTGAGTCAGAATACGTTTTCCTGCTTGCAGCGATGTGCGCAGCAATTGCTGTGCGAATGATGCCAACTTGTGAGGCGCGTCACCGAAACACGTCGCCAACAGCCGCATTGCCCGGGGCGTGCTGAGGCAGATAGCGGACGAACCAGTCGCGCGCCAAGACGGCGACGTGCTCGAGCGCCCCTTGCTCTTCGAACAGATGCGTTGCGCGAGGCACAATCTCGAGTCGCGCGGGCACGCGCATATGTGCGCGCGCGCGTTCGTTGAGGTCGATCACCTCCTCGTCTCGCTCGCCGACGATGAGCAACGTTGGCGCTTCGACCATCGGGAGTGAATCGCCCGCAAGATCCGGTCGCCCACCGCGAGACACCACCGCGCCGATGCGCACCGGCCGCTCGGCGGCGGCAACGAGCGCCGCACCCGCACCGGTGCTTGCGCCGAAGAGCCCGACCGCGAGACGCTCGGTCTCATGCGCGTGCGCGAGCCAGTCGATGGCTACAATAAGGCGGTCGGCGAGCATCTGAATGTCGAACCGGTGATGACGCGTCACTTCGTCGACCGTTTCCTCGGAGCGAGAGAGCAGATCGAGCAACAGTGTGCCAAGTCCTGCATCGCGAAGTGCGCGAGCGACGAAGCGGTTGCGAGGGCTGAACCGGCTGCTGCCGCTGCCGTGCGCGAACAACACCGCACCGATCGCATTCTCGGGAAGTCCAAGCGTCCCCTCGAGTGTAACGTGATCCGTCTTGATCGAAACCGTTCGCTCGAGGCGATCGTCGCCGTATGACAGCTCGTGCAGGTTCCGTTTGTCAGATTGCGGCATGCAGACTCCATCGCGACTGATCGAGAAGAGTGTGGACTTCCTCGTCGGTCGTCTGAGAGAAGTCCTCGTACCAAATGCCGACGGCTTGGAACGGCTCCGGCGTCTCGGCGCAAATGATCTCATCGGCGATGTCTCGAAACGCGTCGCACGTTTCGGGCGCCGCGACGGGCACCGCGACGACGATCTTCGCCGGCCGTTCCTGCCGTAGCGCGACGACCCCTGCGCGCATCGTCGAGCCAGTCGCTAGCCCGTCGTCGACGAGAATCACCGTTTTGCCGCTGAGATCGGGGAATGCTCGATCGCCGCGATACTGACGTTCACGACGTTCTAATTCCGCTTCTTCGATCGCCGTCACGCGTTGTACCTCGGCGTCGCTCACGCGAGCAACGCGGATGAGGTCATCGTCCAGCACCCGCACGCCGCCGCTTGCGATCGCGCCCATGGCGAGCTCCTCGTGCCACGGAAGCCCAAGCTTGCGCACGACGAAGACATCGAGCGGAGCTCCGAGCGCTTTCGCGACCTCGTAGCCGACGGGAATGCCGCCCCGGGGGAGCGCAAGGACGATGACATCGGGCCGCCGTCGATAGTCGCGAAGTTCAGCGGCGAGTCTGCGACCGGCATCCCGACGATCACGAAAGCGAGAACGCATAGTTGAGCTTTTTCGACTGAGTCTCAGATTCGCGGGGCAACGCAACTACTCTTTCTTCGTGTCGTCTTCGCGTCCTCCTGACGCCTTCTTATCCGCCTTCTTGTCGACCTCGGCGGGTGGGCGGTCTCCTCCGTGAATGTCGATTGTCGGCTCACCACTTGGTCCGGAGGTCAGACCCCCCAGCAGCTGACCGTCTCGCCATGAAAGCTCCGATCCCCCAGAATCCTCATAGCCCGCCGCGCCGCGATCGCCTTGTCCCCAGCTTGCCGGTGTCCGAATCTCGAGGTGTTTCCCTTCGGGAATACCTGCGGACATCGGGAACACGCCAGTTGGCCCGACATCATCGCGTCGACCTTGGCCGCCACCCGGCAAACCGCTCTCGCGGCGTGGGTCGATGGCACGCTCTTCTGTTGAACGTTCGCGGTCCTCGACTTCCTTCGGGTCGCGGCCTGAATCGCGCCTCGCATCATCTCGCATTTGAGTAGCCTCCTACGGAAAAGTGTCGCAAAGGCCGAAGCGGCAGATAACGCACCAGAACCCGGGGCATCATTTCGATCTGCTCACCTTGCTCCGGCTGGCCGTATCACGACCGAAGCTGTGCCGCAACTCGACCTTCGCTCGCTCGAGCACGCCGCGTTGTCTGGCGCCGAGGTTGTCACCGGCCCGATTGATGTAAAACGTCAACATCGACATCGCGGAGCGATACGGATCGCTCTTTCGCCGCCGGCTGCGTTGTGCCGATCGTTTGAGAGACCGCGCAATGCGACGCGGGTCTTTCCACGTGAAAACGCTCCGATCCAGATCGAGCGCATTGCTGCGGGCCGTAGCGCGCGCCGACCACCGGCGTGATCCGTGTGCTGACGTCCGCTTCCGTTGTTTTGGTGGCATAGCTACCTCATGCAACAAGTCTCGTCGCCGAGCAGAACGAGTTGCCGCAAATAGAACGCCGCGCTGTCCAAACAGGCCTCGGAATGGATGCTGCACCGGTGCACGCCCCGCTTCGAAATCCAAGCGCGTCGCCACGACGTATCTGGCCTGACATATTCAACCATCAACCTCTCAACGGTGACGAGGTCCACATGAGCCAGAACAGACGCGAGTTTCTCGAACGCATCACCGCCGGAGCGATGTTGGCATCCGTGCCGTTTTCACCGGAGGTGCTTCGCGAGTTGGGCGCGTTGCCGTCGGCGCGCGGCTCCCGGGCCGAAGAGTTCGATCTGACATGGGTCGATCGCGTGAAAGGAAAGTACCGCGCCGTCTTCGACGTGCCCGAGATCGACAGCGGGTACGGCGTGTGGCGCGCATCGCTGTGGGGCAAGCAGTATATGGATGTGCTCAACGTTGCGCCGACCGACATGACGCCGGTGCTCGTGTTACGGCATCATGGCATCGCGCTCGCGATGCAGCAGGCATTCTGGGACAAGTACGACATCGCAAAGAGCAACCAGGTCACTCACCCGGTCACTCAGCAAGGGACCGATCGCAATCCGGCGCTCCTCTCATCGAAGCGCGGCGAAGTGCCGGCGGATTTCGATGAAGTCGCACTCGACCGGTACCTCGCGCGCGGCGGGATCGCGTTGGCGTGCAATCTGGCCCTCGACGACATGATCGAGCTCGTGACGAAGAAGGATGGCGCCTCGCCGGACGCGGCGCGCAAGACTGCGTTGGCGGGCTTGGTGCCGGGCGTGTTGCTACAGCCGTCGGGCGTATTCGCGGCCCTTCACGCACAGGACGTCGGCTGCAAGTACCTGCGCGCGAGCTAGGCGAACGTTTCATCGGCACGTTCCGCGAGCGCCAGGAACGTTTCACGAAACGTCATACGCGCGAGCCTCACGGACTCCGCTCATATCGCAAGTCGCAAAACGAAAAGAGTTTGCGCGCCTCGAGTCTCGCTGAATGAGCTGAGGTCGAGTCATTGCCATTGTGGGTCGCCGATCCCCGGTCAGTCGATCGGGGCGCGATAAACCACCTGATCGGAGGCCCCAATGGCTCGCCTTACTCGCTTTCTCATTCTTGGATCACTTCTCACGGCGTGCACTGAAAGCGCGACGTCGCCCACGGCACCAGCGCCGAGCGGCGCCGCCTCGCGTTCCGTCGGCGCCAGCGCGCCCGGTGCGGTGTTCACGCAGACGAACGCAACGTCGGGCAACTCGGTTTTGATCTATCATCGGTCGGCGGATGGATCCTTGGTCGCCGGCGGCTCGGTCTCCGCCGGGGGCACGGGAAGCGGCGCCAGTCTCGGTTCGCAGGGTGCGGTAACGCTGTCGGACGATGGCAACTGGTTGCTGGTCGTCGACGCAGGAAGCAATGAAGTCTCGTCATTCGCCGTCGCCGGCAACGGCGCGCTCACGCTTCGCGGCAAGGCGTCATCGGGCGGCGTGATGCCGATCAGCGTTACGGTTCACGACGGAATCGTGTACGTCGTCAATGCTGGCGGCACAGGCAATATCTCTGGGCTTCGCCTCGCGTCTGACGGCGGTCTCTCTCCGATCGCAGGCTCGACGCGAGCGCTCAGCACCGGCTCGGCCGGCCCAGCGGAAGTGCGATTCGATCCAAGCGGCTCGTGGCTCGTCGTCACCGAGAAGAACACCAACAAGATCCTCGTTTGGCGTGTGGATGCCAGCGGTCTCGCGTCTGGTCGCGTCGTCAACGCCTCCGCGGGCGCCGAGCCGTTCGGTTTCGCGTTCACGGCACAGGGGTATCTCGTCGTGTCCGAAGCGTTCGGCGGCGCCGTCGACGCGAGCGCTACCTCGACCTACACCATCAACCCGAATGGCACCTTGCATGTGATCAGTGCATCGGTGCCGACGACTGAAACGGCCGCCTGTTGGATCGTTGCGACGAACAACGGCCGTTTCGTGTACGCCGCGAATGCTGGAAGCGCGTCCGTGTCGGGATACTCGGTTCGCCAGGGTCAGTTGACGCTTCTCGACGCCAACGGCAAGTCTGGGAACACCGGCGCGTCGCCGACGGATGAAGCAATCAGCCAGAACGGCCAATTCCTGTACACGGTCAATGGGGGTTCTCACACGATCTCCTCGTTCGCCGTCTCGCAAGCCACAGGTGATCTCAGCCCGGACGGCGCATCGGTGGCGGTGCCAGTGGGCGCAGTTGGAATCGCGGCGAAGTAACTGGCGATGATCGCAGGCGGAGCAGGGACCGGCGCTGACGATTCGCGCTGTCCCTGCTTCGTCGTTTTGCTTTGGAGATACAGCTCTTGAGTGACCGCATCACCGCGCATAGCATAGGCCCGTGACTTCTCGCCTCACTCTCCAGCGCGCCATTCTGTTTGCCGTCGGCGCGGCGCTCTTCGCCGGATCGCTTCCGGCTGGCATCGTGCTCGACCGCCGACTCGCGTCGGCGCTCGAGCAGCGCGCACGCAACGACCTCGCGCTTGCACCACAGCTGTTCGCCGACCGCGTCGCGGCGACGTCAGACGCGCTCATGATGCACGCGAAAGATCTCGCGCACGCGCCCGGCCTCGCCCAAGCAGTCGCGGCGGGCGATCGCGCGCGAGCGATCCGCCTCGTCGAAGATGCCCGAGCGACGTTGGGCGGCGGCGATGCGGTACTCGTCGGCCCGCAGGGAGATAGCTGGATCGGACCTCCGGTAGACAGCGCGCTCTTGGCTCGTACGCGAGCCGGTGAAATGCCCGTCGCGTTGAGCCAGACTGGATCACTGATCAACAACATCTCTCTCGCGCCAGTTGCGAATGGTGACAAGTGGACGGGCGCCGCCGGTCTCGTGAGTCCAATGGATGCGCGCGCCGCCGAAGCGCTGTCGGGATTGACGCGATCCGGTGTCGTCGTGGTGAGCTCGGGCAGCGCGAGCGTCAGTACCCTCGACTCGATGTCCACACGTCTGATCGTCGCCGCATCGGCGGATCATCGACTCGCCTTGACGCCGATGGAGATCTCCGGCGGACGGCGGCGACTGATCGCGGTCAGCGCGCCGCTCGATGGTATCGGTTCGGTCGTCTTCGCGCGCTTTCTCGACGATGAGCTCGCGGTCCTGCCCGAGCTTCGTCGCGTCGCGGCAATCTCGGCGATTGCGGCGTTGCTGCTCGCGTTGGTGTTGGGCGCGATCTTCGCGACGCGCATCGCGAGTCCAGTGCGCGAGCTTTCGATGGCGGCGGCGGCGGTCGAGCGCGGTGAATTCGCGGCGCCGCTCCCGACGTCGCGCGTGCAGGAAGTCGATGTCATGGCAACGACGTTCGACTCGATGCGACGCGCGCTCGCCGCGCGTCTCGAGGAGTTGGGCGCGGCCAATGCGGCACTCATTGACCGAAATGCGCGACTCACTGCGCTCCAGTCCGATCTCATGCAACGCGATCGACTTGGCGCCGCAGGTCAACTCGTCGCGCAACTCGCGCACGAGATCCGCAATCCGATCGCGAGCCTCAGAAATTGTCTCGAGCTGATTCGGCGTCGGGTAAACGACGATCCCGAAGCACGCGAGTTCGCCGATCTCGCCATCGACGAACTGTTGCGCATGCACGAGCTGGCGGAGCAGATGCTCGATCTCAATCGCCCGCGCGACCCTGGATCGCAGCGGTGTCGTCCCGCGATCGTCGCGCGCGAAGTGGCCACACTCTCCATCGCGGGCGCGGGCCGAGAGCGCCTGGATGTCGACATCCGTGGCGATGAGCAGCTCGAGGCGGCGATGTCGCCCGACGCACTCAAGCAAGTGCTCCTCAACCTGGTGCAGAATGGGCGCGAGGCCTATGAGAACTGGACCTCGCGCCCCGACAGTCCGGCACGCATTGCGATCGTCATCGGGCGCGCAAACAGTGAGGTCCGGATCGAGGTGCGTGACAACGGCCCCGGCATTCGATCCGAGATCGTGTCACGCATCTTCGATCCATTCTTCACGACGAAGGACGCGGTGCATGGCGTCGGTCTCGGACTCTTCGTTGCCGAAGGCTTGGTGCGGACGGCCGGCGGACGCATTATTGCCGGTCCGGCCTTCGACGGCTCGTCTGGCGGGAATGCAGATCAGGGCGCATGGTTCCGCATCGAGCTTCCCCTTGCGTCCGCGCTGCCATTCATGCCGACGCACCAGGCCCATGTTTCAGCATAGGCACATTCACGATTTGTCATGGCGCGAATCCTGATCGTCGATGACGACCGCGCGTTTCGTCTGTCGACGGCCGCATTGCTGCGCGCCGACGGCTACGAGGTGGACGGTGTCGCCGACGGTGCCGCGGCCGCCGAGGCGCTGCGCGCGACTCGGCCCGATCTCGTCGTGCTCGATCTGCGCATGCCGGGCATCGACGGTCTGGGTGTCGTCGAGGCGCTCAGAATGTGGGGCGAGCGTGTCCCGATATTGATGATCAGCGGGTTCGGAACGGTGGACGCGGCCGTGCGCGCTCTGCACCTCGGCGCCGATGACTTTCTCACCAAGCCTGTCGAGCCGGATGTGTTGAGCGCGCGCGTGGCCGACTTGCTCGCGCGCCGCCCGCTACTCGAGGCGGCCGTAGCGAATCCGGCCGGCATGGTAGGTCGCTCGCCGAAGATGCGCGAAGCGTTGGCGGCGATCGCGCGCGTCGCGCTCGGTGACACGACCGTCCTCGTGACCGGAGAGACTGGCACCGGGAAAGAGCTTGCCGCGCGTGCCGTGCACGATCTTTCGCCGCGTAAACACGCACCATTCATCGCGGTGAACTGTGGCGCTCTCGCCGAGGGCGTCCTCGAGAGCGAATTGTTCGGCCACGTCCGCGGCGCATTCACAGGGGCGGTACGCGATCGCGTCGGCGTGTTCGAGGCGGCCGATGGCGGCACGATCTTCCTCGACGAGATTGGCGAGATGAGCGTCACGCTTCAACAGCGGTTGCTGCGTGTGTTGCAGGAGCGTGAGGTGACGCGCGTTGGCTCGTCGCGTGCGGCAAAGGTGGATGTCCGCGTTGTCGCGGCAACGAATCGCGATCTCCCCGCGCTCGTCGAGCAAGGGCGCTTCCGCGAAGATCTCTATTATAGATTGGCGGTCTTTCCAATCGCTCTTCCTCCGCTCCGCGACCGGCGTACGGACATTCCGCTACTCGTCGAGCACACGTTGAACACATTGCGCGCACGGCGCCAAGGCGCGGAGCGACTTGCGTGCTCACCGTTTGCCATGCGATTGCTTCGTGCGTACGACTGGCCAGGCAACGTCCGTCATCTATTTGGTGTGCTCGAGCGCGCAGCCGTGGAGGCGGCCTATGGACGCATCGAAGCGCAGCACTTGCCCGTGGAGCTACGCCCGGTCAATGACAATGCGATGGCGTTGCGCGACCAGCGCTATCGGGGCACCCTGCCGGCAGACGAAGAGCGCGCGGCGATCGTCGCCGCGCTCGAGCAAACCGGCGGCGCGCTGGCCCAATCGGCCGAGTTGCTCGGGATGGGCCGAACGACGCTTTGGAGAAAGCTCAAGCTCTACGGTCTCGCGCCCTCGGTAACTGGCGAGCCGGAGCGCGAAGCGGAGCTTGGCTAAGCAGGAAAATGCCGGTGAGCTCTCGCCTCCGACACCGGAGTCGCGCTAATGAAGACTCGGAATCCAGGGTGTGAGCACGACTCGTGCAGCAGTTGATCGATCATCATCTGTTGATCGATCATCATCTCCAGAACGAGCGCACCCATGAGTATCTCCAACATTTCCGCCTGCCGCCGAATCGGCGTCACGGCCCTTTTCGCCGTATTCGCTGGCTGCATGGGGAAGGGCTCGCGACCCAGCGATTCAAGCGCGGCGAATGGAAGCGTCGCGACCCCGGACAGCGCCGCAAGCGCAACGAGCGCCACCACGATGATTCGCGGAACGGTTGCATCGGTGTCCGGTACGACTCTCGCCGTCAAGACAGACTCAGGCACAACGAAAGTTCAACTGACGCAACCTGTTCGTGTATACGAGCGGCAACCGGCCCGCATGGAAGACATCACGCCGAACACATTCGTCGGCGTGACGACGGTCAAGCAACCCGACGGCAGCAACCGCGCGACCGAAATTCACATCTTCCCGGCGGAGCTCCGCGGCTTGGGCGAAGGGAGTCGTCCGATGGCGGCAGCCACGTCGGGCGGTGGCACGCCGAGCACAATGACGAACGGCGCGGCGCGCGCGCCGGAGACAAAGAGCACGATGACCAACGGCAATGCATCGAGCCTCGGCTCCACGCTCGAAGTTCAGTATGCTGGTGGCTCCATCAAGGCCAACGTGCCGGCCAATACTCAGATCACGAAGCTCGTCGCGACGTCGAAGCCGCTCGCGGCAGGCGATCGCATCGTGGTCGTCGCAACGAAGAACGCGGACGGATCACTGGCAACCAATCGCGTCATGCTCGCGCGATAGGTTGCCGGGCGCGGACAAACTAGCGCTGTTCGCCCAGATCGATCCGCCCTAGGTACTCGGCATCCGCGATCATTGTAATCGCGACTACCTTCCCGTTTCGAACGCCGAACTGGAATGCCATGCGCGGTTTTCCCGTGTGCACCCACACCGCGCCAGCCTGTCCGTCCAGCACGGCGGGCTGTGCGCCCTGCGCGCGTCCGACAAACTTTTCAGCGACGGCTCGAGCGCCACGCACGTCAGTGAACGCGCCCATCCTGATCGCGGTAGCATCCGCGCGAACCAGCACGTCCGGATCGAGCAGCGCGAGCAGCGCGGCGAAATCACCGTCGCGAGATGCCGCGAGAAACGCCGCGACGATCTCGTGGTTGAAGCCGCGCTGCTCACTCGCCGACCCGCTCGTCGCTTGGCCTTGAACCCGACGACGCGCTCGGCTCGCGAGCTGGCGTGCCGAGCCAGTCGAACGCCCAAGAAT
>Ga0207695_10004676_pt1 | contig 18554 bp, 18 predicted proteins | sample KBSC54metaG_FD_184354 | JGI IMG/M metagenome (GOLD analysis project Ga0207695, IMG submission 184354) | Corn rhizosphere microbial communities from Kellogg Biological Station, Michigan, USA - KBS C5-4 metaG (SPAdes) (version 2) | ecosystem: Host-associated > Plants > Roots > Rhizosphere > Soil... | reverse complement strand
CGAGCTCGAGGCGGACGAGCGCCGGGAAGTCGAGCGCATCCTGGCCGAGCTCACCGGCGGCCTGCGCCCGCTGCGCGACGCGATGGCAGCGTCGCTCGACGCGCTGGTCGAGATCGACGCGCTCTACGCCCGCGCCCGCTACGCCGACGACTTCGGCTGCGCGCCGGTGGCGTTAGGCGCAGCCCGCGACGGCCTGGACCTCCACGGCGGCCGCCATCCGCTGCTGCTCGCGCGCGGCGGCGCCGTGGTGCCGTTCGACCTTGCGTTAGGCGACGGCGAGCGCACGCTGCTGCTCTCGGGCCCCAATACCGGCGGGAAAACCGTGCTGCTCAAAGCCATCGGCCTCATCGCCGCGATGACCAAGGCCGGGATTCCCGCGCCGATCGGCCCCGAGAGCCGCGTCGCGCTCTTCGACGACTGCTTTGCCGACGTGGGCGACGAGCAGTCCATCGAAGCCAGCCTGTCGACCTTCAGCGCGCACGTGAAGAATCTGGCGGAAATCCTCGACCGCGCGACGCCGGACTCGCTCGTGCTGATCGACGAGCTGGGCTCGGGCACCGACCCGGCCGAAGGCGCTGCGTTAGGCGCGGCGATCGTCGAAGAGCTCACGCGGCGGGGCGCCGTCACCGTCGCCACGACCCACCTCGGCGACCTCAAGCTGCTCGCCACCGAGCTGCCCGGCGTGGTGAACGCATCGCTGCAGTTCGACGAGCAGGCGCTGGCACCCACCTATCGCCTCATCAAGGGCATTCCGGGCCGGTCGTACGGTCTGGCGATCGCCCGCCGCCTGCGGCTGCCGCCCGACATCCTGACGCGCGCCGAAGATCGGCTGTCCACCGGCGAGCGCGACCTGGCCGCCCTCCTCGCCGATCTCGAGCGACGCGAGGCTGCGCTCTCGGAACGCGAGAGCCGTGCGACCGAAGCCTCGTCGTCGGCCAGCGAACGACTCGACCGGCTCACCGAACGAGAGCGCGCCGTGCGCGAAGCCGAGCGACACCACGAGCGCGACGCACGCGAACAGGCCAGGCGCTACCTGCTCGACGCCCGTCACGAAGTGGAGCGCGCCATCCGCGAGGTGCGTGCGCACTCCGGCGCCGAGGACGCGGTGCGCGACGCCCGCCGGCGCGTCGAGGACCTGGCCACCGAGCACGCCGCCGCCGCACAGCGCCTCGAACGCACGACAGTGGGAGGACCGGCGGCGGACCGGCCCGCAACGGCGCCCGCCGTGGGCGATGTCGTCGAGCTCGCGACGCTCGAGGGACGGGTGGGGCGCGTGGTCGAGCTGCGCGGCGAGGACGCCGTGGTCGCGGTCGGCGCGATCAAACTCACGGTCCCCGCGGCAACCCTGACCAGGACGGCGCAATCGCCCGGTGCGGCGGAGCCCGTCACGATTCGTGGCGACCTCCCCGAAGAGCACGCCGCGAGCGAAATTGATGTACGAGGCATGCGTGTCGACGAGATGGAGCACACCGTCCTGCACGCGCTCGATGCCGCGGTGCGGGGCGATCTCAAGTCGCTGCGCATCATTCACGGGAAAGGCACGGGTGCGTTGCGAGAGCGAGTAGCAGAATTGCTGCGCGGCGACCCGCGTGTATCCACCTTCCGGCTCGGCGCCTGGAACGAGGGAGGCGCGGGCGTGACGGTGACGGACCTCAGGTGACGATGATCAGCGACGAAACGGTCGACCGCGTGCGCGAGGCCGCCGACATCGTGCAGATCATTGGCGAGCACGTGCCGCTCCGTCGCACGGGCACCGATTTCCGGGGACCGTGTCCGTTCCATCAGGGCACGCACAAGAATTTCTCGGTGTCGCCCAGGAAGGGCATCTACTACTGCTTCGTCTGTCACGAAGGCGGCGACGTCTTCACGTTCCTGCAGAAGCGGTTAGGCATGGACTGGCCGGGCGCCATTCGCTACGTCGCGGAGAAGGTGGGTATTCCGATCGAGGAAGTGCAGCAGCGCCGGGAGGGCCCGCATCCGGACCAACCGCTCTGGGATCTGAACGCCGCGGTGGCCGACTGGTTCCGGACGCTGCTGTGGGACGACGAGGAGGGGCGGCAGGCGCGCGACTATCTGGCGCTGCGCCGCGTGAGCCGCGAAACGGCCGACCGGTTCGGGCTCGGCTTCGCGCCGCGCGACGGCGAGGCGCTGCGCCGGCATTTCTCCGCGTTAGGCTACAGCGACGCGCAGTTGCTCGAGGCGGCGCTGCTGGTGGCGCGTGACGAGGGCGGGGAGCCGCGGGCGCGGTTTCGCCATCGGCTCATGTTCCCGATCCTCGACGCGGCGGGGCACACCGTCGGCTTCGGCGGCCGGCTGTTGGGCCCCGGAGAACCCAAGTACCTCAACTCGGCGGAATCGCGGGTGTTCTCGAAGGGCAAGCTGCTCTACGGATTGCACATGGCCAAGCACGCCATCCGGCGGGACGATCGCGTGATGGTGGTGGAAGGCTATTTCGACGCCGTGCGGCTGGTGTCGGCCGGGTTCGACTGGGTCGTCGCTCCGTTAGGCACCGCGCTCACCGAGCAGCAGGGGCAGATCCTCCGCCGCTACGCCAAGAACGCGTTCCTGCTGTACGACAGCGACCGCGCCGGCCTCAAGGCGACGTTCCGCTCGGGCGACGAGCTGCTGCGCCACGGGATGACGGTCCAGGTGGTGACGCTGCCCGAGGGCGAAGACCCGGACAGCTTCGTCGACCGCCGCGGCGCGCCCGCCCTGGCGGCGGCGTTAGGCGACGCGATCGACGTGTTCGAGCGCAAGGTGCAGCTGCTGGAGCGCGCCGGCTGGTTCGCCGATCTGCGCCGCAAACGCCGCGCCCTCGACCGCCTGCTGCCGACGATCCGCGCGACGCAGGACCCGATCACACGCGACATGTACCTCACGCGGGCGAGCGAGGCCGCCGGAGTATCCCGCGACGTGTTGGAGCGGGAGTTGGCGGCCGCGCGCGACCGCGCCCGCGCGGTCGCGCGACCGGCCGACGTGGCGCCTCGCGCCCAGCCTGCGCGCGCCGCGCTGCGGCGCGCACCGGCCGGTCGCCAGCCGCCCGTCGAACGCCGTCTCGTCTGGATCCTCGTCCACGCGCCGGCGCTCCGCGACTATATTGGCGAGCAGATCGGCGCCGATGACCTCACCAGCGCTGCGTTGGGCACGATCCTGGCGGCGATCGTCGCGGCCGGCGCCGACGCGAGTCCGGGAGACATTGCACTCAGCCTCCCCGACGACGCGGGCGAGCTCTTCCGCACGCTGGTCGAAGAGCCGCCGGGCGATGGATTCGACATGCAGCGCGAAGCGGACGGGTGCCTCGCCGCCCTTCGGGCCGCGCCGCTCCGCCGACGGCTGCTCGAGAATCAGCGCGCCATCGACATCGCCTCCGACGCCGAGAAGGACGCGCTCATCCGCGACAAAGTGCGGCTGCAGCGCGAGCTGTCGGCGTTAGGCGCAGGCCGCATCAAGAGTTTCGACCCCGCACAATAGCCCTATGGAGGAACGCGTGCACCCAGACCTCGTCGCATTGTTGGCCTTGCAGGACGAAGACACCGCCGTCGCGGCGCTCGAATCCCGCCGCCGCGATCTCGACGCCAGAGTACAAACCCTCGACCACGAGCGCACCGTCGCCGAAGCCGGCATCGTGCGCACCCGCCAAGCCGCCGACGCCGAAGACAAAAAACGCCGCGAGTTGGGCATCAAGCTCCAGGAGCATCGCGCGCTCCAGGAACGCCACCTCGCCGCGCTCGACGCCGTCCGCAAGGACCGCGAAGCCTCGGCCGCCATGTCGCAGATCGAGATCACCCGCCGCGTGCTGGTGCAGGAGGAAAGCGAGATGCAAACCCTCGCCACGCGCATCGCCGATCTCAATCAGGCGGCCGAGCTCGAGCAGCTCTCGCTCGCCGAGCTGGAAGAACGGCAGCGCACGGAGCGCGGCGAGATCGCCACCGCGTGCGCCACGCTGGACAGGGAGCTGGCGGCGGCGCGTGCCCAACGGAACGAAACGGCCTCGCGCGTCGGACGCCCGCTGCTCCAGAAATACGAGCGCATTCGCGGCCGCGAGAACGCGGCCGCGCTCTACGCGCTGCGCGGCGCTGCGTGCGGCCGCTGCAACACGGCGATCCCGCTGCAACGCCGAAACGTCATGGCCGCGGGCCGATCCGTCGAAGTGTGCGAAGGATGCGGAGTGCTTCTGTACGCAGCGGTTTGATGCTTGTCGCTGTCTGAGGGCGCTCGTACTTTTCGCCCGTGAGTGTCCCCGCCGCACGAGCGCGTCCCCGATCTCGCTGGGTGCTTCCCGCGGCGCCTGATCCCGGCGCCGTGCGTGCGCTGGCCGCCGAGCTTCACCTGCCGGACACCGTGTGCCGGCTGCTCTGCCAACGCGGGTTCGTCGACATCGATCCAGCCAAGCGCTATCTGCGCCCCAAGCTCGATCACCTCCACAGTCCATCCCTCATGCTCGGCATGGACGCCGCGGTCGAGCGGTTGGTGCGCGCCGTGCGCACCGGCGAAGTGATTCTGCTGCACGGCGACTATGATGTCGACGGCATCTCGTCGACCACGATTCTCATGCGCACGCTCGGCGCGGCAGGCGGGCGCGTGGTGCCGTTCATCCCGCGGCGTCTCGAGGATGGATACGACCTGACGATGAGCGGCGTGAAGGCCGCGATCGATGCCGGCGCAACGGTGCTCGTGAGCTGCGACTGCGGCACCAATGCGCTGTCGCCCACGCGCGCGGCCCGCGACGCGGGGATCGATGTCATCATCACGGATCATCACTTGCCGGGCGGCCCGCTGCCGGACGCGCTGGCCGTGCTCAACCCCAAGCAGCCCGGGTGCGGCTACCCCGACAAGGATCTCGCCGCGGCGGGCGTCGCGTTCAAGCTCGCCATCGCGCTCGCCACTGCGTTAGGCCTGAACGAAGACGTCGTCTACCGCATGCTCGATCTCGTGGCGTTCGCCACGATCGCCGACGTCGCCCCGCTGCGCGGCGAGAATCGGGTGCTGGCCCGCTACGGCCTCAAGGTGCTCAACGACACCGCGAACCCGGGCCTGCGCGCCTTGCGACGCGCGGCCGGGCTCGATGGCCGGCCGATCACCGCCGGCCGCATCGGCTTCGTGCTCGCGCCGCGCCTCAACGCCGTTGGCCGGTTAGGCCACGCGATCCGCGGCGTCGAGCTCCTCACCACCTCCGATGAAGCGCGCGCCAACGCCCTGGCGCGCGAATTCGAAGAGCTCAACCGCCGGCGCCAGGAGCTGGACCGCGACACGTTCTCCAGCGCCGCGCGCCGCGTCGACGCGATGAACCTCGACGCCACGTACGGCGTCGTCATCGCGGAGCAGGGGTGGCACCCCGGCGTCGTCGGCATCGTGGCCTCGCGCCTCGTCGAGGAAGTGTGCCGCCCGGTGGTCCTGGTCGCGCTCGACGGCGCGCAGGGCCGGGGCTCGGGCCGCTCCATCCCGGCGTTCGATCTGCACGGCGGCCTAACGGAATGCCGCGACCTGTTGCTGCGCTACGGCGGCCACCGCGTCGCCGCCGGCATCAGCATCGAAACCTCGCGCGTCGAGGCCTTCAGCGACAAGTTCAACAGCGTCGCGCGGTCGCGCCTGACGCCGGACGATCTCGTGCCCGATCTGCGCATCGACCTCGAGATCGAGCTCCCCGATGCCACGATCGACTTCGAGGCGTTGCTCCGGCACTTCGAGCCCTTCGGCCCGGGCAACGCGACGCCCGTGCTCGTCGCGCGCCGCGTCCATCTCGATGGGCCGCCCCGCATCGTCGGCCAGGGGTCATCGAGCGGCTCGGCCGACCCGGGCGGACACCTCAAGCTGCGTCTGGCCGGCGACTCCGGTCCGCCGCTCGATGCGATCGGCTGGGGCATGGCAGCCCGCGCCGCCGACCTCACGCCCGGCATGCCCGTCGACGTCGCCTTCCGCCTCGAACGAGATGAATGGAACGGCGAAGTGCGTCTCCAGGCGCACCTCGCGGACATCCGGGCCTAACGGTGCGCATCGTGAGCGGCCGATGGCGCGGCCGGACCATCGTGCCGCCGGCCGACCCGCGCGTCCGCCCAACCGCCGACAAGGTTCGCGAAGCGTGGATGTCCATTCTCCAACACGACCTCCCCGACGCGCGTGTGCTCGACCTGTTTGCCGGCTCCGGCGCGCTCGGACTGGAAGCGCTGTCGCGCGGCGCCGCTTCTGTCGAATTCGTCGAGGTGTCCGCGCGCTCCCTGGCGGCGCTGCGCCGCAACGTCGAGACGCTCCAGGCCGCCGGCCAGTCGCGCGTGCATCGCGGCGACGCACTGCGATTCATTGAACGGCTGGCGGCCCGAACATACGATGTGGCGTTCGCGGACCCGCCGTATCGTCTCGGTCTCGCATCTCAGGTCGCGGCACGATGGCTCGACGTCCCATTTGCCACCGTGCTGGCAGTGGAGCACGATGTGCGCGAGTCGCTGCCCGATGGAGCGACGCATCGCAAATACGGCGACACCGTGATCACGATTTATCGCGACGGCGCCGACGACGCCCCGCCGCCCGAGTAGTCTGACCGCTGGTCTCACGTCAACTCCACCACCCATGCGCATCGGCATCTACGCGGGCAGCTTCGACCCGATCACCTACGGACACGAAGACCTCATCACGCGCAGCCTGTCGTTCGTCGACCGGTTGGTGGTGGCCGTCGCGACCAACATTTCCAAGCAGCCGCTCTTCTCGGTGGACGAGCGCATTCGATTCATTCGCAGCGCCGTTGGCGACGACCCGCGTGTGGAAGTCCGCCAGTTCGATGGACTGCTCGTCGACCTGGCCCGGGCGGTGGGCGCCACGCTCTCCATTCGCGGGCTTCGCGCGGTGGCCGACTTCGAGTACGAGTTCCAGATGGCGCTCATGAATCGCCATCTGAACGCGGACATGGAAACCGTGTTCATGATGCCCAGACTGGACCTCACGTACGTGAGCTCGAGCCTCGTGCGCGAGATCGCGCGCTTTCACGGTGAGACTGCCGACCTCGTGAACCCCACCGTGCACCGCGCCCTCCGCGAACGATTCGATCCGGCGTGAGCTTCATCGATACCGTCCGCGCGCGCGCGGCCGCCGCCGGTCGCCGCATCGTCTTCGCGGAAAGCGACGACGAACGGACGCTCGACGCCGTCCGAGCGCTGAGCGCCGCCGGCATCGTCGTTCCGGCGCTGGTGCTGGCCGGCGACGCAGGCGCCCGACGCCGCGCGGCCGCGTTAGGCGTGCCGGTGATCGACCCCGCGGCCGATCCCCGCCGCGAGAGCATCGCCGAGCACCTGTTCACGCGCCGCGCGAAACGGGGCCTCACCCGCGAAGCCGCGGCCGCGCTCGCGCAGGATCCGCTCGTGTTCGCCGACGGGCTCGTCGCGTTGGGCGAGGCCGACGGTTGCGTCGCCGGGGCCGCGCACACCACCGCCGAGGTGATGCGCGCCGCGCTCGCCGCCGTTGGGCCGGCGCCGGGCGTCACGACGATCTCGAGCGCGTTCTACATGGTGGTTCCGCCGTTTCGCACCGCGCCCAACGACCACGAGGTCCTCACGTTCGCCGACTGCGCCGTCGTCGTTCGCCCAACGGCCGAGCAGCTGGCCGACATCGCGATCGCCGCGGCGCGCGACCGCGTGCGCATCGTTGGCGATGAACCCCGCGTCGCGCTCCTCTCGTACAGCACGCTCGGCAGTGGCAGCGGGCCGTCGGTGGATACCGTGCGCGACGCCACGGCCTTGCTCCGCCAGCGGGGGGTGCCCTTCGCTGTGGACGGAGAATTGCAGGGTGACGCGGCGCTCGTCGACGCAGTCGCCGCGCGCAAGGCGACGGGCAGCGCGGTGGCCGGCACAGCAAACGTGCTGGTGTTCCCGTCGCTGGATGCCGGGAACATCGCATACAAGCTCGTGGAACGACTGGCGCATGCCCGGGCCATCGGACCGATCGTGCAAGGCCTCGCGCGTCCGTGCTCCGATCTCTCGCGCGGCGCCTCGACCGATGACATTATCAATGTGGCTGCCATCACTGCGCTGCAGTCGCTCGATGCGAGCGACACGGGAGTTGCAGCCGGCGCGCACACGGAATCGGCGCGCGAATTCCGACGGGAGACCGAGACATGAGCTTCGCACTCAGGAAGCAGGGAGACATTGTCGTGGTGGACGTGGAGGGTCAGCTCATCGTGGGGAACCGCCAGGAGCTCAAGCAGAAGGTTCTCGACGAGCTCGAGCGTGGCGAGAAAAAGTTCTTGATCGACTTCAGCCAAACGGGATACATCGACAGCTCGGGGTTGGGCGTCCTCGTCTCGTTGTCCAAGAAGATTCGCGAGCAGGGCGGGGAGCTCCGACTCGCCAACCTCAACGACGATCTCAAGACGTTGTTCGAGCTCACGAAGCTCGATACGCTGTTCCAGATCGCCGACACCCGCGAGCGCGCGCTCGAGTCCTTTTAGCGGCGGACTCACGACACGTTACGCGTGCACATGACGTCGCAGGATCGCCCGGGCGGTCTGCCGATCGGCAGCCTGCACCTGGCGCTGGAGCTCGAAATTCCGAGCGACGTGCGGTACATCGAGCGCGTGGTCGAGATGATCACGCGTCAGTGCGAGCAGCTGGCGTATAGCACGCGCCAGGTTTCGCTGAACGTTCCCGTCGCGCTCACCGAGGCGCTGTCGAACGCGATTCTGCGCGGGAATCGCGAGCACAGTTCCAAGCGGGTCCAGGTGCGCTGCGACGTGAATCGCGAGCGCCTGGTGCTCGAAGTGGTGGACGAAGGCACCGGCTTCGATCTTGCCGAATGTCTGGTGGACGCGACGAGTCCGGAGAATCTCGTGCGCGAAGACGGACGCGGGTTGTTCTTGATGGCGCAACTCATGGACAGCGTGGAACGGTTCGCGAACCACGGCAACGTGGTGCGGCTCACGATGCGCCGGCATGACTGATCTGCAAACGGTGTTGAGCGCGTTTCGCGATGCGACGGGCTGCGCCGCCGCGGTGTGGGCCGAGGAAGACGGCCGGCTGCCGGCGCGGCTCGCGGCGTCCACGCCTGCCGTCGGCGTCCTCGGCTGGACCCCGCCGTTGGATGTGGGTCCGCCTTGCACGGTGGACTCGCCGGGCGGTCCCGCGATCGTGACCAAACTGCCCGGACCGCGCCGGTGTTGGTTGGTGATTGGCCCGTCGCTCGACCCCGCCGCCTCGCTCGAGAACTATCTCCGCTTTCTCCTCCCCGTCGTTTCGCAATACCTCCAATCGGCTCTCGAGGTCGAGCACGCCGCCAACGAGCTGGCCGAGCGCTACGAAGAGATCAACCTGCTGTACACGATCACCGAGATCCTCGGCCGCACGGTCGCGTTAGGCGAAGCCGCATCGACCATTCTCAAGGAAGTGTCGGAGACGGTGGGCGCGCGGCGGGGCTCGATCCTCGTGCACGATCGCGTCACCGACACGCTGCAGACCGTGGCGGCGATCGGCGTGCCGGCGCTGGAGGTGCCGCCGATCGCGCTCACCGACGAGTGCAGCGTGTCGGCGCGCGTCTTCCGCGACCAGCGCGCGATGGTGGTGACCGAGGATGACGCCGATCCGTGTCCGGCCGAGGCGATCTACCGGCGGGGCACGATGCTCTCGGTGCCGATCATGTGGACGTCGCCGGGCGGCGGCTCGGAGCCGTTAGGCGTGGTGAATCTCTCCGACCGCGCATCGGGCCAGGCGTTCTCGGCCGGCGATCAGAAGCTCATCACCGCGATCGCGACGCAGATCGGGACGGCCATCCAGAACACGCGGCTCGTGCGCGCATCGCTCAACCAGCAGCGCCTGGTGCAGGAGCTGGAGCTGGCGCACGACCTCCAGATGAAGCTGCTGCCGCGCACCGAGATCGTGGGTCCGGCGGCCGAGGTGGCGGCGCGGGTGGTGCCCGCCGAGAGCGTGGGCGGCGACTTTTACAATCTGTTTCAGTTAGGCGAGGAGCGCACCGGCGTCATGATCGGCGACGTGTCCAGCCACGGCTACCGCGCGGCGCTGATCATGGCCCTGGTGATGAGCGCGTCCGCCATCCACGCCCAGGGCTCGAACGACCCCGGCCGCATGCTGGGCGCCCTCCTCGCCACCCTGCGCGAGGAGCTCGCCACGACGGAAATGTTCGTGTCCACCTTCTACGGCGTCATCGACCGGCGGGCGGGCATGCTGCGCTACGCCAACGCCGGCCACCCGCACGCCTACCACGTGACCGGCGACGGCGCCTGCGAGCGGCTGCCGGCGCTCGATCCGCCGTTAGGCATGGTGGAATCGGCACAGTCGGCCCGCACGCGGCCGTGGGCGCCGGGCGTCGACCTGCTGCTGCTGTTCACCGACGGCGTGAGCGACGCCCGCGACCGCTTCGGCCGCCGCTTCGGCGAACAACCCATCGTCGATACCGTGCGCCGCATGCACGCCGAGCCGCCGTTCACGATCCTGCAGCAGATGTTCGCCCAACTCTCCGACCACATCGGCACCGCCGTGCAGCGCGACGACATGGCGGTGATGCTGGTGCGCAGTTAGGCGCGATGCCGGGATCCCGCCGCGCGGCGCGCGCGCCGGCGCCCCCGCCGGCGCGGCCGCGGAAGCGATTCGGCCAGCACTTTCTCACCGATCCCCGCATCCTCGGCCGCATCGCCGATGCGGCCATGCTCCAGCCGGACGACACGGTCGTCGAAATCGGGCCGGGCCGGGGAACGCTCACCGACGCGCTCCGCGAGCGGGCCGCGCGGGTGATCGCCATCGAGCTGGACCGCGGCCTCGCGCAGACGCTTCGGCGCCGCTATTCGGACGACGCCAACGTCTCGATCATCGAGGGCGATGTGCTCGCGGTGGCGGTGGGCGAGTTAGGCGCGGCGGCCTCAGGCAGCTACGTGCTCGTCGGCAACGTGCCCTACTACATCACCACGCCGATCATCTTCCAGGCCCTCGCCGCGCCGCGGCCCAAACGCGCGGTCTTCCTCGTGCAGCGCGAGGTCGCCGAACGCATCGTGGCGCCGCCGGGAGGCAAGACGTACGGCTCACTCTCGGTGAACGTCCGCGCGTTCGCGCGCGCCGAGCTGCTGTTCGGCGTCAAGGCGGGCGCGTTCCAGCCCGCACCGTCGGTGGAGAGCGCGGTCGTGCGACTCACGCCGCTCGAGTCGCCGATCGTGCCGCCCGACCTCGAGACGTCGTTCCGGGGCTTCGTGCAGGACGTGTTCGGACTGCGCCGGAAGCAGCTGCGCCGCGTGATGCGGACGCTCACCGGCCTTCCCCCCGACGAGGTGGATGTCCTCCTGGCGCGCGCGGGTGTCGATGGCGCTGCGCGGCCGGAGACGCTGCCCGTCGAACGGTTCGCGGACCTCGCGCGCGCGGTCCGTGACGCGCGGCGCGCCTAACGCAGCGGATTGCCCGCCCGGGCGTCGGTCTGATCGATCACGGGCGAGCCGCGGGCAGAAGGCCGCCCGCGGCCGGTGGTCGTCACCCGTTCGTCAAGGCAAACGACAGGCCCTCGAGCTCCATCGCCATGTTGACCGCCTTCACCGCAACCGTGTCCGGCACCTGCAATTGTTGCGGCGCGAAATTGAGGATCGCGCGGATGCCCGCCTTCACAACCATGTCCGCCACTTCCTGCGCCGACGTGGCCGGTACGGCCAGCACGGCGATGTCCGGCGGCTGATGCTTCACTTCATCGGGCAGGGACGCGAGCGCCCGGATCACCAGGCCGTCCACGGACCGGCCCACCTTCGCCGGGTCGGAATCGTACACGGCGACGATCCGGAATCCGCGCTGCGCGAAGCCGTGATATTGCGCGAGCGCGGCGCCGATTTTTCCGGCGCCGATGATGATCACCTGCCACTCCCGCTCGAGTCCGAGGATCTGTCTGAGTCGCGCCGCCAACTCGGCCACTGAGTATCCGAGGCCGCGCTTCCCGAACGAGCCGAAGAACGACAGGTCCTTCCTGACCTGCGCCGATGTCGTCCCGCCGCGGGCGGCCAGTTCGTCGCTCGAGATTGTCGCGATGCCTCGCTTCTCGAAGTCCTCGAGGAAGCGCAGATAGAGAGACAGGCGACGAACCGTGGAGTCAGCGATCCGTTTCACGGGTGGGCAGGCTGAACTTGTGAATTTCTTCACAAGTTATCGGACGCCGCGCTCCCACGCCAGCCGGAAATCTCTACCCCGCGCTATGGCAGCTTCACATGGGTTCGCGTTAGTTTGCTGTATCTATGCCTGTCAACGTCACTTCCGAGGTTGGATCGCTACGCGCTGTCCTGGTTCACACGCCGGGACCCGAGCTCCTCGCGGTGACGCCGGCGAACCGCGAAGACTACCTCTACGACGACATCGTCGATCTCGAAAACGCCGAGCGAGAGCATCGGCGTTTCGTGGCCATCCTGGAGCGTTTCGCGCGCGTACATTACGTGCGCGACCTCCTCGCCGAGGTCGCGGTGCTCGACGAAGCGCGCAACCTGCTCGTCCGCGAGACCACCGACGTCGTCCCATCCGGTCCGTTAGCCTCGAAGATCGGCCAGCGTCCGCCCGACGAGCTCGTGAAGATGCTCATCGAAGGAGAGGGCGAAGAGCCCGGCCCGTTGGCCAAGGCGCTCAACGAGTCGGGCTACATGCTGCCGCCATTGCCCAACTTGTTCTTCACCCGCGATACGGCGATGGTGATCGGCGGACACATTCTCATCGGCTCCATGCGCTACGGTGTGCGCTGGTCCGAAGAGCTGATCATGAAGGCGCTGTTCCGCTATCATCCGTTGCTCTCCAATCAAGGCATTCTGTACGATGGAGCGGCCGAGCGCCGAAACAACTACACGATCGAGGGCGGCGACGTGCACCCGTTGCGCGCCGATACGCTCGTGATGGGCTTCAGCGAGCGCACGAGCCCGGCCGCCATCGATCATGTCTCCGAGCTCTTGTTCGCGCACACGCCGGTCACGGACGTGATCATCGTCGTGATGCCCAAGGAGCACACGGCGATCCACCTCGACATGATCTTCACGCAGCTGGACCGCGAGTTGGCGGCGATCCATCCGCCGCATTTCGTGGGGGCGGAGCGTCTGGCGGTGCTCCATCGTCGCAAGGGGCAGCGGCACATGAGCGAGATGCCGAATATCTTTGCCGCATTGCAGAACGTTGGCCTTCCGATGGAGCCGGTGTTCTGCGGCGGAGAACATCGCATCGTGCAGGAGCGGGAGCAGTGGTCGAGCGGCTGCAACTTCGTGACGACGCGTCCGGGCGTCGCGATATCGTACACGCGCAACGAGGCGACGTTGTGCGAGCTGCAGAAGATGGGATTCAAGGTGGTGCCCGCGGTCAACTTCCTCACGGGCCAGGAGCGCATTCGCGACGGCGAGCGCGCGGTGATCACGTTCGAGGGCGCGGAGCTCGTGCGCGGGGGAGGCGGTCCGCGCTGCATGACGCTGCCCCTCGAGCGCGACGATCCGTGGTCCTGAGCGCGGCTCCCGTTAGGCATATGCGCCCCGGCCGCCGATGACGCCGATGGATGGCCTCTCGACGCGGCTCACCGACACCGTCCTCACGCGCCGCGCCTGCGAATTGTTAGGCAGTGGCCCGGCCGACGCGGTCGCGCTCATCGAGCACGTCTGCCAGCTGCCCGGCGCGCCGCGGGTGGTGGCGGAGCAGATGGCGTTCGCGCTCTTCGCCGGGCGGCCCGAATTCATGCGCGACGCCGCCGGCCAGTGGTCGCTGGCACCGCGCGGCGCCGCGATCGTCGCCGCGCGCGCCGCCGTCCGCGCCGTGGCGGCGGACGCGCCGGCGCCGCAGCCTGCCGCGGCACCCGAGCGCGATGAGTTAGGCGAGCTGAGCTGGGTCGTCGTGGACACCGAAACCACCGGGATGCGCGCCTGGCACGGCGACCGGATCACTGAAGTCGCCGCCGTGGTCGTGCGCAACGGCGTGGTGTGTGAGCGGTTCGAGACGCTGGTCAACCCCGAGCGCCCGATTCCGCGCATGATCACCGCGCTGACGCACATCGACGCCGCCATGGTCCGCCACGCGCCCGTCTTCGGCGACGTGTGCGACGAGCTGCTGCGCGTGCTCGAGGGCCACGTCTTCGTCGCGCACAACGTCGAGTTCGATTGGCGATTCCTGAGCGCCGAGCTGGTGCGTGCGCGCGGGCGTCGCCTCGTTGGGCGCAAGCTGTGCACGGTCCGTCTGGCTCGGCGCGTGCTGCCGTATCTGCGCAGCCGGCGGCTCGACAGTCTCGCGCGGTACTACGACATCGAGATCACCGATCGCCACCGCGCGGGCGGCGATGCGCACGCGACGGCGCACGTGCTGTTGCGGCTGTTGGACCAGGCACGCGCGCTCGACTGCACTCGGTGGAACGATCTCGAGCAACTCGTCGCGGCGCCCCGTCGCGGTCGGCGCCGTCGCGGCCGCCGCTCGTCGATGCCGCGCTGGTCCGACGGCTGGGGCGAAGGGCAGGGTTAGGAGCACGCGCCGATGGACACACCGCAGGTACTCAAGCGAACGATCGGCGCCTGGACGGTACACGCGATCCAGGCCGGCGCGCTCAAGCTCGACGGCGGCGCGATGTTCGGCGTGGTGCCCAAACCGCTGTGGGAGAAACGCCTTCCCGCCGACGATCGCAATCGCATCCCGATGGGCATGCGCTGTCTGTTAGTCGAGCACGATGTTGGACTCGTGCTGATCGACACCGGCGCCGGCAACAAAGAGAACGCGCGCTTCTACGAGATTTACGGCATCGAGAATCGCGGAACGACGGGACCGACAGCGCTCGAGGATGGCATCCGCGCCGCCGGCCACGCGCCCGAAGACGTGTCCATCGTGATCAACACGCACCTGCATTTCGATCACGCCGGCGGCAACACGTACCGCGACGAGAGCGGAGCCATCCGGCCGTCGATGCCCAACGCGCGGTACGTGGTGCAGCGCGGCGAGCATCACTTCGCGACGCACCTGAACGAGCGGACCGCGGCCAGCTACTTCGCGCACAACTACGAGCCGTTGCGCGCTGCGGGCCGCCTGGACCTGGTGGAAGGCGAACGCGAGATCGTCCCCGGCATCACCGTGCTGCCGACGCCGGGCCACGTCCCGTTTCACCAGTCGGTGCTGCTCCGCTCGAAGGGCGACACGGCGCTGTATCTGGGCGACCTCGTCCCGACGACGACGCACCTGCCGCTGCCGTGGATCATGGGGTACGACGTGGATCCGTTGGTCACGCTCGAGACCAAACGGCGGATCCTGCTGCGAATGGAGGCCGAGGGATGGCTGGCGCTGTTCGAGCACGACGCGTTTCAGGCGTGGGGTCGCGTCGTCCATGATGGTAAGGCGTACGCGCTGGCCACGGATTGACTGGCCGCCTCGACGCCGATAAATTGTGTAGCGACAATCAGGTAAAGCAGAGCGATTGGACCGCTCTCACCCTTCGGCCCTCGTGGGGCAGGTGCACGAGGTGTGCTGTAGGAGTTCAGTGTTCGAGACGACGCCCGGGGTAGGGCGCGTGTCGCGCATCGCGGACTCCGGAGAGGCGTCCGCGATTTTTTTCTCACGCTAGGAGGAACCTCGCCCATACAGGACAGCACGAAACGCGTCCGCGTCAACCGGCAGATCCGCATCAGTCCGCTGCGGGTCATCGCACCCGATGGCTCTCAGTTAGGCATACTGGATTTGGAGACCGCCCTCGCGCAGGCAGAGGCGCAGGGACTCGATCTCGTGGAAGTCGCTCCGTTGGCCCGGCCGCCCGTGGTCCGCATCATGGATTACGGGAAGTTCAAATTCGAGCAGGCCAAGATGGCCCGCCAGGCCAAGAAGAAACAGCACGTGATTCACCTCAAAGAGGTGAAGTATCGTCCGGGCATCGACGACCACGACTTCGATACCAAGACGCGCCACGCGCGGCGATTCCTGGCCGACGGCAACAAAGTGAAAGTGACCATGATGTTCCGCGGCCGGCAGGTCGCGCACCCAGAGTTAGGCAAAGAGGTTCTCGACCGCGTGTCCACCGAGTTGTCGGACATCGGCAAGATCGAAACCGACGCCAAGCTCGAGGGCAAGAACATGACCATGATTCTCGCTCCCAAGTGAGACGGAACGACTACCATGCCGAAGATGAAGACGCACCGGGGTGCGGCCAAGCGCTTCGCGAAGACCGGATCGGGCAAGGTCCGGCGCTACAAAGCGTACAAGAGCCACATCCTCACCAAGAAAACGTCCAAGCGGAAGCGCAGACTCCGCCGCGCCGGCCTCATCGCGACGACCGGTGACGCCAAGCGCATCAAGCGCCTCATTCAGGCCTAAGGAGATCCCCCATGCCTCGGGTCAAGTCGAACGTCACGCGGCTCAAGCGCAAGAAGCAGGTGATGGAGCACGCGCGTGGTGCATTCGGCGCGCGCAGCAAGTTGTGGAAGGCGGCGAAGGAAAACGTCGAGCGCGGGTGGAAATACGCGTACCGCGACCGCCGCAACAAGAAGCGCGAGTTCCGCCGCCTCTGGATCATCCGCATCAACGCGGCCGCGCACCAGCACGACATGAGCTATAGCGTGTTCATGGACGGCCTCAAGAAGGCCGGCATCGAGGTGGATCGGAAGATCCTCGCCGACCTCGCCGTGCACGAGCCGGCGGCGTTTACCGTCCTCGCCGAGAAGGCGCGGGCGGCGCGCTCCTAAGGCCTAACGGCCCGCGGTCCGAGCCGGAGCGACGCGGACTCGCCGCGTCGTCCCCCCGCGTCCGTTGCTCTCGGCGGCGAAGGCCACTGGTCGGCTTTCGCCGCCGCGTTGTTGTCATCCACTCGCGATCACCCATGACGCTCGATGAATTCCTGACGGCAGTGGCGGCGCTCGAGACGACGGCGCAGGCGCGCGTGGGCGCCGCCGGCTCGCCGGCCGAGCTCGAGGCCGCGCGCACCGAGCTGCTGGGACGCAAGAGCGGCCGCCTAACGGAACTCATGCGCGCGCTGCCCGGCCTCTCCGCCGAGGCGCGCCGCGACGCCGGCGCCGCCGTCAACCGGCTCAAGGCCGCCCTCGAATCGGCGCTCGAGGAGCGCCGCGCCGCACTCGCCGCGGCCGCACCGGCCGCGCCCGCGCTCGACCGCAGCATGCCCGCACGCCACCAGTGGCGCGGCGCCAAGCATCCGGTCACGCTCGTCGTCGAGGAAATCATCGAGATCTTCCGCGAGCTGTCGTTCACCGTGGCCACCGGCCCGGAAGCCGAACACGACTGGTACAATTTCGGGGCGCTCAATTTTCCGCCGGAGCATCCGGCCATGGACCTGCACGACACCCTCTATCTGAGCAAGAACGCCCTGCTCCGCACGCACACGTCGCCCGTGCAGGTGCGGACGCTGCAGTCGTACCCGCCGCCCATTCGCATTCTCGCGCCCGGCAACGCGTTTCGACGCGACTTCTTCGATGCCTCGCATGCGCCGGTGTTCATGCAGATCGAAGGCATGGCGGTGGACGAAGGCGTGAGCTTCGTCGATCTCAAGGCAACGCTCACCAACTTCGCCACGCGCTTCTTCGGCGCAACGGCAACGCGTTTCCGGCCCAGCTACTTCCCGTTCACCGAGCCGTCGGCGGAAATGGATGTGCGCTGCACCATCTGCGGCGGATCCGGATGCGCGTCGTGCAAGGGCACGGGATGGATGGAGATTCTGGGATCGGGCATGATCCATCCCGCGGTGCTCGAGTCGGCGGGCGTCGATTCGGAGAAGTTCACGGGGTGGGCGTTCGGCATGGGTCCGGGACGCATTGCCGATTTGCGGTACGGCATTCCCGACATCCGGTTGCTGTACGACTCGGACGTGCGATTCCTCGAACAGTTCGCGACATGAACGCGTCACACGCCTGGCTTGAATCGCTGCTCGATGTTCCCTTGTCGGCCGAGCGGATGCGCGACCTCATCACGGCGCACTGCTGCACGGTCGACGAGATGGTGCGGCTGCGCGAGGACCTGCGCGGCGTCGTGATCGGCCGCGTGGTCGAGGCGGCGCGCCATCCCGACTCGGATCACCTCTGGGTGACCCGGGTGGATGCGGGGCGCGGGACGCTGCTGGACGTCGTGTGCGGCGCGCCTAACGTGAAAGCGGGCGGCGTCTATCCGTTCGCGCCCGTGGGGACGACGCTGCCGGGCGGGCTGCTGCTCGAACGCCGCAAGATCCGCGGCGCGTACTCCAACGGCATGCTGTGTTCCGGCCGCGAGCTGGGCCTGAGCGACGACCACGAGGGCATCCTCGAGCTCGACACCGAGGCCGCGCCGGGCACGCCGCTGCTCGACGCAATTCCGTTAGGCGACACGCGCCTCGTGATCGACGTCACGCCCAACCGCCCCGATCTCCTCTCACACGCCGGCCTGGCGCGCGAGCTGGCGGCGGCGGTCGGCGCGCAGATGCGCTTGCCGCCGGTGCCGGGCGCGGCGCCGCTCGCCATCCCGCCGGCCGCACGTGCCGCTGACGCGGTGACCGTGGGCGGCGTGCGTGTGCGCCTCGACGATCCCGAGGGATGCCCGCGCTACATGGGCGTCGTCATGCGCGACATCGGCGTCGGGCCGAGCCCGTCGTGGCTCGCCGAGCGTATCGTGGCGATCGGCGGCCGG
>Ga0207695_10004674_pt1 | contig 18555 bp, 18 predicted proteins | sample KBSC54metaG_FD_184354 | JGI IMG/M metagenome (GOLD analysis project Ga0207695, IMG submission 184354) | Corn rhizosphere microbial communities from Kellogg Biological Station, Michigan, USA - KBS C5-4 metaG (SPAdes) (version 2) | ecosystem: Host-associated > Plants > Roots > Rhizosphere > Soil... | reverse complement strand
CGGACGGAAAAACAGAACCCTTCGTCCAAGAATTAACTGGCTCATATTTTCTATATTGTGAGAGACAATTCCCAATGAGCGTCGTGACGTCCGCCATCTCAGATTCGTGGGTGTCAGGGCGTCGCCCCGGGCGAACGACTCGGCTTCGCCTGTTTTGCTTTCCCTATGCGGGAGCAGGTGCGTCAATCTTTCGCACCTGGTCGGACGCCTTGCCCTCGGAGGTCGAAGTGTGTCCGATTCAGCTTCCCGGACGGGAAACTCGATTGCTGGAGCGTCCTTACGCGCGACTGTCACCGCTGGTACAAGCGCTGGCCGAGGCTTTGACTCCCCTGCTCGACAGACCGTTCGCTTTTTTCGGCCATAGTCTGGGAAGCCTGGTCAGTTTCGAACTCGCTCGGCGACTGCGCGAACTATACGGCGTTCTGCCGGTTCGACTGATTGTATCTGCCGGACCTGCTCCTCAACTCCGCAGGCGGAGCACGCCAGTTCATAATTTGCCTGAGAAAGAATTTGTCGCGGAACTGCGGCGCTTGAATGGCACGCCGATCGAGCTCCTGAATCACGCGGAACTAATGGAAATCATGCTGCCGCTCTTGCGCGCAGATTTCGCGGTGTATGAGACCTACGAATACTCGCTGGCGCCGGCTCTTGATTGCCCCATCACCGCGTTTGGCGGTTCAGAGGATCGCCGTATCACGCAAGCTGACCTGGCAGCATGGAGTGCCCAGACTAATGACTCCTTCTCGCTGCGCATGTTTCCCGGAGACCACTTCTTCGTGAAGCAGCCCCTTGTGATCGGCGCGATTTCACAAGAACTGGGATAACGCCGGCGAGGGTCGCCCGGGTGAAAATGGAATCCACCATTTCCGTTTCCGCATGGAACATTCCACCATCAACAGTCAGGTTAGATGGTGACGAAGTGCATGTGTGGCGAGCCGAATTGGAAGAGTCTTCGGCGCAGATCGGCGGGTATCTCGAAACTCTCGCGGAAGAAGAGAAAACCAGGGCCGCACGATTCTACTTTCAGCGAGACCGCGAGCGCTTTATCATCTCCCACGGAATACTCAGAGCGATCCTCGGCCTCTACCTGAATCGGGCACCGAATACCCTATCGTTCCGCTACGGTTCGCATGGAAAGCCCGCATTGGAGTTCGATTCCGTCACGAACACAATCCACTTTAACCTTTCCCATTCGCACGGGGTGGCACTGTACGCAATTGCCCGAAGGCGTGCAGTCGGTATCGACGTTGAATTGATCCGCCGCGATGTCGAGATAGATCAGATTGCCGACCGATTTTTTTCGCGCGGCGAGATCGCGACACTCCGTACACTGCCGAGCGACCTGCGGGAATATGCATTCTTCCTCTGTTGGACCCGCAAGGAAGCGTACATCAAATGCCGCGGCGAAGGACTCTCGCTACCCCTTGATCAATTCGATGTGTCGTTGATTCCTGGAGAACCGGCGGCGTTGCTGAGCACGCGACCGGATCCCGACGAAGCGAGCCGTTGGTCTCTGCGTGAGTTGGCGCTCACCGCGGACTATGCGGCCGCGCTTGCGGTCCGCGGCCGTGGCTGGTCGTTATCTTGTTGGCAATGGCCGCGGCTGCAGGCATATCAGCCGGGTTCCTGAGGAAAGAGGCCGCCTTTCAACCAGGCTCCGAGCAGGCTCCGAGACGCTTCGAGGCGCTTGATCACCGGTCTCGCTTTCGCTCTTCACTAAGACGGCTATTTACTTAGCCTTCAAAAGAGTAGAGTCACTTCACCTCGTTCGAGAGTTTTCTCACATCCCCACACTTTGTTCGGGGTCGAAGAGTCGCCACGCGCGCTTATTCGGGTTAGGTCGCTTGTTACTGAGCAAGCCGTCCGGATTCCTGAAACGCGACGTCTGGTGGTGGCCCATTCTCGTCACATAGGTGAGCATACATGAAGGTTTCATCGTTCGGCCGTAGCATTCCGGCCGTTCTTTTAGCTGCCTCGATTGCATTTGCAACCCTATGGCCTGCGGCAAGTCGAGCCGAGGTTGTTCCGGCGCCAGGCACAGAGTCGGATGCGGGTGCAGTGACAGACGCATGGCTGGTGACGCGCGGTCTGATCGGTCACAGCATGATTGGCGAAAATTCCGGCATCGACCGGATGACACCGCCACCCGGCAGCGTGGTCAGCGAGACTCGTCAAACCGAAGACCGCACAGGTGAAATCCTGACCCAAGCCAAGGCGTGGGACGAAATGGTCGCCGACGACACGATCCATATTGAGGTCACCACGCTCTCGGCGAGTCAGTTTGAAGTCGCGTTCTGGCTACTCCCGAATCATCGTAAGGGTTGCACGATGTATCAGTGGACACTGTACGACCATGGGCACGCGCTGCAGAGCACGTTCTGGCGCAATGACGCGCCGGTACTGCGGCTGGCCGGGGCTGCTGACCTGCCGCATGACTTGTATCCTGATTCGGTTCCGTGGGCGGCGTTTGTTCGCGTACTCGACGGTCCACGCGAGGGCGCCGAAGGCGAGCTTCATCAGCAGATCACACCGTACAGTTACGTCGGACAGGAGGTTGTCGCGAGAGGCACCGAACAACTCAGCGTGCCGGCGGGCACCTTCACTGCGCTCAAAGTAGTCGCTCAAATTGACATCGCGACGGTGATGCCGAACTGGCCGCGCTTCGTTCTGCACGTCATCAAGCCGGTAGTTCCAAAAAACACGCTCTACTTTGAGGCGGCGCCACCCTATCGGCTCCTCAAGCAAGAGGGTGTGACCTTCGTCGGCGGTCCCGCGGAAACCACGGAATTGATCCGATCCTATGTGGTCGGCGCGCCGCCGATCATTGCGGCCGTTCCCGCGGATCCGCTGATCGTGAAACCGTAGCCCAGATTATCGAAAGCGCGAGTCGCAGGTCTCGACGCGAAGCCGATGCCTGGCCGCCGCTGCGAGGAAGCTTCCTTTTTTGCGGCCGTTGAAGGCGGCGGATACGGCCACGCGGCGAAGCCCATTGCATTCATTCGTTGGGCCTGTCAACCTGTGGATAAGTCAATTAACACCTAATAACACAAGAAACGGCATGTGACGTTCTCCGGGGAACAAAGTTGTCTCCTCAAGCTGACGGTGTTTCCACGCGTTCGGCAGCCGACAGAGCCATGTCGCCAAGGCGGTAGTGCCGTTGATCGATGACAGATTTCCGATTTCGAAAAAAGAATTCTGGAGAATCTAATGGCGGTGGAAGAGTTTGCAGTTCCTGAAGAAGAGGAAGGCGTTGAAAAAGGGACATACAACGACGCATATTACGCGCTGATTGGACGGCTTAATCACCAATCCGTGGTAAAACATTTCGACGCGTACGCTGACATCGAGTGGGACAAGCCCGAATTTCGCATCGACCACGACGACCCCCGCTGGGAACTGGAAGCGGACGACGTGCTCGGCGCGACTGAATGGTACCGCGCGCAACCGGCCGGAATTAGATCGCGAATCGGCCTTCGGATGCTGGCCAACTTCATGAAGATTGGCGTGGTCTTCGAGTACGTGCTCAAGCGCGGCCTACTGGAATTCGCGAGCCAACTGCCCGCGGGGTCGCCGGAATTTCGCTACTGCTATCACGAGACCATCGAAGAGGCGCAGCACGCGCTGATGTTCCAGGAGTTCATCAACCGGACGGGCTTCGAGATTCCCGGGTTGAGCGGACTCGAACGCAGGGGCGCGGACCTGGTAGTCAAGTACGCGCGCAGGTTTCCGGAGTTGTTCTTTATCTTCGTACTGGCCGGAGAAGATCCGATCGACTACGTACAGCGGCAAAGTCTGCGCAAGAACCGAAAGGACACGCATCCGCTGTTTACACGAATGATGCAGATCCACGTTACCGAAGAGGCACGGCACATGAGTTTCGCGCGTCACGCGTTGCGCAGGCGTGTTCCGAAGCTGAGCGGAATGCGCAAGATGCGGCTGCGAATCTGCGTGCCGATCATCCTGGGCGTGATGGGCCGCATGATGATGGAGGCGTCACCGCAGATAGCGCGCGAATATAATATCCCGCGCGAAGTAATGAATGCTGCGTATCGGAAGAATTCGATTCACGGCAACCGCATCCACGAGGCCTCGACCAAGCTGTTTCGCCTCTGCAACGAGCTGGGTCTCGTGAACGAATGGTCAGTTCGCCTCTGGAGAATGATGCGAATCCTGCCGGAGACTGGAGCGCTCGCACCTGCCGCCGCGTAATGAGGGCGAGCGAACTCGCCGAATGGAATCACGCTGACCGGGTGGCCTCGCGGGCGTCCGGCGTCCGGCTAATGCGCGTGTCGTCGCTCACGATCTGACCGTCCTGCAAGCGGATCATCCGGTGAGCACGCTCGAGGACCTGGGGGTCGTGGGTAGAAAAGATGAAGGTCGTACCGGTCGCGCGATTGAGATGTTCCATCACATCAAGCAGGGCGATAGCGCTGGCCGAGTCGAGATTCGCGGTGGGCTCATCCGCGAGTATGAGTGCAGGTTCGGTAACCATGGCGCGCGCTACGGCTACCCGTTGTTGTTGACCACCGGACAATTCCGCTGGACGACGATGTTCGAGGCCGGCAAGGCCGATTTCCGAAAAGAGCTTTTCCACGCGCGCCTTGCGCTGAGCCGCAGGCATTCCTTGCAGGAGCAAAGTAAACTCGGCGTTTTCAAAGGCCGTGAGCACGGGCAGTAGATTGTAGGTCTGGAAAACAAAGCCGATCCGCAGCAAACGCAATTCCGACAGATCGCCTGACGATAGAAGCTGGAGGTTTTTGCCGGCTACCCAAATCTCACCGGAGTCCGCTCGGTCGAGGCCACCGATGATATTCAGCAGGGTGGTTTTGCCCGAGCCCGACGGACCGGCGGTAGCGACAAATTCGCCGGGCGCGATCCTTAACGAGAGGCCGCGCAACGCGGGCACCTCGATCGGACCCGTGCGGTAGGTCTTTTTTACCTCTCTTAATTCCACGGCCCATTGAGTCACGTCGCCCTCATTTCTAAAGCACCTTCAATGCGTCGGGCAACTCGGTTCGCGCCGCCTTGAACGCAGGATAAAAAGAGATGACCGTCGCCATCATGAATACAATGCCAACCGACCAAATGATTCGATTCAGGCTCAAGCGCGAGTAAAGAATCGGATCAAACACCAGCGCGGGCGGAAGTCCGGCCCTGAAGAGCAGCCGGAGATCGAGTCCGGAACTCGCGAAATAATGTTCGATACTCAGGCCCAGGGCGAGTCCGAGCAAAAGACTTATCGAGGTCAAGGCGAGCGATTCGCCGATGATCATTATGGCGAGCTGCCCTGGCCGAAGACCGACCGCTTTGCAGACGCCAAACTCGTAGCGGCGCTCCAATACTCTCATGAGAATCGTGTTGAGAATTCCCAACCCGACCATAGCCAGTATCACGCCGTTCATTATGTAGTTGAACGCATGGTCGAGCTCCAGGATCTGCGCGAGCATCGGGATTGATTGGCGCCAGGTCAGGACTTCAACCGGATCGGCCGCCAACTGTTTGCGCAAGGCCCTCGCGACCAGCGGCGAATCACCTTCGCGGTCGAGCAAAAGAGCAACGAGGGTCACCTGGCCGTCCGCGATGCCGAGGAGAGTTTGCGCCGCAGGCAGTTGTACTTGAATGATGTTGGCATCGACAGCTTGCAGACCCGTGCGAAAAATCCCGTTCACGCGCAGGAGGGTACTTTCCATTTCGTCTCCGGAGCCGTCCTTACCCGCCGTATTTGGCGGCACGAGCGCCTGCGTCATCAGCACGACTTTGGAGCCGATTTTCACCTCGAGTTTGCGCGCGAGGTCATCACCCAGGACAACGCCGGTGAGGTTGTTGTCATTAGTCAGATAGGTTCCCGCGATCATGCGCTGGGGGATCAGTGACACGGCCCGTTCGTGCAGCGGAATCACACCCATAATTCTGACGCCGGAGGAATTCGCGGAGGAACTCAAAAGCCCCGTGGCAAGCAGCCTGGGGCTAACACCTCTCACAAGCCGCTTCATGTTTGGAGTTTGCAGAAAATCCGTGATGGTGGAGACGATTCGTGCCGGCAGCAACAGTTCGTCAGAGTTGGTGTCCTGATAACCCTTCGCCTGAATGACTACATGACCGGGGCCAAAGCGTACCCCGTCCGCAATGGTCTGTTCGTGTCCGCCATCGAGCAAACCCAGGGACACCAGCAGCAGAGCGAGGCCCAAGCCGAGCGCGAGCGCAGTCAAAAGCGTGCCTCGTGGATTGCGCCAGAGATTACGCCAACTGATTTTCGCGAGGAGTAGAGCGCCTGTCACGATCAGACCTTGCGAATCGCTTCCGTCGGCCGAAAGTGAGCGGCGCGCCAGGCGGGGTAAAGTGCGGACACCAACGCTGTAATAGCCAGTCCAATGGCCGCCTCACTATAGGCAAGAAAATCCTGACGGCCGTACCAGAGATGGCCTACCACTACCCCGGCGAGTGAGATCACCCCACCGGCAGCGCCACCGAGGTTCAGACCATGAACCTGCAGATACCAGAGAATTGGAACACCTAATGCGGCTCCCACGAGCAGACTCGCCACAGCCAGACCTGCCGCCTCAGCCATGATCAGCATAATCACTTGTGCGGGGCGCATGCCGAGCGCCATCAGCATGCCCAACTCACGCGTACGCTCGAACACCGCCATCAGCATGGTGTTCATGACGCCAATCACCGCCATCAGGAAAAAAATAGAAAACAGAACAAATGTGATGCCCCGGTTAAACTGTACATAGCCGGCCAACTCAGGCGCCAGTTCGGGCCATGCCATCGCACGCACGGGGACCGTTTTGCTCAGTTGACTCCCAAGCGTGGCAGCCACAGTAGTAGCCGCAGTTATGTCATTCAGCTTGATACCAATTTCATGGATCCGTGCGGGCGCGAGGTGCAGCAGGTCCTGCAGGGCCGGCAGAGTCATAAGAACCAGGCTCCGATCAACCGTATCGAGGCCGGTGTGAAAGATCCCGACCAGCGTATAAACGTCGTTGCCCATCGAGCCGTCGGCAGCCGGGGTCAGTAAAACGACCTCCGAGCCCAACCGCATTCCAATGGTGCTGGCGAGCTTGTCACCCAACACGACATCCTTTGGCACTCCTGCAGTCAGATACTTACCCTGGGTAATCTCACTATTGAGAATGGTAACTTTGGGTTCCTGGGTGGGGACGACTCCCATTAGCTCAACGCCCGCCGAGCGGTGCGCAGCGCTCAGCAAGCCGTATCCGTACACCCGGGGCGTCGCGGCATAAACGCGGCGATCCGAGGCGACGACGGCGAGCATAGCCTGCACATCCGTACCTTTGCGCCCGCCGAGCGTCTTCTGAATGGAATGGTCAGGATAGTAACCGGGAGCGTGCACCTGAATCTGCGACATCACGAGCGAGGTACCGTTTTCGATCATCTGCCATCGAAGGCCCGCCATCAGGCAGGCGACGAACAACAGCATCGCATAGCCAAATGCGATGGCGGTCATCGTGATCAAGGTGCGCCGGCGATTGCGCCAGAGATTGCGCCACGCTAACTGTAAAAGTCGTCCGCTCATCACTTTTGATTGGGCAGGGAAAACGTCTCCTCACTTATCGGCACGTCAAACACGACGTCCTGATAGTCGATCGTAGTGTGCTCGCCGGCCTTATCCGCCGGTTGCATGACGAGGCGGGTCGGGATGAGCCGGCCACCCATTGTCTTAAAATCGGAAAAAGTAAGCTGGCGAACAAGCTTGCCATCCTCATCGTAGAAACCCTGCCAGGTCGGAACAGCGTCAGCCTGGCGAATCTGCAAGACGATCTTGCCCCATACCACTGCCGCCTCCGGTTTCGGCGTTAACGTATATTCATACACTGCAATTCCACCGCGCTGGCCCTCGAACGAAGTAGTAATGGAGTAGTCGCGCACAAGGAACGTCTCTTTCACCAAATCATCGATCGTGAAGTCGCTTCCCATCCACGAAGTCATCGCCATCGACGCCGGAATTTTGACCGTACGATTCGATTTTGGCAGGTAGTAACGAATGTCACTGCCCACTTTCAAGATGGCGACGCCAGCTTCATCCTGAGGGCTGATGATGCGGACGATAGTCTTATCTCCCAGCGACCAGATTTTCATTGCGATGTCGCGTTGACCATCTTCATTGACGATCTGCATCTTCACAGTGGCGATACTGGACTTGCTACTGAAGAGGTGGGCGACGCGATCCACAGTCATTCGCACCGGTTGAGTCTTTACGGCGTCGGCGGCACGTGCGACATGGCCACCGCCCAGTAACGCGAATCCCAGCAGGAAGGCGGCAGTTCGGTAGTTCCAGGCAATAATAGTCATAACTGACCAACGCTTCGCCGGGGGGCGAATTGGCTTTCAACCTCGACCACTTCGGTCGCGAGCGGCGCACCCATCGCAAGTCCCATTGGTATCCGCACGACGAGGTTGAACGCGGTAACGGCCAATGAAAGCGCGAAGAGATCGTCCTTGCCGGCGAAACGGGCGAACGCCAGCGTGAATACCAACTGAGTAGTTCCGATACCTCCGGGTGAGAATGGTGAATTGCCGACTGCCACGATAAACGGAGTCAATGCCAATGTTTGCATTAGAGGAACTCCAATATGAAAACTGCGGAACTGTCCGTAAAGCGCGAAGCCCGCCCCGATGACTATGAGGAACCTGAGGGCATAGAGTTTCATATATTGCGCTGGTCGCGCCGTGCGGAAACTCGTCATCGAAGGTCGGTCGTAGATCCATCGGAGCCAATTGCCGGCGGGCAGTCGCGCCCCCCATAAGAGAAAGAACGATGCGATTATACAGCCCGCACCCAACACGCCCACTGCGTAAACGAGACCGAGGCGAATCGGTGAAGACGGTACGACTGCGATCGCGATCAGCGACAGCCCGGCGAGCAGGGTCGCGTCGAGATAGCCCTGGAACATCAAAGTACATCCGCCCATGATCCAGGGCACACGCTTGCGGGCATGAAGAAAGAGGAGGAACGCACCGCTGGCGACGTAGGAGTTGACAATCTGAAGGAAGTAAACGGCGGACATCGTGGGGAGCAGTTCAAGGGTACCAGTCGGACCGTGGAAGTAGCTGAACAAGCGGGAATACAGCACTGTTTCGCCGAGAAACCAGCAGAGGAATCCGGCGACGCTGGCGGTGAAGAATATCCATAGATTAGCGTGACTGCCGGCGCCAGCTACTTGCCCCCAGGACACTCCGCGCGAAGCGTACCAGACGATTCCCGCAGCGATCGCGTAAGCAGCGATGTTTTGTAGTACTGATTTACGCAATGAAGTTGTGCCAATCGAGAGCGTTCATTCGCTCGAATCTTAGCGCGCAGTTCGTGAGAGCGCCGTGTGACGTCTCATGCGGTGTTCCGCGTGGGAACGACGTATCGGGAACGGAAGGACCAATGGACCGAGAGGACTGAACGTTTCGCGGCGCGGCCTCGAACCCGGCAAATCGCTCTGGACGGGCGCGCACCATGTAGTATTACTACCTGACAGAACCGGTCGCGCGCGGGCGCTTTTTGAGCGAAGGCGGCCCGCTGCCGGGCCACCCTGCCATCGACGTTAACGACCCCGGTTTAGTTGGTGCTCTTTTCGGTAGTGGACTTCTCGGTGGTAGTGCTGTTCGCAGTATCAGGCGCATTACTGTTGTTGCTTTCGGTGGTCGTAGTCGAATCCGACGACTTTTCGGACACCGCGGGCTGAGCAGGAGCCGCCGACCCGTCCGAACCTTGAGCTCCCGTGGCGCCGGTCGCACCGCTCGCACCCGTTGCGCCAGCTGGACCCTGCGTTGCGCCCCTGTCGGTATCGCATCCGATGCCGACCGCACCCAAGGCTCCGAGGAAGAAGGCGATGGCGGCGTATCTCGCCGCACTTCTGATATTTTTACGCATGGTTTGACGCTAGCAGGATAACTCTTACGGCACACTTTCGGATCGACGTTCATTGTTCCTTAGATAACCAAATGAGTAGTCAAAATTCGGTCTCGCTAATTGAAACAGGCAGCTCTTCGATTCGTCCGGAGCAGATAATGCGCCCACCGATCAGGATGTCGCATGTGGAACGGCGATAGCCTCGGCGATAGCGCGCACAGCGCACCACGCGATCGCGAATACCAAGACCGATATGGCCAAAGTAAACACCAGGCCGTCCATATTGTAAGTTTCCCGATACGCACCATATATAGCCCGCAGCCTGGGATCGCTCCCGACAAGCTGATGACTAACCGGGCTCATCGTATGGGCGACGAAGATCGCATACACCGAACAGGTCTCGCCCGCCAGGTATCCGGCGAGCATACTGGTTCGCCTTACGACCCTCGACTGGGTGAATAGATAATTCCTTCGCATAAGCAACGTACCTTTCCGTGTGTGCTGCCGTCCGCCAGCTCAGCGATCCAAACCGGCCGCAACTGCCGATAGATCACGATCATGAGCATCACCGCGGGACCGCAATCGATGATTGGAGAGAGAATGCGCGCGGGAAGGGCCGCACCGACGCACTGGTCGGCGCGGCCTGCATGGTTCAACGAAATACTCTACAAGGGCTGTCGAACGCGCTGAGCGCCCACTTACTATTGATGCTGCCTTCGGCCGTTCTCATGGTCTTGGCCTGCGGGCGACTCTTGGCGTTGTTGTTGCGCCTGACGTGCTGCTTGCGGCTGCGAATCATGCTGTTGACGTTGCGCCTGCCGATCTTCCTGCCGCGACGCCTGCTGTTGCTCGCGATTTGCCTGTTGCGCCTGCTGATTCTGTTGCCGGTCCATCTGCTGCTGACGCTGATTGTCCTGCCGCATTGATCGTTCCTGCTGCACATTGGCCTGCTGCTGATCGTTCGCGCGCTGTTGTTGCTGGAGATGCTGTTGTTGCAGCGCCTGCCGATCTTCCTGCCGCGACGCCTGCTGTTGCTCGCGATTTGCCTGTTGCGCCTGCTGATTCTGTTGCCGGTCCGCCTGCTGCTGACGCTGATTTTCCTGCCGTGACGCCTGCTGTTGTTCCACACTCGCCTGACGCTGATCGATCGCGCGCGGCTGGTTCTGCTGCTGGATCGCGGCCGGACGCGGCTGCACGTTGCGCTGCTGTGGGGTCTGCTCGTTCATCGCGTGTTGCTGGCGATAGTTCTGCTGTACGGCCGGGGTCCGCCAGTTCTGATGTTGCCTGATCCAATTCGGATGATTGGCCGTTACCCAGTTGGCGTTCTGGTTGTACCACCATTCGCCATAATGCCACTGGTTTTGCTGGTCGTACGCGCCGTCCTCATTGAGCCATCGCGAATCGAGCGAGGCCCAGTTCGAATGATTGTTGTAAAACCAGTCGGGATTATTCTGATGCCACCAATAGGCATCGTGCCATTGACCGTTATCGTAATCACCCCACTGCGTTTCGGCCGGCCCCTCGGACCAGTACGCGCCATTCAGCGCCTGCCATTCGTAGGGATGACTCGCCAGGTATTCACCCAATGCGGGTTCCTGTGAACGCCACTCGGCGTCATAGAGCAGCGCGGGATTCCGGGCGAGCGCCTGCGCTATATAAGGATGATACGCGAGGAAATAACGAAAGCTCTGGTCGCCCTGGTACTGCGGAACGTCGTTGAACCACGGATAGTTGTTGGAAAAGCCGGGAACCTCAGGCCCCCCGAACTGAATCGTGACCTGCGCCTGTGCCGGCGGCGCAATCGCGAGAGTAAAGGCCATCGTCGCTGCGCAAATTCCCGCGACGGCTAATTTCGGCATTGCGCCGGCGACGGTAAGCGCAGTTGCAATCAGTTTCTTGCGGATTGGATGTAAACGAGAATACGCCATCGGGCTCTCCACAGGCCTTTAGGTGTCAGGCTTGCTTTGGTCTAGCGGAACGTGGTCGAAAGGCGAGCGGAAAGGCCACAATCAGGCCGGATCAAGTCGGACTCACTTCCTATGGCGATCCCGACAGATTCAGTCTGGGCGTGGGCGCGGTTCGGATCAAGCTGATTATAACGTCGTCTTTGAACTTAGGTTCTCTCAGGCACACATTAAAGCCAAACCTGGTGACATACCTCAATACGCAAACGCGTCGGATTGTGAGGTGTCCATAGCCGCTGCACGCGATTCACGCCGGGCGAATCCGAGACTCATTCGCCACGGCGAAGGTCGATCGTGTTAAATCGTACGAGGCGTGCGGAACACAGCCAACCACGAATAAGATAAGCAGCAATTATCTCAATGGCGATCCGCCTGCGAAAAGTATATTGTCTATCTCATACGCTATCGCAGTTTCGGTTTCCGGGCCGTGGTGCGTATTAGGCGAATCGGCTGGCAAGATCTTCTCCGTGGCGTCGCATTCCACTTCCGAGAGAGAAGGCGACTGCTCGCAGGAAGACCTTGCTGAATTCTGACACAGAGGAGAAAGGGGTATGAAGAATACGAAAGTGCTAACGGTTCTTTTGGCGGCGGGACTGGCGTTCTCCACTCCGCTTATCGCAAATGCGAAGAAAGGTGGCGGCGGCGGAGAATCGCAAGCGGGCGGACTGCCCGGTCTGGAAGATCGCGTTGACGCGGCCGACGCTCTGATCGCAACGCTGCAGAGCCAGGTTGCGGCGTTGCAGGGACAAAACAATTTCGCGGTGATCAGCGCCACCGGCACGGTCGTACGTTCGAACAGTACTCCGGGTCCGGTAACTGTCGCGGAGCATACCGTTGGTAGCGGTATCTACGAGATCAATTTCAACAAGGACGTCAGTGCCTGTGCCTACACCGCCACCCTGGGCGATACCGCTAATGCCATTCCACCGGTGGGCCAGATCAGCGTATCCGGCGACGTCGATGGCGACAGTGCCGATGACGTTTATGTCCAAACCTCAGACAGTACGGGGGCGGCGGTTGATGCTCCCTTCCACCTGACCGTGACCTGCCCGTAGGCCCTGACGTGGTGGCCGCACACCGGTGACCTGCCTCGAAGGATAACCGGTCAAAACTGAAGCCCGGCAGTCTCTACAAGATGCCGGGCTTCGTTATTTCAGTCGCCGTCAATGTCACTAATTATACGGGGGCGGTTTTCGCACCGAAGCGCGATCATCTTCTCTCCACGGCCTGCGCGTCTGCCTTCTCATCCACCGCGTAATATCGATTCCCTCATCTTTGCAAACGTCTACTGCATAATCTGGCTCAGTCCGCTGGCTGTGCTGTAACGCGTGACGTCGTTGTACTCTTTGGGCGCCAGCTCGTTGACATAAAACGGATTACTCAGGCCCGGGTCAGTAAAAATACTCGAATGCTTGTTCTGCATGTCCCACATCGCTTCAACGGCGGCGCCGCTGGAAGTTACCGGACCGACGCCCGGAACCTCGAGGGTCTTGAGGAAGAAACCGCCAAACTTCCAATAGTTCATCTGCATGTCGTACAAATCGAGCCATAAGGTAGCGCTCGTGGCCTTGTCCACATACATCACGCGCTTGCCGTAGCAATAGCCACTTGCCGCAGAGGGTATCTTGCTCACGCTGATTACGGAGACATCGCGGACTTGCCATTTTCCCCACGATGGGAGCGGCCATCCCAGTGGCATATCATAACCGGCGGGATATTCCGCAGTTGGAAAGTCCGCATCGACAAGTGCGAGTATCTTCTTGTCCCCAACGAAATCCACCTTCATTTGAGTGAGGTTCGCGTTGAAGCCATAGCGGTATTCGTCTGAAGTAAAATCGGTGCCGGAATACTGCGAACAGCGTGCGCTCGACGCGACCCGCTGCGCCCGTCTCAACGAGGGAACAAACGCATAGATATCCTGCTCTTTGCTCAGATCCGCATAAGAGATAACTACGCTCGCGTTATACCGCTCGTTCTCCGGTTCCAGGGTCATGAACCACTCGGTATAGAATTTGTCCCCGGCGCCCGGAATCGTGCTCGGCACCCCCGGATCGGTATTAAAGCTCAATTGCCGCCCGACGAACTGGTTGGACCCGCAGTTGATATTTCCGAGGCTGTTCTGACCACATGAAATGCCGTGCGGATCAACAATCAGGTGTGGGATATATCGATACCAGACGTCGGTCAGAATTTTCCATCCCTTATGCGGTTCCGCCGGATTCGGAAACGGCGCTCCGCCGCTGTAGCCGCGCAAATTGAGTCCGCCCGACGGCAATTCGACAATACTCACTTGCGACGAATATTTTTCAGTAGCGGCGACATAGTTGGCAGGCAACGAATGGATGATCGTTGGACCTACTTCGATCTGCGTGTCGGCCGGCATCTTCCAGTAGTACTTGCCCTGGAACAGCGCAACCATTCCGTCCGGCATAAATGACTGATAACTTTGCCAGTTCTGCGCCGTGATTCTGGTGCCAATCGGGATCGAACCCGGCGTGTCGCCGTTTGCACCAGCCGAATTTCCCGCTGCGGATGCCGTCGCGGATTGGGACGCCGCGGCGGCGCTTTGAGCGCCCGCGGGCATCGCGTTCAGTGCGAGAACCAGGGAAACAACAAGACCTGCGAGTAGCTTCATCCGAGACATTAATCCTTTCAGTATTTTCAGTCTGTCGAGACACGATTGCGAGACTCGATGGATAGTGCGCCGGGCCACAAATGACGCACTAAAGCCGCTCACCCTGCCCCATCCATATCGCTGACATAACCGCGCGATATTATTTACGTTCGGGCAAGGCAAAAGTGGCCTCGCCGACGAGCGTCTTCTCACCCTTCTGATTTTCCTGCCAGATGCTGCAATCGACCAAGGCCTCGCCCCTCTCCCGCCAGGTACGCAGTACAGTGCCGCAGCAACTCAGTATGTCGTCGGGAAAAACATTCGCGACGAAACGGATCTTCGTGCTGCGCAAGTCCCACGGCCGATGTAGCCAGTCGGTGAGAAAGCGATAGAGATACGACTGATTCAACGGGCCCTGCTGCACCACGTCGGGCAAGCCGCGATCGCGCGCGTAAACCCGATCGAGATGCAGCGGATTACCGTTGCGCAAGATTATGGCGGTCGTGATATAGCCATTGCGATCCATCGGCCCATAGGAAGCCGATGGTATCTCCATGCCGGGCGTCAGGTCTTCAAAGAAGGCTTTCTTACGTCGATCCATCAGAGCAATACCTATTTGAAAAGGATGAAGCCGCAGGCGCCGCTCAAGACGACCGCTCCGCGATTGTCAGCCGCGTCGTAGCCAATTGTCACCACATCGAATGCCCGCGAGCCGCGCTTCTCGATAACGTCAAGAACGTTAGCCGTGAAGATCAACGATTCGCCGACGTAGAGTGGCCGCGCATAGCGCATCTCCTGTTCGCCGAACATCAAAGTTCCGATGCGGTAGTCGAGGTAGAAGTCGCGCTCCCAATCGATCGAACGCAACAGCGCGCTGAGCGCGATCCACGGTGCAAACGACGGCGGGATGACATGGCGATCGTAACCGGCCGCGCGCGAACTCCCGGCGTCGCGATAGGTAGCGAGGTCTTCGTCCGTCACGCGCAAATAGTCATGCACGTTCTCCGCGTCGATCACATAGGAAAACGGCGGCAGTACCCGGCCGATCAGCGCCTTTCGATCCTGAATCATCGCCGCGTCCGCTACCCTCCTTCTGTTGATTCCTCAGAGCTTCCAGCGCCGTGCGCGGCAAGTTTTCCGCGCCGGGCGTATATCGGATATCGCACCCTCGATCGCAAGGCGCAATACCCGCCGCGATGAATAATAATGTTGACCGCCGCGCGCGCGATTTGCGATAGAGTTGGCTGGGCCGCGCTCTGGAGGTCAATGCCGATGCCGATCACCGTATTCCCGATCACGCCGGGCTTCGCCGCCGAGGTTGGCGACATCGATTTATCGCAACCGCCGGCGACCGAGGACATCGCCGCAATCAAGCGGGCCTTTTGGGATTTTGCCGTACTGATCTTTCCCGACCAGGAACTCAGCGAGCAGCAGCATCTGGATTTCGCCAGCCACATCGGCCCGCTCGAGACCAGCATCTTCGCGCTCAACAAGAACGCCAAGCTGCGCATCCGCGGCGAGTTGGCTGACGTCTCTAACCTTAATATGCGCAATGAAATCTGGAAGGAGAACAGCCGCCTGCGCGCACTCCAGCAAGCCAACCGGCTGTGGCATACCGACAGCTCCTTCAAGTACCTGCCGGCGCGGGCGTCGCTGCTCTATGCACGCCAAATTCCGCCGATCGGCGGGCACACCGAGTTCGCCGACATGCGGGCCGCCTACGACGCCCTACCCCCGGATCTGGCGCGCGCGCTTTCCGGCCTGGTCGCCGATCACGCTTTGGCGCATTCGCGCGCGCGCACTGGCTTCGACAACTTCACCGAGGAGGAACGCAACAGCCTGCCGCCGGTGCCGCAGGTCATCGTCCGCACGATTCCCGAGAATGGACGCAAGTCGCTCTACCTCGCGTCTCACGCCGGTCACATCCGCGGGATGCCGGCGGACGAGAGCCTCGCGCTCATCGACCGGCTCATCGCACACGCCACGCAGCGTCAGTTTGTCTATACCCACCGATGGCGCCTGCACGACCTCGTGATGTGGGACGATCGCTGCACGATGCATCGCGGTACCGACTACGACGACCTGCGCTGGACTCGCGACATGCATCGGGCGACCGTCTCCGATATCGCCAACACCTGCGAGCAGGAGGGCATCGCGATCGCCGCGGCATGAGGTGCGCACGGCATGGCCTCCGCGTTGAGGTTGCGTGAGCGCACGCCATTTGGCAGCCTGCACTGGCCTTGAAAACTCTACGATTGATTCTCGCCGCGGTCATCCTCGCCTTGCTATCGCTGGGTACCGCGTTACCTTCCACCACAGACTCGCGCATCGATGTCGCCGTGGATTGCCACTGTCCCGACCCCGTCGGCGCGGGCTTCTGCGCGGCCTTCAAACAAAAGGTCATCGCTTCACCCGGCTACCGCCTGGTCGCCAATACCAGCACCGGTTATGGCATCGGCGTGCATTTCTCGTCGGTCGATTTATGGCAGGGGATCAATTCGGAGTTGTCCGGACGCATCACCGCCGTCTCGGTCGCGTTCACGATTTACGCGGAAAAGTTGCCGGGCGAAGTGTACGCGGACTCCTCCGTGTTTCGCGTCGGCAAGGACACCTTCCCGGAAATGTCGGCGAAGATTGTCGGCGCGCTTGGCCAGATCGTGAATCTCAACTCCAACCTCTTCAACCAGATGCGCACCGAGTCGGAAAAGAATCCCGCGCCGGGCCCCGTGCTCAAGCCCGCGCCAACGCCCTGATGCTCGAAACGCGTTAGCGCCCCTTCCACTCGGGCGGACGTTTTTCCGCAAACGCGCGGGCGCCCTCGCGAGCGTCTTCAGTGGCCTGTAGCCATTTGTAGAGTTCGCGCTCCAGCTTCAATCCCTCGGCGAGTGGCATGTCGAGTCCGCGCATGGCGGCCTGCTTGATCCGCTGCACCGCCAGCGGCGCGCTCTTGCAAATCTCGCCTGCAATTTCCTCGCACTTGGTCATGATGCGGCTCATCGGCATCACGTAATCGACCAGGCCCAAACGCAACGCCTCCTCCGCGCCAATCCGCCCGCCGGTGTACAGCATCTCGAGCGCGCGGCCAAACGAAATCAATCGCGGCAGCCGTTGCGTACCGCCCCCGCCCGGCAGCCATCCCAGCCGCACTTCGCCCAGACCGAATTGCGCATGATGAGCCGCCACCCGGATGTCGCACGCGAGCGCCTGTTCGAGTCCGCCGCCGTTGGCGTGTCCGTTGATCGCCGCGATGATCGGCTTGTAGAGATCGTACATCACCGGGAAGGGCGACTTGGGCACGTCCTCACCCGGCCGCGCGACGTAGTTGTCCTTGATATCGCTGCCGGCGCAAAACGCGCGATCACCCGTGCCAGTCAGAATCGCCACTCGCAGCGCCGCGTCATCACGAAATTCGCACCAGATATCAGTGAGCATCCCGTACGCTTCGAAGTCGCAGGCATTGAGCCGCTCCGGCCGGTTGATAGTGACATAGGCGATCGGACCCTTTTTCTCGAACAGGACTTTCATCGAATTAATTTCCTTCGCTGTGGTCACGGGACTGAACTTCTTCACCTACCATCGCGGCCCGCCGTGCGCCAGCGAATAAAAATGGCGAAGTGTGAGACCTCGTTGAGGTTTTCACAAAGAAGCCGAAAGGTTGCGTTCCTTAACCACTGCATTGTGCGTGGATCGCGGGATACGGGAGTTTTCCTGCTCTGGATTTCGATTTGAAAGGCTTCGCGACTGCTAAAGCGCGACCCCTAATGTAGTTCGAAGCGCTTGAGCTTGCCCGTCGCGGTGCGCGGCAGTTCGGCGCGAAATTCAATCCAGCGCGGATACTTGTAGGGCGCCACGCGCCTCTTGACGAATTCCTGCAACTCTTCTGCGAGCGCCACCGACGCCGCGCCCGCGTCCTTCAGCACCACGAAGGCCTTCGGCTTGACCAACGATTGCGCGTCTGCCGCACCGATCACCGCCGCTTCGCGCACTTGCGGATGCTCCAGCAGCGCCGTCTCGACCTCGAACGGCGATACCCAAATGCCACCGACCTTGAGCATGTCGTCGGAGCGGCCCGTAAAATGATAATAGCCGTCCGCATCGCGCACGTACTTATC
>Ga0207695_10004667_pt1 | contig 18566 bp, 24 predicted proteins | sample KBSC54metaG_FD_184354 | JGI IMG/M metagenome (GOLD analysis project Ga0207695, IMG submission 184354) | Corn rhizosphere microbial communities from Kellogg Biological Station, Michigan, USA - KBS C5-4 metaG (SPAdes) (version 2) | ecosystem: Host-associated > Plants > Roots > Rhizosphere > Soil... | reverse complement strand
GCTGCATTGCATTGCTCCGGCGTGGCACGCGGGCTATCGGGGTAGACCTCGGTAGTGGTGGTGTAGCGGGCGTGGGTCATGCCTGCACAGAGGCCGAGCTTTCTTAGCGCGTAGTTGATGATGCCCCACGACCGGTGAACCAATGATCTCGCCCTTGGCATCCGCCGGAGCGATGTGCGTGACCTTGGCCACTGCTTCAATCACAGCCCGCTGGAATGCCGGCTGCGGGTTCTCGGTATCGCCCACCAGGTAGAACCCATCCGGGATCTCACCCGGCTCGGAGCTCACCCCATCGCGCGCGGCCAAGGCCGGGCGAAACTCGGATTCGTCGGTGTCGGTGGTTTCGTGCAAATCGATATGCACCAGCACACGATCACGGAAAGGTGCGACCAACCCCATCAGCGCCGCCGACTCCTGCGCCGGACTGTTATCCCGGAACGAGCGGTTCGGATCCAGCGCCTGTGCATTCCAGCGATGAATCCGCTCGTAAGCCCACGGGCTGATGCAAGGCGCAACGACCAGGTTGACTCGCCCTTCATAGGCCGCTGCGTGTTGATCGACAAACTGCAAGGCACCGTGCACGCCACTGGTTTCGTAACCGTGCACGCCTCCCGTCACCAGCACGATGGGAAGCTCATCGCGCCACTGGCGGCTCTTGATCGCCATCAGCGGATAACTGTCGGGGTGGTAATTCAGGCTGCCGTACTGCACCACGTCAAAGCGCGAGCGCAGTGCCTCGATCTTGCTCAACACATCCGTCTCGTAGCTGCGCTGGCGGGTTTGCTGCGATAGCCATTCGGACACCTCGGCCGGGCCCCATGGCGTACCGGGGGTGCCAATCGGATAAGTGGCTTGAGTGTTCATGCTTTGACCCGCTCCGCAGTGCTTAGAATTAGGCGGTGAACTTTAGCACTGGTGACGAGCTGCATCTGCGGAGACATGCACTCCCACGCGACGGTTATGGCAGGTAGTAGAAAAGAACGACGCCCAGTAGCGCAGACAGATGGGCTCCAACTCCGATAATCAACGCACTAACCAGCCCGACGAGTGCCAGGCGAAGCTTACCGACGCGTTTCCAACCGCCGGCGTCGCGAATAGTAGCCAGAACAACCCCAAAGGTAGCCAATACCGTTATGAGTACGGGAGCGAGGGTTCTAGCTGCATCCGAGAAGGGTAAGCCGGGCAGCATGGTGAGTACGGTCAGGAACATGGAAGCGAGCAGGCCCACGACCATGCATGCCACGGTTCTCCAACCACTCACGCCTCGTTGCGGTACCGCTGAAGCATTCACTGGCTCGGCCCTTCATTCGGCGAGGGGAACTCGGCGACATCGCCGCCCGACTCCCCGTTCACGGTCTGGAGCACCAAACAGAGCATGTCATCCATCGATGAGTCATGTGGGCCCTCGCAGAAGAGCTCCAAGCCATGGAACACATCCCGAAGCTCTGCCGCGTCGAGCGTCCACAACCAATCACCAGCGCAGGAAGCTTCGCGGCCATCATCTGTGTACATCTCGTAATTGAGCAGGCTTTCACTGCACGGCATAGGCACCCCGCCTGGATGGGTGATGTTTTTTCTTGATGCTTCTTCTTTCATGCCGATCACCGTCCATGCGGAAAGGAAACACTAGAGGCGAATACACAGTAATCAGATTCTGTCATCGAAGAGCAGCGCCTACTGCTTGAATCTACTCCGTCGAAGTCTCATAGAGCTGCGCACGAAACATCTCGAAGGAGCGCTCGATCAGGAAGATGGCTCCATTATCCGGGTCATAAAGATAGATATAGCCATAGTCCGAATCGCGCAACGACATAAAGATGGCGTGGCCACCGGCGTCATAGGCGAAGGGGACAAACGTCGACTTGGCCCACATACCGACATCGTCGTCGCTAGGCACGATATCGCCATAGTCCTCGACAAGTCTTTCTATGGTCAGCGTCCCGTACTTGATCGGGTTGAACCCATGAACGGGCAGCCCCCAACGACCCGCCTCAACATCGTCCTCCAAAGGGGCGCCGCCGTTATCGCGCAGATAATGCAGCCGGAATGAGTCCGGCAGCGAGCGGCAAAAGAGCGTCTCGAACTGGCGAAATTCGGCATCAACTATGGGTTGTTCCTGATCGACTAACTCGGCCATCCATCGCACCCCTTATTCCCTTGGCAAATTACCCAACCCCTGGCCGCTCTGATCATACCGGCCGATGTCTTATGGCACACGCTAAAGCCCGGCGGCCTGGATAATGTCCATTGTGAACCATGATTTCTATGTAGATTCAGATGTGGGCCCAAAGGGGAAAACAGATGAGCCACGAAAGCAAACTCGCTCGATTGGCAGGCCTCTTGTATCTCATCGTGGTAATCGCGGGGGTATTCAGGCTGGTCTACGTCCCCTCGCAGATCCTCGTCTCCGATGACATGCACGCAACAATCAATCGCATTGCTGCGTCCGAGCTCCTCTTTCGGGCGGGTATAGCCAGTGCCCTGGTCGAACAGGTGGCGTTCCTGCTCCTGCCTCTGGCTCTCTTCTACCTATTGCAATCCGTCAGCAAGCCCATTGCGGTTCTCATGACGGCCCTTGTCGCTGTCAGTGTGCCGATCGCGCTGGCTGGCCTGGGCCATCAACTGGACGTGCTGGATTTGTTAAACGATGCCCGCGACAAACAGCCTTTTGCGCCGGGACAGTTGGAGTTATTGGTGAAGCAATCCTTCGACGCCTATGACAACCAGCTACGGATTACGGAGTTGTTCTGGGGACTATGGCTGTTGCCTTTTGGCTATCTGGTCTTCAAGTCCGGATTGCTTCCCAGGATCCTTGGAATCTTCCTGATGCTCGGCTGCTTCAGCTATGTCGTGGAAGTGTTCGGCAGCATCCTGTTTACTCAGTACTCGGGTACGGCCATTGCACACTACATAAGAATGCCGGCGGCCATAGGCGAAATCGGAACCTGTCTCTGGCTGCTCGTGTTTGGCGCGCGCCGCCGCGGCAACCAGGCGACTTATGCGCCCGGCTCTTAGCCGCATGCCCTGAAGCCCCACGAACAAGACGAACCCGGCGCGCTGTTACAAGGGCTCTTTTTTCTCAGGCGTCATTGGCAAATTTACGCCGGGCAACACGGCTGTGTTTTGCGAAGCCGCAATGCGCCATATGCTGTCGCGACGCTGATACACATGCTTCATGCGGGTCAGCAACACACCCGGCGAAGTAGCTACCGCACCCGGCGGCAAGGCATGAAACTGCGTCACGCGGATATCGGTGTCGACGATGGCGACATCCGCGCCAAGAAACTCGATTCGCCGTACATCGCTTTCGAAGTGACTGCCCTTGAACGGGCCCACCAGAATTTCTGCATGGCGATCACGAATTGCCAATGCATTCGGCATGACGCCGCCAAGGATGTTGACCAACTCTCCCTGCGGCCAATACTCATTGGCCCACATCGACGCATCCGCGGTGTTCCATGCCAGAGCGAGGCGGTCGAGGGACTGCCGGAGTGGACGCTCGGCCAGCTCATCGACGTAGCCCGGTGCAGCGCTCGCAGAGGACATGGCTCCCGCTGTGATGACGGATGGGACGTGCCTGCTTGTCATGAGCGATCTCCCGATGACACTCGTTAGTGACGCAGATAACAGTGCCCCTGCCTACCTCTCATATCTTTCCGACAGGACAAACTGCTGGAATTTGCGCATCCTTGCGGCCGGGATTGATAGCGGCTGGTTCACCGCTACCAACCACCGTATTCGACTATTGCACAAAGCGCTTACCCACGGCGGTCGCGCAACCACTGTTCAAGAGATTACCGACGGGGTCGAAGAATTCGACCGTGGCATGCGGCGTAATGAAGTCGTTCTGGCCGGGCCCCATGTCGATCGTCTGGGTGATCTTCTGTGTTTTGACCAGAGTGCCGTTCATGGTGATGAAGGCGATGGAAGACGCGGCGTACTGCCTGCCATGGCGGCTACGGCTCCATACACCCTGACCCGGCCCGCGTATAGCCGGATAGAACAGCGGGTTGGCCGTGCTCTCGGTGAGCGTGCCCCCATCCGCGAACGTGAGCAGGGAATAGAACGGGGCGCCAATGGGTGCACCGGACTGACAATTGCGCAAAGTAACCTGCACCTGCCATGTCCCGGTCAGTCCATGGGGACCATCCTCATCGTCCGATGCATAAGCCGCCATGCTTGAAGCACACGCCAGGGCCGCCGCGGCCATCCATGCCAGCGCTGCCGGTGTAGCTCGATATTTCGCGATCATGATGTCTCTCCGCTGAGTGAACTCGATGAACATGAAACCGTCCGGTTTCATGACCGATCTGCGTTTGTCTCGCTTGCGAAGCGGTAACCCAGCCTGTGCCGATTGATCCACGGCGTCGCGCTTCCCCTGGCCGTTACGTCACCATCATGCCTTTATGGCACTCAAGTGCCACGAACACTAATGCTAGAATTTGGCCATGTCAACCTCGAATCCAAGCAGTTTTTCGGCCGCGGGACTGCACAAGGGCCGCACCAATCAGAAGCAGCGCACCCGGCGCACGCTACTTGAGACCGCGGCTGCGCTGATTGCGAAGGGTGAGCGCCCGACCGTCACCGAGGTAGCGGATGCCGCCGGGATTTCGCGACGAACGGCCTATCGTTACTTTCCCACGCAAGTGAAATTGATGACGGAAGCGGCACTCGAGGGTTTGCGCCCCTCCATGGAAGGCGCGATCCAGGCCGCGCCCTCCGGCACTACCAGCGGCGCTGTCGAAGCGCGAGTGGACGCACTGGTGGAACAGATGCAGCGTCTGGCATTGGCCAACGAACCGCTGCTGCGCACGATGATTCATGAAACCGTGCTTCACGCACCCAGTGACACGAAGCCGCGTGGCTCGCGACGGATCGAATGGATCGAAGCGGCCGTCCAGCCATTACGTGCACGCCTGGGCCCGGCCGCCTATGCGCGCCTGGTATCGGGATTGTCTTTGGTCGTCGGCATCGAGGCGCTGCTGGTACTGCGCGATATTCGCGGCTTGTCGGGGACGCAAGCCGTACAGGTCAGTCACTGGATGGCGCGGGCCCTGCTCAGGCAGAGCCTTGCCGACCGCCAGGCCGAGCAGCGGCGGACGCGCGGCAAGCGGCGCGAAACCGGTGATTCATAGAGTGGGGTCACGTGGGAGATATGCGGACACTGTCCCTGTGGAACGACTCCGCGGAACCTCGAATAGTCCCGATTTTTCCTACCGTCATCCCGCCTCGCTACCCAGGCGCAGATGGACACCAAGCTCCCTGGCCAACTCGCGCATCGGCTCGACATCGCGACTGAGCGTCATCCAACCGGCGAAGCTTTCATCATCGGTATCTCGCAGCCACAAGGTGTAGCCATGTGGAGCGAGATTGTCGTAGGCGATGGCAAGCAACTCCTCCGCATCGACATGAGCATGGAAATCGTCGTCGTCCGGGTCGCCGTTCCAGTCGATCGCCAGATTCCAGCGTGCTCCCAGCTCATCGATGGCCTGCACCAGTGCGTGCGTGTCTTCGGCATCCACATGAAAGGTCGCACGCCAGTCGGCCACCTGCCCCACGACTTGCGCCACGTCGACCTCATCGTCATGCATATCGCCCACCGCATCGCGGTAGGCGGCGAACTGCTGTAGCGCCGCGTCGTCATCGCCCGGGTTGATCAACAGCAGGAGTTGCCAGACCTGGGCTTCCAGCGACGTGTCGTCTTCGTCGAAGGGATGGTCGGTATCGAAGTCGTCGTCGGAGCTATTCATGGCTGCGCCACCCAATGTCAGGACGGCATCATCTCATTCGGGCGTACGCTCGAAAACAGGCATGGTCATCGTTTGTCCCGACACCCGGATGTTTGCCCGAAAAAATCCATGCGAGCGGCCGCCACTCGCCCGAGATGGCCTGCAGGATGGATAAAGGGGTTCTACCTGATTTCCCGCCTTGATCATGCCACCTTGGCCGAGCGCCAGAACGGAGAAGCGCCATGAAGCTTTGGACCATAGCCCTGTGTCTGCTGACGCTATGCGGAGCCGCATATGCACAGACAACGGTTTGGCAACCCGCTCCAGGGCATACGCAAATACCGCTATGGCCCGGCACGCCACCCGATCCGCAGCCCATGCCAGGCCCGGAACACACCGACACCGGCGACAAACTCATCGGCGGCAAGACGATCTCGGGCGTCACCAACGTGTCGCAGCCCACGATGACGGTCTACGCCCCCACCGGGACGAACACGGGCGCCGCGGTCGTCGTGTTTCCAGGCGGTGGATTCGCGGGGCTGGCCATGGATCTTGAAGGCACCGAGGTCTGCGACTGGCTTACACCCAGGGGCATCACGTGTGTCCTGCTGAAGTATCGCGTTCCAAGTAAACCGTATGAATGGAAATGCGATTGCCGCCCGCACAATTTCAGTTTGTCCATCCCGGCATTGCAGGACGCCCAGAGAGCATTGCGATTGGTACGTTCGCGCGCTGCGGAATGGCATATCGATCCGCACAAGATCGGCGTGCTCGGGTTCTCGGCAGGCGGGTATCTGGTAGCTGAGGCAAGCACGAACTTCAAACGCCGCACCTATGCACCGGTAGATGCGGTCGATAAGGAAAGCAGCCGCCCGGATTTTGCCGTCGCCATTTATCCGGGGCATCTGGTGACTGACGAGGGCAAGTTTAATTCGAATATTACGGTCTCCAGCGAAACCCCACCCACGTTCTTGTTGCAGGCTGAAGATGACTACGTGGACGGCGTCAACCAATCGCTGGCTTACTTTGCCGCGCTCAAGAAGGCCGACGTGCCGACGGAGATGCATCTGTACGCGCACGGCGGGCACGCGTTCGGCTTGCGGCCGACGGAGCTTCCGATTACCCACTGGCCCAAGCTGGTCGAGGCGTGGCTGCGCACGATCGATATCGTCAAGGACTGAGAGCCCGGCTTTGTGTTTCCCATGGGCGGCCGCTTTCGAGCGGCCGCCTTTTTGTAACGGGCGCCGCCTTCCCTATCGCCGATCCGATCATTCCACCGTCGTACGCGCTAATCTCGCTGGCAGTCTTGTCCAGTCGTCGTCATGACCCATGAATAGCCCGACCACCGCTTCCGGATTGCTTGGCGACACCGCCGCGCGCGACTACTCCGGGAAGCTCCGACGCTTCAACGCCTTCGCCGCGCCGGAACTTCGCCAGGCGATCGCGAGCCTTGCGCTCAAGCCGGGCATGCGCGTCCTGGACGCGGGCTGCGGCACAGGTGAGGCGCTGGGGTGGTTGGCCGCCGAGGTAGCTCCCGAAGGCACCGTCGTTGGCATCGATCTAGCCGGGCAGCATGTCAAAGCGGCCCGCGCTGTCACGCCGGCAGATAGCGCACTGGTGCTCCAGGCAAACCTCATGGAAGCGCCCCTGGCCCCTGCAAGTTTCGATCTGATCTGGTCGGTCAACGTCATCAACCATCTTCGTTCACCTTTGGCTGGTATCCACGCCCTGACCGGCCTGCTTCGCCCGGGTGGCCGTATCGCGCTTGGTCAGAGCTCGCTGTTGCCGGACATGTATTTTGCGTGGGACTCCAGGCTGGAGCGTCTGGTCAATGAGGCGGTGCGCCAGTACTACCGCGATCGGTACCAACTCGACGAACGCGACTTGACCGCCGTACGCGCCATTGTCGGCCTGCTGCGCGAGGCCGGGCTGCGGGATGTGCGTGCGCGAACCTTCATGATCGAACGGTTGGCACCCGTGCGCCCCGAGGACGAGGACTATCTCGTGGAGGCGATTTTTCGCGATACCTGGGGCTCTCGGTTACAACCCTATCTGTCTGGCAGCGATTACGAAGAGTTGATGCGCCTATGCGATCCACATCATCCGGACTTTGCGCTGCGCCGTGCGGATTTCCATTTCTTGCAGAGTTTCACACTGGTGGTCGGTGAGATCGAAGCTCGCCATCCGCAGTGATATTGAGTTTACGAACTTCATATTTCAGCGCCGAGCCTGGATAAGGCCTTTGCAATCTCATCACGATGTCTGGCGACCTTCATCCACCTGGGGAGGCGCGAGAACATGGCGCCATTGCTGGCGTTCTGCCGGACCCTGAGCTTCGCCGATACGTAACCCAAGAGTTCCATGACGTGCCGTTGGTTGTACGCCCACACCGTACCGAACCTCGTTTCTTTGCTCAGGCGCAACGGCAGGCCGAAATGCGGATCGATACATTGGTCACTAGGGCGGGCCATGGCGATGGAGACGGTGATCGCGGTTTCATGGCCGCATTCCGGACACTGCTTCTGGAGCGCAGTTGGAGGGCTCACTGGCAGCTTGGGAAATTCGACGGACAAGGCAAGCCATTTGTGTCCGCAATAACCACACGGCTGCCGCCCCTCAAATTTTACGGGACCGACCCAGTCACCGGGCTTCAGCTCAAGCGAACAGCTCGCGCATTGAAATAGGGCATTCCATCCACGGGAACTCCATTGAGCGGTAACCGTTCCCACAGCCTCGCATTGAATGCAGCGAACAAGAACTTCGTCCGCAAAGGCGCTGAGGTATTTACCTGTGTCAACGAACCTCTGTGTCGTCCCCATGGAAAGTACGTCATTCATTGGCCCGCATCCTGGGTGTCGCTTGTTGCCGAGACTATAAACGGTCACGCACGCTGGAGTGGCCTGCTAACTAATCAGGCAATGACGTCAACGACGCCGCGATGAACCAATACCTTTGAGGATGAGATCGATCCCGGCCAGAAAATCCATGCGGTCGTCATGGGTACGCAACTGTCCAGCTACGCTGCGTGCGAATGGATATTCCTCCGGATCGAGCTGAGACCATGCGGTCGCTACCTCATCCAGAAAGTTGGATCGGTCGAGCCCGTGCGTCTGAGCGAACTGCGCATTGGCCGCGTTCTGCCCACCGACACCGAGGATGTAGCTCAACAATGCGGATACCGTTGCCCACTGCGCTTCTTTCGGCACGCCAAGTGCCCGAACCTGCTGGCCTATGCGTTCGAGAATCCGCACGGTGGGCAACTGTCCCGGAGCGGCTGTAAGCGCCGAGCCCATCCACGGGTGCGCGTCGATGGCGTCGAACATGCCCAGGGCGAGGGCGCGAATGGTTGCCTCCGGCGTCGCACCGATCACGCAGGCCTCCATCGTGCGAGCGACGATGTGGGCACTCGCGGCAGTCAGCAGGTCGCCCTTGTTGGCGATATGCCAATAAATCGCACCCGGGCCGGTGGCGAGGCGTTCGGACAGGGCGCGGAATGTCAGGCCGCCCTCTCCGCTGCTGTCCAGGAGCTCGATCGACGCTTCGATGATGCGCTCCCGCGAGAGCGATTCTTCACGGCGTTTGTTGCCAGGTGCTTTTTTGGCCATGGCCTATCTTGACATAAATGGAACGTCGTTCCAATATTATGGAATGTCGTTCCATAACTACTGCCTGATTCCCGGCAGCAGCTCCAACCAAGAAGACAATCACCATGAATACCTCCATCGCGATCATCGGCGCCGGGCTCGGCGGCCTGACGCTTGCCCGCGTGCTCCACGTTCACGGCATCGCAGCCATGGTCTACGAAGCGGAGGCCTCGGCGAATGCGCGAGCGCAGGGCGGCATGCTCGATATCCATGAAAACAACGGGCAACTCGCGCTCAAGGCGGCGGGGCTGTTCGATAAATTCCTTGAGATCATCCACCCCGGCGGTCAGGCAACGCGGGTGCTCGACAAGGACGGCAATGTCCTGTTTGAAGAGCCCGACGACGGCACGGGCGGTCGACCGGAGGTACCCCGCGGAGAGCTTCGCCGGATACTGCTCGAATCGCTTCCTGTCGACACGGTCCGCTGGGGGCACAAGGTCACCGCGGTGTCCCCGCTTGGCGATGGACGGCACACGGTGACCTTTGCCGATGGCTCAACAGTGACGGCCGACCTTCTCGTGGGTGCCGACGGCGCCTGGTCGAAAGTTCGGCCACTCCTTTCCGAGGCGAAGCCGGTATACGTCGGCACCTCATTCATCGAAACCTACCTGTTTGATAGCGACATCCATCACGAGGCCAGCGCGGAAGTGGTCGGCGGCGGTTCGTTGTTTGCACTGGCACCAGGAAAAGGGATCGCCGCGCACCGCGAGCCCAACGGCGTGCTGCACACCTATGTGGAGTTGAACAAATCCAAGGACTGGATCGACAGCATCGATTTCTCCGATCCGGCCACTGCCCTGGCCCACGTCGCCAAGGAATTCGACGACTGGGCTCCAGCACTGACCGCGCTCATCACCGATGGCGAGACCGATCCTGTGCCTCGCCCGATTCATGCGCTCCCGGTCGAGCACCGATGGAATCGCGTCCCCGGGGTAACACTGCTCGGCGATGCGGCACACCTGATGTCGCCGTCCGGCGAAGGGGCCAACCTCGCCATGTTCGATGGCGCCGAACTCGGGAACGCCATCGCAGCCAACCCCAGTGACATTGAAGCCGCGCTTGTGGCGTATGAAAAGGACCTCTTTCCTCGCAGCGCTTTCGAAGCTGCGGAGTCGGAGAAGATTCTCAACATGTGCATCGGTCCCAACGCGCCCAATAGTCTGGTCGACATGTTCACCCAGAACCAGTCCATCAAATAGTCGATAAGCCAGAACGAGCCTCGCCGGAGAAAAGGCATGAGCTCTAACTGATTCAATGAATAGTGAAAACAATAACTTACCGAGCAAAGCCAATTTCCCTACGATAATCGACCATTTGCCTTCTGATGATAATCGCCTGCATAATGCTTTCAGTTAGGGGGAATAAAATGCACGCCGAGCTTTGTGGCGATGCATCTCATAAAGGCGCATTTGGTCAGTAATCTGATTTTTATCAGATTTATCGACCTTTATTAATTTCAACGCCGGGTAAGCAGTCGTGTTGCTCACCGCATGCCGAGGGGACATGCGTCGGTTGGCCATGCCGGCCAGGAGCAGCATGGGAATGGCATACCCGCCGAGAGTCTCTCTTGTCACGGCGGCTACCGAAACACGATCGGCGGCCCCGCCAGTGTGCGTGACCGCTCCTGTTTGATTCATAAGGGGAGTCTCAATGAATTCCAGAAGGCGCTTTCTGCAATCATCGCTTGCCGTTGCACTGGTCCCACTTCTACCCCGCATCAGCTTTGCCGACGAACCGCAGGTCGCCGCGGCGACCGTGACGCGTCCGAGCTGGGAAGTGTTTCGTCGCGGGCCGCTTTACTCGGTGTATGTCGAGACCATTCGCAAGATGCGCGCGAACACCAATCCCAGCGATCCCAATAGCTGGTTCTACTGGGCCAACGTGCACCAGAACTTCTGCCCGCATGGCGTCGACTACTTCCTGGCCTGGCATCGCGGCTATCTGCATCTGTTCGAACAGAAGCTGCGCGAGATCTCGCGTAACAACGCGCTGGTCGTGCCGTACTGGGACTACTACACCAATCCCAATATGCCGGTGGAGTTCCTCGATCCCACATCACCGCTCTATATCGCCAATCGTCGCAATACCAATGTGCATGCGTCGCTCAGCCTCGACCCGTTCGCCAATCAGATCATCAATTTTCCGCAGGGCGCGCCTAACGCGTTTGAGCCTTCAGTGGAGAGCCGGCCACATAACGCCGTGCACAATATTATCGGCGGTGTGATGTCGAACCTTCAGTCGCCGCGGGACCCGATCTTCTGGGTACATCACGCCAATATCGATCGTCTGTGGGCCGCCTGGGTCAAGGCCGGTAACGGCCGCACCATGCCGCCGCCTTCCTCGTCGTACTGGTCGGATATCTTCAACTATGCGCCCGGCGTAAGCTTGCCGCGCAAGGTGACCATCTCGACCGTCAGCCTGGGCTACACGTACGAGAACGAGAACATGCCCAACAGGATCCCACCGGTGAGAGCACCGAACCGACCGCCGCTGATCAAGCTCAAGGCGTTGTCGCCTCAGCTGCTCGGCACGCAGACCCTGGGCGGTGGTGAGCAGCTTTCGCTGGATCAGAAATCGGTCAGCGTGGAAGTACCGGTGTCCGTGCAGCAGCAACCTCGCCTGCGCAAACTGCTCAAGGCGTCACCTCAGGCCGCAGACGTGAACCCCACGACCGTACGCGTGATTCTCGACGGCGTATCGCTCACCGAGCTTGGTCAAGGTGGTGGTTACTATTACAAGGTCTATATCGACCTGCCCGAGCATGCCAATAGCAAGCACGAGGACAGTGACTATCTGCTTGGCACGCTCGGCCCGTTCGAAATCTCCGGTATGCAGCACCATGCCGGGCACGACGGTGACGACAAGGTGCAGCTGTCATTCCCAGCTACCGAGGCCCTGCAGGAAATCGGACCAGATAAGCTCGATAAGCTCACCGTATCCTTCATCCGCGTAGATGGAGACACGCCGGTCAAAGGCACAGTGATCAACATCAAGGCGTTCCGTGTGGAAGCGGGTGACGCACCGGTGCAGTAGCAGATTCAGTAGCGGGCTGAAGATCGCAAGATGACTCCACAGGTTACGCCTGTGGAGTCAGTCTAAGTCCGAACTTGGATTCCGACATTTCTCACCACCGCGAGCCTGTCACCGCTCACCTCACATGCTTATCCAATCGATCAGCGAGGAAGTGTGCAAAAGAGAACAAAGGGGGCAGGATCCGCGTTATAAGGAGGCGTCGTCGATTGCGTGGCTACTGTAACGCCGGTGGTCGAAATCGCTTTCACTTCAATTTGAAAATCGGTGGAATTCGCACCGTCCACAGCCGCGACACAAATCGGTGTTGATGCGAACGCAGAATTGAACGTAATGGTATAGACATCGTCCACCGAATCACGGATCGCATCGCCACTTAAAGAGGAGTTCCCAACTAGCGATCCATCTTCGTTGTATAGGGCGGTAAATACTGTTTGGCTGGGCTGTCCGACCTTCGTAGTCCCCAGCAAAGGCGGGATACATGGCAAGGAAGTCACCCACCTCACAGTCTGAATGCCTGCCACATTATCAATGCACGCGTAGACCGGCGGATTGGACGGCCCCTGGTTCGCCTGAGCGTGAACGGCATGGGGCACCATAGCGCCAATAAACAGGCTTGCTGCGAACATGAATTGCACACATAGATGTTTCATATGCTGACTCCATGGAAAGCAACCGAGAAAGGCCAGCAGAACGCTGGCGCCCGGGGAGGCCGCAAGACAATGGCTCGCCATCGACGATGGCGCTGCTGAAAAGGAACAGGATCCTTATGGAAAACTCAGGGTCACAAAAGACCCCACCTTTTTCAGGAACGAGTCCTTGGATTTGGCATCCCCATCGTCAAAAATAGCAGAGTCCAATTCCTATAATAGGCAACCAGCTATTGAAACATACTAAATCCGTGATGCAGTATCCACAAACATAATAATATCAATTACATTATTACAAATAAATACACAACGATAAGAAGTTATTAAAAGCCCGAATAATGAGGGTTGGGGTGGCGTGATCCACTCCGCCCAACTCCGCAGTCTTAACGAGTCACAAATGCGATATCAGCGACGACCTTCCTGGAGCAGATATCCATCTCATCGGCCCAGCACGAACCGTCGACCGCCGCAAGAAATTTCGACACCGGACCGGCGATTACAATGACGTAGTGGAAATTAATCTGCCCTACATCGCATCAGTACATTATGTCCAGATCACTCAGCCTGGTTATTTTTTTCTTACCGTAGGCCAAGCTGAAAGATAGATACTCGTTCAGCATCTTATTTGCACTGTAGACATAAAAGTAACTTGAGTCGGCAAGCCTGACCGTGAAATCCGACTTCCCTATCAAGCAACGGTCCGATTCGTCCTGACAATCTTCTTCAAGTCTCTCCTTGAAAAAATAAAAGAATGCCCAGTCATATTGATCGGCATCGGAGACTTTTGACATGAAATCCTTCGTAGCCAACCCCAGTCGATCGACCCCTCTTAAGCCAAACACCGCACCGGCCAGCACATCCACTATCACAAATTCGGGCGCAGCGATCGTTAGCAATGGCTGGAGAAATTCAAAGACACTCTTCCCCGATAGATAAGCTGTGTCGGGGGCTGACCATTGAAGCCATTTGGCGGCGCTATCCATCGCTGACGTCTTCATATGACCTCACAGTATGCTGTGACAGCGGCGCTCGTAAAGTGCCCTGGCGATAACCGCAATTTCTTTTCTTGCCAGCATGCCACCGCTTCGTTGCCGACTTGTTTGCCTGTCGCTAAGGGCGGCCGCACTACTCCCATACACAGCGCTAACCCCGTCGGCACTCTATTGTGGCAACCAACGCAATAAAGAACGGAAGCCAAGGCTTTCGACTGGCCTGAAGCCGCCTCCTTGTCGCCTGCACCCACCAGATCAAGTTTCCCGGCTGCTTGCCGATCCATCTTAAGAAGGCGTAATCAAAGGTCCTTGTATGAAGTCCTGTCCCATCTGTACTCATAGCTTTCCCAATTTCCTCCCGCTTCCGAACAGTTATTTCGACACGTTCCATCGCCTGAACGTGCCCTACTCACTGGATCAGTTCGAGACACTCAATGTCGGGCAGTATTCGTGCCCCATCTGCCAGGCATCCGATCGGGATCGCCTGTATGCCTTGTTTCTGAAGGCCTATGCGCAGCAGCGCTCCGGACAGGCGATGCGAGTGCTGGATATCGCGCCAGCACCCAGGCTCTCTCAATTCCTGAAGAGCTTGCCGGGTGTGCAATATCGCTCTGCCGACTTGATGTCGCCGCTGGCGGACGATAAGGTCGACATCACGCAGATGGATTGCTATGCCGATGGCAGTTTCGACCTCATCGTATGCTCGCACGTCCTGGAGCATGTGCCCGATGATGGCAAGGCGATCCGCGAACTGAATCGCATTCTGGCGCCCAATGGGATTGCCATTCTGATGGTGCCGATCTTGCTCGGCTTGCAGCAAACCGATGAGGATCCGAGCGTGACGGATGTCAACGAGCGCTGGCGGCGCTTTGGCCAGGACGATCACATTCGAATGTACGAGCGCGAAGATTTTCTCAAACGGCTACGCGCAGGCGGTTTCCAGGTGAAGAGCCTCGATGTCGCGACATTCGGGCGCGAGATTTTTCGGCAGTGCGGCATTACGGAGCAGAGCGTGCTCTATATCGGTCAGCACTCATAGGCTCCCGGACCCTAAACGGCACCGGATTCACGTCCAACCGTCGGCCTCAAAGCGTGAAATCAGCCTGCACCGGAAAGTGATCCGATGGGTATCTTCCATCCTTTGAGGTCGTAACAGTGCGGACATCATTCGGGCGCACGCCACGATAAAGAATCCAATCGATGCGCTCGTTCGGCGTACCGGTGAAATCGTGAAATGTCTTGGCGGGGCCTTCGCGCTTCGGCGCGCTCTCCCACGCATCCTTCAGGCTGGCGGTGAGCGTGCTGTGCGCCTGGCTTTCCGGGCCTGTATTGAAGTCACCGGTGATGATCACCGGCGTACCCGCCGGCAACTTGGCAATCCATGCGGCGATTTCCTTTGCACCGCGTGAGCGGGCGTCCTCGTCCTGGTCGCGATAAGGAAAATGCGTATCCAGGAGATAGAAGCGCCTATGGTCTGACAGCCGCTCGAACAGCGCCCAGTTGACCATGCGCGGAAAGATATTGCCCCAGGTGATGCTGGCTACCTTATCCGGCGTATCGGACAACCAGAAATCACCGGACTCGATGACTTTCAGCCGGTCCTTGCGATAGAAGATGCCCATGTGTTCGTCGGCATGTCCGCCGAAGCGGTCGCGGCCGAACCATGTGTACTCGGGGAGACGTTCTACCGTGTCGTCGCCCTGCTGCTTGTTCAACTCCTGCGTGCCGATCACATCGGGATGCAGCTGGCGGATGGTGTCGGCGAACAGATCGCGCCGTTTGTCCCAGGCATTGGGCCCATCCTGGGCGGCCGACGTTCGGACGTTGAACGTCATCACCTTGAGCTCCGCCGCCAACGTGGGCAGCGCGATAACGGTCATGACGATAGCGAGGGCAATTCGAGAGAGACGAGGCATGGGTTCGGCTTCTTCTGAATGACTTGCCGACTATAGCGGCACCGGTGAGAAAAACGGTACCGCCCGAGTTCTCATTACCCGCGAGTCGTCACGCCTTCACCGGCACCGGCAAGCACTCCATGATCTCCACCGACTCCCCGGGAAAGATCGTGAAGTGGGGATGCCCTTCGAACATCTGCGCCGCCGCCTCGTACGATTCCGCATGCACTACGGTATAGGCGGCCAAGGCATTCTTGATGTTTTCCGTGCCACGCGAGGACACGCGCACGGTTCGGCCCAGTGGCGCGCCCATATCGACGATCGCGGCCTTATGGGCTTGTACCCAGGCCTCCCAGGCTGCCATGCCCTGCTTCTCCCGCTCGTGTCGTTCTGCTTCGCTCAAGTCGTTCCAACCGGATGCCTTGAGCGAGGCTTCCGAGCCCATGTAGACGGCGAGGTAATTCTTCACGATGCACTCTCCAGACAGTTGATGCCGGGCCAAACACGAACAGGCCCGGCTTCGTTCTTCAAGCATGCGCCATGGCGTGTCCAGGCTGCGTCTCCGTGGCGGGCCACGGATCGACCCAGCCTGGAATAGCCATCAGGCCGTCGAGCCAGCGCACAATGTTTGCGTACTTGCTCATCGGCATCTTTGCCTCACGCCAATCGCAGGCCATCGATGCCAGTTGAAAGTCCGCGATGGTGAGCCGGCCGCAGGCCACGAAGTCGCGCCCCTCCAGATGCTTGTCCAGAATCGCCGCAAGCTTGTCGAACTCGGGGACGATCGCCTCCAGCTCCGCGGGGTCCGGCGCACCGATATGGAACACCGTCTTGATCAGGTTCTCAAAGTAGAACGTACCGACGGCACGCGACCAGTGACTGTCGTTCCACGACAGCCAACGAAGTACCTGCACCTGCTCGTCGGGCCGATCAGCTGGCCACATATCCGAACCGGCCTTGATGCATAGATAGGTCATGATCGCCGACGACTCCCACAGCACAAAATCACCATCCACCAGGGTGGGTGCCTTGCCATTGGGGTTGAATGCCAGATAGGACGGCGTCTTCAGGGCGCCCGCCATCAGGTCCAGTTCGATACATTCGGCATCGACGCCGAGGTGCTTGGCCAGGGCCAATACGCGGCGTGGCGCCTGCGCTTTGAACCAGTAGATCTTCATGCTTATGCCTCCGGTGGTCTGTACCGGTGGCCGAGCTTACGCAGCAACAAAATATGTTAAAGAACATATTCTGCAAGCTTGCTATATAGGCGCCAGGAGGTACCCACCATGCCCTATAGCCCCGAACATGCCGTCCAGACGCGCGCCCGTATCGTCGAGTCCGCCCGTCGCCTGTTCAATCGCCATGGTTTCGAACAGGTCACCATCGACCAGATCATGGCCTCCGCCAGCCTGACCCGCGGCGCCTTCTATCACCATTTCCGCAGCAAGGACGACCTTTACGCGTCCGCCGTCGCCAGCTTCGTCACCTGCAATCCCTTCGCCGTGCAAACAGCCGATGCTGCGCAAGACCTGGATGATCCCCGGAAACTGGCCAGGATGCTGATCGAGCTCTACCTGAGTGACGAAGTGCTGGAGAACATCGACATGCACTGCCCGCTGTACGCCCTACCCTCCGATGTCGCTCGCGCCGGGCTGGAACCGCAACAGGCCTATACCGACCTGATTCGTGGCATGAGCTATATCTACCGAGCGGCGCTTGAAGGCATTGGCGACGCGGAGCGGCGAGCGGAGACGATGGTGGCGCTATGTGTGGGCGGGATGGTGTTGGCGCGGACGACGAATGATGCGGGGTTGCGGAAGTCGCTGCGGGCTTCCGCAAGACATCAAGCGCTCGCACTGTTGGACGTGGCTTGATACAGCACATAAAACTAGTCGGAACAAATTTCTTCAACGAAAAAGGAAACCGACTTCTTTTTGCAAATTCATATCGGCGAACTAGGGCAGATCGACATCACCGAGGTAATGGAGCGCGTAAGTGACCACTCGAACCCGCCCGCGGCTGCCGGGACGCCAACATATGAAACGTCGATCACAGTAAACGTGTTGTTCCCATTCTTGCTGCAGGTCTGGTCCATGGTCGTTTGACCTGCGAACATCGGAGGCAAACTCGCATCCTCGGGCTGAATACCGGTCTTTAGCTCTTGCGACGTGATGGGCCGCGTCGTCTGGTGGATGTAACCCGTAACCTGCCCGGATTCAAGTTGTTTCAGATATTGAGCAGCCCCCTTGTTGATGTTCGGGTCGCTGGACTGCGCTGTTTCGCGAATCTTTTCAACGAATGCGTTAAAGAATGGCTTCGCGCTATCGCCACTGTATTTGCGGACCACAACACCATTAGCAGAACCATCGGCCTGAATCTCTTGACCTGTTGCTTGTGCACTAGAGGCAAGCCCCGCTGTCGCAACTATGACGCCACAGATCAGCTTGATCTTCATACGAAGTCCCTTATCCATTCCGGGTGGAGTACCAGAGCGAGGTCTGATGAAAGGATTATGTCGCTTTACATTCGTCTTAGCATGGGTCTCATCACGCTTTTAAGTCGCAAATTATTGCTATTAGACGATTTAAATCTGACATTTAGACGTCTAACTAGATGACGCCCAGGG
>Ga0207695_10004655_pt1 | contig 18589 bp, 20 predicted proteins | sample KBSC54metaG_FD_184354 | JGI IMG/M metagenome (GOLD analysis project Ga0207695, IMG submission 184354) | Corn rhizosphere microbial communities from Kellogg Biological Station, Michigan, USA - KBS C5-4 metaG (SPAdes) (version 2) | ecosystem: Host-associated > Plants > Roots > Rhizosphere > Soil... | reverse complement strand
CGCTGGGCACCTGGTACATCTTCTTCACCAAGTGGATCGACCAGCAGCGCATTCTCGGCCAGGTCAAGACCGTCGAGAAGAAGTTCTGGACCTCCGCCACGCTCAATGAAGGCATCGACAAGCTGCCCAAGAGCTCCATGTTCCGCGGCATTGCCGAAGCGGGCGTCACCGCCTCCACCGGCGGCACCAGCTTGGTTGGCATGAATGACTGGATTGGCATGTCGCTGACCCGCCAGCTGGAAGACGCCAACGGCAAGCTGCAGGGCGGCGTCACCTTCCTGGCTTCGGTCGGTTCGGTCTCTCCGTTCGTCGGTCTGTTCGGCACCGTTATGGGTATCTTGAACGCCCTCATCGGTATCGGCGTGGCCGGTCAGGCTTCGATCGACAAGGTCGCCGGCCCGGTCGGTGAAGCGTTGATCATGACCGCCCTCGGTCTGGCGGTCGCGGTTCCGGCCGTGCTGCTCTACAACTACCTGGTCCGCCGCAATAAGGTCATCACCGAGAAGCTGCGTGCGTTCGCGGGCGACCTGCAGGCCTATCTGATCACCAAGAGCAAGTAATCTCGAAGCGATCAGATTACGCTTTAACACGCGGAGAGTTTTGTCATGGCTATCGACGTCCAACATGCAGTACCGGACGATGAAGCGGCACTGAATACCGACATCAACACCACACCTCTGGTGGACGTGATGCTGGTGATGCTGATCATCTTCCTGGTCACCATTCCGGTGATCGTGAAGAGCATCCCGGTGCAACTCCCGACCTACCGCAATATCGTCACGGTGACGAAGCCGGAAAATATCGTGGTTGCGGTCGACTCCAAGGAGACCATGTACGTCAACGATGCAGCGATCACGACTGCGGAACTCCGCAGCATGCTCGTTGAAAAACTCAAGGCCGCTGTTGCTGCGCATAAGAGCCTCCCGGAAGTGCATATCCGGGGTGACAAGAACGTGCGGTTCGAGGCTGTGGGTCGAGTCATTCTGGCGTGCCAGCAAGCTGGCATCCAGAAGGTCGGCTTCATCACCGAACCGCACATGCTTGACGCCAGCACATACTGATCTGATCGCTTAGGAAAAAGGTATCCTGCCATGTCAATGAATGTCGGTAATGCGAGCGGCGAAGGCGAAGTCATGGTGGAGATGAACACCACGCCGCTTATCGACGTGATGCTCGTTCTCCTGACGCTCCTGATCATCACGCTGCCGATCCAGACGCATGCCGTGAAACTCGACATGCCGTCCCCCAGCCAGACGCCTCCGACCGTTATTCCGGAGACCGTGGAACTGGCGGTGGACTTCGACGGCAGCGTCACCTGGAACGGTGCGCCGGTCGACCGGGCGACGATGGACTCCTATTTCGCGGATGCGGCGACGAAGAATCCGCAGCCGGAAATCCATCTCAATCCCAATCGCTTGGCCAAATATGACGCGGTTGCCAAGGTTCTCGCCGACGCACAGCGTCTCGGTGTGATCCATATTGGTTTTACCGGGATTGATCAGTATAATTAGGCCGTGAGGGACATGGCCGCGAATGAAAAGCGCGCGGCAACCCCGCGCGCTTTCCTTTTTGTGACGATCGAAGAGAGGTCTTGTTATGACTGCGAGTAAACTGCGTGCCGTAACCACGGCGTTCCTTCTCGGTACCGCCACGGTTTGCGGCGCCGCCATGATCCTCTCTGCCCCCGCGGCTGCCGCCGTGAGCGCAAAGGTGGGCAAGCCCCTGAAGGAAGCCCAGGATCTCGCCAACGCCGGCAACTACAAGGGCGCGATGGCGAAGCTCAATGAAGCCGAAGCGATTTCGGGCAAGTCGGCCGAGGAAAACAAGATCATCAACCAGATGAAGGATTTCATCGCCATCAAGTCCGGCGATACGTCCACTCCGGCCGGCGCCAAGGCGAAGTTCGCCAACGATTATAACGCCAAGAAGTACAAGGACGTGATCGACGACGGCGAAGCGTTGAAAAAGCACGGCGTCCTGGATGGCGCATCGATGCAGATCATCGCCCAGGCCTATTATCTGTCCGGCGACAAGAATGGCTGCCTGAAATACATCAAGAACAATCTCGGCGCGAACCTGAACGACACCGCGCTGACGCTGCAGATGCGCTGCGCGTTCGATGCGGGCGATGAAGTGACCCAGCGCCAGGCGCTGGAAACCCTGGTCGCCCACACCGGCAAGCCGGAGTATTGGAACGATCTGCTCAAGATGAGCGAGCATGGCGCGGGCATGCGCGACCATGACACGCTGGATGTCTATCGCTTGCGCCTGCTCACCGGCACCATTTCGGGCAAGGACGAGTACATCACCCTGGCGCAGCTGGCGATCCAGCTGAAATACTTCACCGAAGCGCAGAGCGTTCTGGAGAAGGGTCAGGCCGCGAAGGTCCTCACTGACGACCGCACCAACAAGCTGCTGGCGCTGGCCAAGACCCAGGCTGCTGCCGCCAACGCCAGTGCGGCCAAGGATCTCGCCGCCGCCCAGGCCGCGCCCAAGGGCGATGCGCTGGTGAAGATCGGCGAAGATCAATGGGGCCAGGGCAAGGGCAAGGATGCCGTGGCCACCATTAAGGCCGGCATCGCCAAGGGCGTTGACGACAAGAACAATGCCCAGATCCGTCTCGGCATGGCGCTGATCGCCGCCGGCCAGAAGGCCGATGCGCAGAAGGCGTTCGATGCCGTCAAGCCGGCCACCCCGACCGACAAGTCGGCGATGGTCGCCCATCTCTGGTCGCTCTACGCGCGCCACTGATCGGCTCTCCTGCGAAAACGGAAAGGCCGCCCATTGGGCGGCCTTTTTGTTTTCGGGCTATAATCAGGAGGGAGGCTTCATGCGATTTCTCACCCCGGACGAGATCGAGGCGCTGCTGCTCAGCCTGAAGGTCGCCTCGGTCGCGGTGGTTGTCGCCATGCCCTTTGCGATCGCTACGGCCTTGCTCCTGTCGCGGAATTTCCCCGGCAAGACTCTGTTGGACGGAATCGTGCAGTTGCCCCTGGTGCTCCCGCCCGTGGCCATGGGCTTTCTGCTTCTGGTGATTTTCGGCACGCGGGGCGGGTTGGGCGGCTTTCTCAAGGACCATTTCGGCATCGTTTTTGTTTTCCGCTGGACCGGTGCGGTGCTGGCCAGCGCCATCTTCACCTTTCCCTTTCAGGTCCGTTCCATCCGCCTGGCGCTGGAAGCCCGTGACAGCGGGCTGGACGAAGCGGCGCGCACCTTGGGCGCCAGCTGGCCCGATCGGCTGATCAACATCACTTTGCCTTTGGCGCTGCCGGGCCTGATCGCGGGCGCCATCACCGCCTTCGCGGGCGCCTTGGGCGAGTTTGGCGCCATCATCACCTTTGTCTCCAACATTCCAGGCGAAACCCGAACACTTCCTCTGGCCATCTACACGGCGTTGCAGACCCCGGGCGGTGAAGCGCAAGCGGCACGGCTTTCCGCGCTTTCCATCATTCTGGCGTTTTTGTTCCTGTGGGGCGCCCAGACCATTATGCGCCACACCACCGAGAAGACCGGGCGATGAGCGCCGAGGTCGCGATCCGCCACGCTTACGGTAATTTCACGCTGGACGTGGCGTTCACCGCCGCATCCGGCGGCGTGACGGCGCTGTTCGGTCCTTCGGGCGCGGGCAAGACCAGTATCGTGCATGCGCTGGCGGGCCTGATGCGCCCGGCGCAGGGCCGCATCGTGCTGGAAGGGCGCACCGTGCTCGACACCGATGCAGGAATATTCATTCCGCCGGAGAAACGGCGCATCGGGCTGGTGTTTCAGGACGCACGCCTTTTTCCCCATATGAGCGTGGAAAAAAATCTCCTGTTCGGCTGGCGGCGCAGTCCGGTTCGCGCGGATGCCGGCGAGATCGCCAGGACCGTGACATTGCTGGGCCTGGAAAAATTGCTGGCGCGCGCGCCCAAGAATCTCTCCGGCGGCGAGAAGAGCCGGGTGGCGCTGGGGCGGGCTTTGCTGGCCTCGCCCGATATCCTGCTGCTGGACGAACCTTTGGCCAGCCTGGACGCGGCGCGGCGCGCGGAAATCCTGCCTTGGCTGGAACGGCTGAGGGACATCGCCCGCATCCCCATCTTCTATATCAGCCACTCGCTGGACGAAGTGGCGCGGCTGGCCGACCGCGTGGTGCTGCTGGATACAGGACGTGTGACGGCAGAAGGAAGCGTGTTCGATCTCCTGGCCGGGCTCGGCGCGGAGAAGCCCTTGGGCGCGGTGCTGGAGGCCTGGACCGGCGACATCCAGGACGGGCTTCAGACCTTGAAGTTCGACGGCGGCCGGCTGCTGGTCACCGATGCGCATGAGACAGGAAAGCGGGTGCGGGTGCGGATCGGTGCCGATGATATTCTCGTCGCCCGGGAAGCGCCGCGCAGCATCAGTGCCAACAATATTCTGCCGGTGACGATTTCACGGGTGCGGCTGGATGGGCCCCGCGCCGAAGTGGAAATGCATTGCGGCCGCGCGAGACTGGTGGCGCGGGTCACCGCCGCTTCGGCGAGCCGCCTCGATCTCGCTCCGGATATCGCCGCTTTCGCGGTGATCAAGTCGGTGATGGTCGAGGGCAGCTAAGCGCGGCGGGTTAGAGTGGTCCCTTGAAGACCATTTTCTTCGACAGCGTAAAATTGAACACCAGTCCCGCCAGCACGCCCAGCACCAGCGCCACATAGAGATTATTGACCGGCGGCGGCGCGAAACGCACCAGGGTCGAATAAAGGCCTACATTCACCAGCCCGCCCACCGCATTGGCAGCCAGAAACCGCAGCCATTCCCGCGCCGTGCTCGAAAGCCCGCGCGCCCGCGTGGCGCGGAAGGTGAAATAGCGGTTGCCGGTCCAGGTGAAGGTGGCCGCGCAGAGCCAGGACACGATCCTGCCGGAATAGGGGTCCAAACCCGCGCGATGGGTCATCAGCCACAGGATGCCGGCATCGACCGGCATGCCCAGCGCGCCGATGATGGCAAAGCGCAGGATGGAAAGCCGCGCCAGGGTTGCTGTCCAGCTCACGGATCGTCGTGGCGGCGGCGCGGCGCCGAACGGTCGAGGTCGAATTCCAACGGGCCGGGGAAAGCCAGATAGGACATCCGCTTCAATTCCCAGCGCCCCCTTGTCACCGTGTCCAGGATCAGGCCGCAAGTGAGCGAGAGGAAGGCCAGCAGCATCAGACCCATCGCCAGGACGGCGGTGGGGAGGCGGGGAACCTGACCGGTCTTAAGGAACTCGCTCACCACGGGAGCGCCGATAAGAAGCGATATGGCCGCCAGAAGGAAAAAGAAGAAGGAGAAGAATATCAGCGGCCGCTCCTCGCGCACCAGATAACCGATGGTGGAGAGGATGCGGAATCCGTCGCGCCAGGTATTGAGCTTGGACACCGAGCCGACCGGGCGCTCTTTGTAGCGTGTGTCCATCTCGATCATCGGCATCATCAACCGCACGGCATGGATGGTCAGTTCGGTTTCGATGCCGAAACCTTCCGCCGTCAAGGGGAAGGATTTGACGAAGCGGCGCGAAAACACCCGGTAGCCGGACAGCATGTCGCCCAGCCGGACATTGAACAGAGTGGCGGCCAGCCCAGTCAAAAGCTTGTTGCCGAAAACATGGCCCGCGCGATAGGCAGCCGCTTCAGTATGGATACGCCGCGCGGTGAGGATATCGGCACCGGCCGCGATCAGGCCCGACACCATTTGTGGGGCGGCCCCGGCGTCATACGTATCGTCGCCATCCACCAGCACATAAATGTCCGCTTCGATATCGGCGAACATGCGGCGCACCACATTGCCTTTGCCCTGGCGCTGTTCGGTGCGGACGATGGCGCCGGCCTCATGCGCCCGCTCCACAGTCTTGTCGTGGGAATTATTGTCATAGACATAGATCGCCGCATCCGGCAGCGCGCCGCGGAAATCGCGCACGACCTTGGCGATCGCGGCTTCTTCGTTGTAACAGGGGACCAGGACGGCGATGCGCGGGCTCATGGCTTTCCCGATAAAGGACACCATTGATAGGTGCCCGCAATGTTGGTGTCGAATTGCTGGCACTCCGTCCAGCGGATGGCAAGACCATAATCCGCCAACGCGTCACGGGCCCGGCCCATATCGGTGGCATCGGCAATAAGGTAAAGATCGCCGCCCGCATGCCGGTGCGCGGAAACCCGCGCTCTCATTTGATGCGTCAGGCCGGACCCATCTTTGGGCTGCACCATCCAGCCATCGATGCGCAGGATGGGAATCTGAGGCGGCAGGGTGGTAGCGATGAAGCCCATGGGCGAATCTCCGGTCATCAGCACCATGGTGCGGTCGGGATGCGGGATCGGCGGCATCGCCACCTGGACATAAGGATCTTCGACAGGCGCGCGTTCCAGAAAATCGCTGCGTGCCGTGACCAGAATGGCGAAACAAAGTGCGCCCAGGATCAGATAGCGCGTCCGCCGGGCCAGGGGGAACAGCCCCACCGCCATCACCGTCAGGGTGGGCGCCAGCATCTCCAGCAGGATGATGTAGCGATAGATGGCGAAGAAGCGCAGCCAGACAAAATAGCAGACTGCGGCGAAGGCGAAGACGATCAAGGTGACGCGGCTGTCCGTCAGCGCGTCGCGGCTCTGGCGGCGCGTCAGCCAGAACAGGATCGCCGGAATGATGGTGAGATAGGCCACCATGATCCGGATGTCCTGAAAGCCCAGATCGTTGGCGACATGCCAGTCCACCGAAAACAAAATCGGAAACAGCAGTTGCCGCCAGAAATGGAATGGAATGAAGCGCATGTCGCGATAGGGCGAATTCAGCGCCAGCGGCGAATGCCAGTAATCGTTGAAATAAGGAAAGAGCGGATTGCCGGTGAGCCCCTGCATGTGCAGCATCCACCAGGCGCTGAAAAGCGCGACGCCGAGAACGCCCGCAATGCCGCCCGCGATCAGGCGCGTGGCTTGCTGGCGCAGCGTGCCGCCCAGCGCCAGAAGCGCGGCGGCAAAACCGGCGCAGTAAGGCATCTCGGGCAATTTCAATCCCATGGCGCAGCCGGTGATGAAACCCGCGGCGCCCGCCAGACCGGCAACCTGGAGCGGCGTGCCCGAACGCAGGGCCTCACGGCCCACCACCAGAATGGCAAGGCCCGTCAGCACGAACACGCTCATCACATTGTCGTAGTAGGTCGTACCAAACATGGAGAGGGTGAGTGCGCCGGTCTGGCCCAGAAGCGCCAGCGCCCCGGCACCGATCTCGCGGTCGGGAATGTGCAAAGCTTCGCGCGCGATCAGATAGAGCGGCACCACATTGGCGCCCTGCACCGTCCCCAAGATGCCCAGCGCGATCCAGGCATGGGTGTGGGTGGCCAGCCAGTAAAAGGGAATATCGAGGAACGGATTGTAGTAGCTGGCCTGATGCGCGACCACGACATCGATCGCTTCGCGGTGATTGAGAAAGGCGTAAGGCGCGTACCAGTGGTAATTGCGGAAATCCCAGCTGGTGTCCTTGCCCAGGACGATCACAAAGGCGGCCCAGAACAGAACCGTGACCAGCAGGAATGCCAGTTCCTTCGCCGACAGCAGCGTCCGGCCGGGATGCGAGGCGGCGCGAAGGGGCGGCGTCATAAGGGAACTTTGGGCCTGACTTTGATTTCCGCGGATTTCCGCGCCGGGTTTCCGGAGCGGATCCCAGGTTCTAGCCTGTAGGGCCTATAGGCGAAAGGTGCTTTGCGGCGAAGGGCTTAGGCCTCGTCCGGCTCGACGATGATATTCCGCAGGAATTGCAGGGTGCAGGCCCGCCAGGAATGGTCCTCGGCGAAGCTGCGGGGGGTGACGGAACCGGGATTGCGGGCGATTTCGAGGGCCGTCCGGCAGGCCTTTCCCAGATCCTCGTCCAGGGCCGCCACAGGCGCCCCACCCACCACATCCAAGGGACCTTGGACGGGATAGGCGGCCACCGGCAGCCCACAGGCCAAGGCTTCCAGCAGAACCAGCCCAAAGGTATCCGTGCGGCTGGGAAAAACGAACACCGTGCTGCCGGCATAGGCCCGCACCAGGGCCTCGCCCGACAAAGCGCCCAGGAACTTGGTGGCGGGATAGCGCAGCTCCAGCGCCGCGCGGGCCGGTCCGTCCCCCACCACGACTTTGGTGCCCGGTAGATCCAGGGCCAGGAAGGCTTCGATATTCTTCTCCACCGCCACCCGGCCCACATAGAGCCAGATCGGCCCTGGGTAAGGCAGGTGGGCGCCGGGCATGGGATGGAAATGGCCGACATCGACGCCGCGCGACCAGATGCGCAGATTGGTGAAGCCATGCGCGGCCATTTCGCGCCTGAGGCTTTCGGTGGCCACCATCATCGCGGTCGCGGGCCCATGAAACCAGCGCAGCCAGCGATAGACCAGTTCTTCGGGGATCAGCGGAAAACGGGCCCGCACATATTCGGGGAAGCGGGTGTGGAACGAGGTGGAGAAAGCGATGCCATGCTTGATGCAGATGGCGCGCGCGCTCATTCCCAAGGTGCCTTCTGTGGCGATATGCACGGCGTCGGGCGCAAAGTCGCGAATCTCTTTTTCCAGCCGCACGCGCGGCCAGACCGCGAGACGGATTTCAGGATAGGTGGGAAGCCCCAGGGTGAAGCGTCCTTCGGGCGTGGCATAACGCACCGCATGGCCCAGCGCGGCGAGATCCTGGCCCAATACTTCCAGCGTGCGCACCACGCCATTGACCTGGGGTTTCCAGGCATCGGTGACGATGAGGATCTTCAAATGGGCCGCGACGCCGGGAATAGGCCCCGGCAAGAGGCGCCTTGTCCTACGCGGGAATAAGCGCGGGCACAGCCGCTTCGGCCGGGGCGTCGGACGTGTCTCTCTGAGGAGGGCTGGCCCAGCGAAGAATCTCCAGATTTCCGCGGGCATCTTCGACAAGGGCGCTGCAGCTTTCAACCCAGTCTCCGTCGTTGAGGTAAAGCACGCCGCCGATCTGGCGGATTTCGGCATGATGGATATGGCCGCAGACCACTCCATCGACGCCGCGCCGGGCCGCTTCCTCCGCCACCGCTTCCTCGAAGCGCGAGATATATTCGACGGCGTTCTTGACCTTGTGCTTGAGCCAGGCCGACAGCGACCAATAGGGCAGGCCCAGCTCCTTGCGCACGGCGAACAGAATATCGTTCCAGCGCAGCGCCATGCCGTAAGCCCAGTCTCCGAGATGGGCCAGCCATTTGGCGCAGGCGATGACGCCGTCAAAGCGGTCGCCATGCAGCACCAGAAGGCGCTTGCCGTCGGCGGTCTCATGCACGGTTTCGCCCGCCACTTCGATGCCCGCGAACAACCGGCCCGCATAGTCGCGGGCGAATTCGTCGTGATTGCCGGGCACGAAGATCACGCGCGTGCCGTTGTCGACCTTGGCGAGAATCTCCGCCACCACGCGGCTTTGCGCCTCGTTCCAGTACCAGCGGCGCTTGAGCTGCCAGCCATCGATGATGTCGCCGACCAGAAACAAGGTGCCGCATTCATTGTGCGCCAGAAAATCGGCCAGCGCTTCGGCCTTGCAGCCCCGCGTGCCCAGATGCGTATCGGAGATGAAGATGGTGCGGTGACTGTGACGCGGCCTCACGCGACTGGCGATTCGCGTGCGCGCGGCGGCGAAATTTCCGCTGGCGGCTTCAAACCAGGCATCGCGTCCCGGCGGCGTCTTCAGAAAGGATCGGGCCATTGCGGGTCTCCCCCTTTTCGTCCGGGTACGTCGGATTGCGTCCCAGACGGGGGCGAAGTAGCTGACCCGCACGAATCTTTTGTTGCGGGCCAAAGACGGACTCGTGAATCCGGCGGTCCGGGCGCAAACACAAATTCCTGCCTATTATTGCGCCGCACAATTGCCTTGGTTAAGAGCGGTTGCCGGAAAACCCGCCAGCGGTCCTGTAAAATCCTTTGATTTGTTTGGGAAAATGCAAATCTGCTCTGCGTTTTTGCGCTTGCAGTGGAAACCAAGCTCCCCTATTTTGTTGCAGCGCGGTATTGCGGGTCCGCCCGCGAAGCTGCCGCCCTTTTTGGGCGTTTCCTCCCTGAACTTGGCCGCTTCTCCGGAAGCGGCCATTTTTTTGCCCGGCGCGGGTCTTTCGTCCCTGGCGTTGTCGCGTGGAACACGCGTTGGCCGGCCGCTCGCTCAAGCTCGCGGCGTTCGCCGCTCTCGCACGTCCACCGGCCGTGCTCGTGAACCGCGGCTCACTCCGCGGCGAGGGGGATGTTGCGGCCGCCGAGAAGCGCGGGATCGATGGCGGTGAGGCGGGCCAGGGATTCGGTCAGGCGCTTCTTCAATGCCTCGAAGCCTGGTTTGCGCTGAATGCGGTCTTCGTCGAGATAAAGCCCGCGATTGATTTCGATCTGCAGGCCGAACAGCCCCGCACTGCCCCGGCCATACAGCATGGTGGTGTAGCCGCCGGCATAGGGCGCATTGCGGGCGATCGAAAAACGCCCGCCGATAAAGGCGTTTTCGGCCCAGCCGGTGAGCAGCGGCGGCGAAGATGCGCCGTAGCGATCCCCCAGCACAATGTCGGGCACCGACAGCGCGGACGGCATGGAATGGCAATCCACCACCACGGCCATACCGAATCGCTTGCGAGTTTCTTCCGCCAAATTCGCCAGCGCCGCGTGATAGGGCTTGTAAAGCCGCGACAGGCGCAGCTGCGCCTCATGCGGCGTAAGCTTGCGGGCATAAATTTCCGCGCCGTCGCGCACGATGCGGGGAATGACGCCCAACCCTGCGGAGACCCTGGGGGTGGGCGCGTCGACCGGCATTTCCAGGGCTGCATCGAACATGGCCGTGTCGATCTCGCTGGCGGCCCGGTTCACGTCGCAATAGGCCCGGGGGAAGGACGCGGCGATCAGGGGCGCCCCCATGGCGGTGACGCCGACGAACAATTCGTCCACGAAGGCATCCTCGGACCGGCGCAAAGTCAGGGGGTCGAGCCGGCTTTCGGCGATCAGCCGGTCCGGGTAATGACGGCCGGAATGGCCCGATGCGAAGACAAAGGGCAGGGTTTGGACGGGTGGCCTGAGGATCCGGAAAGGTTCCGCCAGCAGCAGATCCAGGGTCGAATCGCCCAAAGCGGGGGATTCGCCGTCGGGGCCGAAAGGCGAGGACGCCATGGCGGGGCTCGTCAAAGGTTAAGACAGGCAAGCCTAAGCCAGACTGCCTTTCATGCCTAGGAGGGCTTGTTTACCGATTCCCGGATATGGTTTTTACTGGGCACGGACAAGGGCTTGGGCAGGCATGGCGCATATCCTTCTGGCGGAAGACGACGAATCCCTGCGCAAGTTCCTGGCCGCGGCGCTGGTGAAGGCCGGTCATGCCGTGACCGATTTCGGGGATGGCAGCGATGCATTCGAATGTCTGAAGGATTTTACGTTCGACCTGCTTCTCACCGATATCGTGATGCCCGGCATGGACGGGATCGAACTTGCCAAACGGGCCGTGGAAATGAATGGCGCGCTTAAAATCATGTTCATCACAGGATTCGCCGCCGTGGCCCTGCACCCGGCCTCGGACGCGCCCAAACAGGCCAAAGTTCTGTCCAAACCGTTCCATTTGCGGGAAATCGTGGCCGAAGTGGACCGGATGATCGCGGCCTGAAACCGGGCGCTTTTCTCTTTGGGGCGCTTTCTTTTGAAGATTGGGGCGGCTATAGAGGCCCCCCCGCCGGGGCCATACCCGGCGATGGTACGGGCGGTTAGCTCAGCGGGAGAGCACTACCTTGACATGGTAGGGGCCATAGGTTCGATCCCTATACCGCCCACCATTTTCCTGTTTCCCTTCGCGGCAATCGCAGTCGCTGGCATGCGTCTATGCGCCACCGCTATCTTGCGACCATATCGACATTCTTCGTCCCCTCCGCGCAGCGGTTGAACCTGCAGTAAAGCTCGGCCTGAATGGCGCGGCTGATGAAATTGTTGACCGCGAGCAGCCGCGCCTCGGCGCTGAGCGCCCTGTCATTGATCACGTTATGCAACCCGGCTTGGTTGGAGGCCGTGAGATCGCCCGGGATGCGAACGCCATGCTGGCTGAGATATTGGCGGTCCGCCTCCGTCAAAATGGCATCGCCACCAAGATAGCGGACATAGCCTTCATATTCAGCTTTTACGGCCTGCGCTGGAATCGCATCGTCGTGCATGGCCTGGCGATAAACATCTTCGCAAGTCCCCCGTTTCGGATAGAAGGCGCACAGGGAATAGAGCTCCGCAGCGGGTCCGGCGGCTCGCGCGTCCATTTTCAGATCCTGGGGACGGTCGGCAGAGCGAACAGGCGTCGCGAGGGCTGACGCACTGAGGGCGGCGAGCGCAGCTCCGGCGATAAGAGATTTACACTTCGGCGGCATTCCAAATCCATTTCGAAATAATGACTCGAGTATCAACTTTGCCGGGTCGATATTCCCGTGCTGACATACAGTTTCTCGCCGGGTGTTACGGTGATCCCATAGGTTTCCCCAGCTTTGGTCGCGGTGAAAAACAGGTTGTGGTCTTGCGCCATCTCCAGTGCGCCGGGTTGATAGCCCGCGTGGGAAATCGCTTCCTTTGCGCGGACGATTTCATTTTCCGAAACCGCGTTTACGGTACCGGGCAGGCCCATCTGACCGCTGCTTGCTGCGGCGGTTGCGAGGATGCCGGTCAACGCAATCATGATGCCTTTCATTTGTTCCTCCTTAGCAACGGGAGGGAGGCGTTCCGGGAGGACCACCTCCCTCCTGTTCGTCAAATGGCGCGCCAGCGGCCATGGTCCCAATAGCCATGATGCCAGTCATGATCGCCATCGATCTCATGCCAGATGTAATGGCGGTTCGCCTTGTGATGGTCCCACCACCCGTCGGAATGGAAAATCAACCGGACATGCGGGAAATGGATCCGTTTGTCGGCATGCCAGCAATCGCCGAAACGATTGCAGACGACATAGGCGGCGGCGCTATGGGTTGTCGCCGCCACGCCGGCGGTCGCAAGCAAGACGGCCAGCCCTGCTTGCTTGAAGATTCTTGAGATGTTCATTGTCGACTCCAACTCGAATACGAGACGGGCGCTAGAGCCTGGCGGGCCTGAGCACCCGACCGATAAAAAACTAGAAAAAGCCTTTGGGCTTTCAAGTCCATTGCCGGGAAATTTGTAGCTCTGGCGCGGTGTCTACGAAAATTTCATTTTTCGGATAACTGGCATCACCGACGAAATTTTTGTCATTCTCTCCGGTCTTGAAGAGGCCGTCACGCGCTCTAGATTTTTTTCGTCCCGATTTCGGGAACACGGAATGATGGAGAAACCCATGCGCAAAATTCACACTGCATTGTTGGCGGGCGCTGTGGTCGCGGGCCTTGGCGCTGTCGCGCTCCCCTCGCTCGCCAGCCCCAAACCCACGCCCCACGAACTAACGCTGTGGCTTCCCGGCGGCGGCACGGAAACCATCACCTATGAAGGAAGCGCCGCACCCCAAGTGAAGTTCCACCAGAGTGCCGTCATGTGGCCTGCACCGTTCTGGGCGGGCTGGGTGGGGCCGTCCTTTGTGGCATTGGATCCCGTCATCGCCGACATGGACAGGCAATTCGAGATGTTGGCGGATCTGCCTTTCCTGATGCAGCGGCCGGACCAGCCTTTGACCGCGGCGCTGAGCAATCTTCCCGCCGGAACCAGCTATTCGATGGTTTCGGAAGCGAGCGGCAATGGCGTGTGCACCCGCTTCACGCAGGTCACCCAGGCGCCGGGGAATGCCGAGCCTAAGATCGTCTCGCAAAGCTCAGGCAATTGCGGAGCTTCCAATGCAAACAACCACGCCGGAGAGACAAAGGCGATCAATCTGCGCGACATGCCGGATCGGGGCACGATCCAGAGCCTATAACAGCGCGGCCGGAGCGGTGCGTATCTCGCCGCTCCGGCATCTCCCAGTCAGTTCAAGCGGAAAACGCCATCCACGGCCTTCCATTCGGAAGGCTGTACCAGCTGATTGTGCGCGATCCGCACGGAATGGAGCGCGCCTTCCAGTTCCTGCTGCCAGAATTCCAGAAAAGCCCTTAACGCCGGGAAACGCGGCGCCAGATCATATTCCTGCCAAACGAACAATTGCAGCAAATCGGTATGACCGGGGATGTGGTAATGGATTTCCGCCGTGGTGAGGCCATAGCCCTCCAGGCGAAGCAGAAAATCCTTGCTGACCAATTGGCACCTCGCGAAGCGATTCTCAATGAAAACGCTAAGGCTGCCGAGGGGCTTCCGTGAACGGGAATTTTTGGCGCTCGCGGTTGTGGCCTGCCAGAGGCTGTTCGCGCCGGCACCAGAAAAATACTTACCGGTCAAATATTTATCGCCGGAAAAATTTTTTGGCAGAAAACCCTTGAAGCCGCCAACAGGCTTCCTAGCTCATTTCCGTCCGGCGGGGAGCCGGACCTATAGACGCCGTTGATCTGCATAAGGAGGATTTGCATGCAATTCCGCCCATTGCACGACCGCGTGGTCGTGCGCCGCATTGATGCCGACCAGAAGACTTCTGGCGGCATCATCATTCCCGACACCGTACAGGAGAAGCCGCAGGAAGGTGAGGTGATCGCCATAGGTCCTGGAGCACGCAACGAACGTGGCGATTTGGTTCCAACCGAACTGAAAGCCGGCGACCGGGTGCTATTCGGCAAATGGTCGGGCACAGAAGTCAAAATTGACGGCCAGGATCTTCTGATCATGAAGGAATCTGACGTCCTGGGCGTGGTCGAGAAGACCGAGACGCTCAAAAAAGCCGCTTAACACGTCGAACAATTCACTCATCGGCCATTCGAGAGGAGATTGAAATGGCAGCCAAGGAAGTCCGTTTTTCATCAGATGCGCGTGAAAAAATGCTGCGCGGCGTCGATACGCTCGCCAATGCCGTGAAAGTCACGCTAGGCCCCAAGGGTCGCAACGTGGTGATCGACAAGAGTTTCGGCGCCCCCCGCATCACCAAGGACGGTGTCACCGTCGCCAAGGAAATCGAACTGGAAGATAAGTTCGAGAATATGGGCGCCCAGATGGTGCGCGAGGTCGCCAGCAAGACCAATGATCTGGCCGGCGACGGCACCACCACGGCCACCGTTCTGGCCCAAGCCATCGTCAAGGAGGGCGCCAAAAGTGTTGCGGCCGGTATGAATCCCATGGATCTCAAGCGTGGGATCGACATGGCGGTCGAAGCAGTGGTCGCCGACCTCAAGAGCCGCGCCAAGAAAATCGCCAACAACGACGAGATCGCGCAGATCGGCACCATCAGCGCCAATGGTGACAAGGAGATCGGCCGTTTTCTCGCTGACGCCATGGCCAAGGTGGGAAACGAAGGCGTGATTACTGTCGAAGAGGCCAAGAGCCTCGACAGCGAACTGGAAGTGGTTGAAGGCATGCAGTTCGACCGCGGCTTTGTTTCACCCTATTTCATCACCAATGCCGAAAAGATGCGGGTCGAACTGGAAGACCCTTTCATCCTGATCCACGAGAAAAAACTTTCCAACCTGCAGCCCATGCTGCCGGTGCTGGAGGCGGTGGTGCAGTCGGGCAAGCCTCTGCTGGTCATCGCTGAAGAGGTGGAAGGTGAGGCGCTGGCCACATTGGTGGTCAACAAATTGCGGGGCGGGCTCAAAATCGCGGCGGTCAAGGCGCCGGGCTTTGGCGATCGCCGCAAGGCCATGCTGGAAGACATCGCCATCCTCACGGGCGGCAATGTCATTTCGGACGAATTGGGCACCAAACTGGAAAGCGTCACACTCGCCATGCTGGGCAAGGCGAAGAAAGTTTCCATCGACAAGGACAACACCACCATCGTCGATGGCGCCGGCAGGAAGAGTGACATCCAGGCCCGTGCCGGCCAGATCCGCCAGCAGATCGAGGAAACCACCAGCGACTATGACCGCGAAAAGCTGCAGGAGCGGCTGGCCAAGCTCTCCGGCGGCGTGGCGGTGATCCGGGTCGGCGGCTCGACCGAGGTTGAAGTCAAGGAGCGCAAGGACCGTGTGGACGATGCGCTGCACGCCACCCGCGCCGCCGTCGAGGAAGGTGTTCTTCCAGGAGGCGGCATTGCGCTGCTGCGTGCGTTGAAGGCGCTGGACAAGTGTCAACCCACGAACGCCGATCAGAAGGCGGGCGTGGAAATCGTGCGCCGCGCGCTTCAGGCGCCCGCGCGCCAGATCGCCCAGAATGCGGGCGATGACGGCTCAGTGGTGGTCGGAAAGCTTCTGGAAAAGAGCGAGTACAATTGGGGCTATAACGCCGCGACCGGCGAATATCAGGATTTGGTGAAGGCGGGCATCATCGACCCTGCCAAGGTGGTGCGCGCGGCGCTGCAGGATGCATCCTCGGTGGCGTCGCTGCTCATCACCACCGAGGCCTTGATCGCCGAGAAACCCAAGCGGGAAAAAGCACCCGCCCCGATGCCCGGCGCCGGGGAAATGGACTTCTAAAGGTCGGCGGGAGCCCGGCCAACATCCGGGCTCCCGATTGTCGATAGGAGGTTCGAGTGATGGAAAATGGCAATTCGCTACTTCTTGGCCGTCAAGCGGCCTGGCGCAGACAGGCGGCTCGCTTTCGCTATCCGCATCAGGTGGTAAGCGATCCCCACCTCGATATCGACGCAAAGCGCGCGATCCTGGCCGCGTGGGCGTCGGACGAGAATGCGGTGGAATCCATGCCGACGCTGAGACGTCTGCCTGGCACGCCCGTCCCGGTGACATTTTCATCAATCATGGATGCGCGAATACAACTGGACCGCATATCCGGGACTGCAAACGATGATGATCCGCCATCCTCGCCGCCGAATCGGAAGCGGCAGAGCCATCTCCCTGGCTGGGAAGCGGCCGCGTAAAAGATGAGGGATTACACCGCAAGGAACGGTAATGAAAACTTCCGTTATCGGAAAGCTGATAGCAACATTTCGCATCCGTAACGAAGTTGGCGATTTTCAATCTCCCCGCTGAAGTGCGCCACACCTTGCAAATGAAGGGCTTTTTCGCATCGCACAGATGGTTGGGTTTTTGTAATTCCAACGATGTGTTGTCGTCACGCATGTGAATCCGAAGTGTCGTCTTTGGCTCGCAAGAACCTCGCGCCAGCGAATTTCGCTTTGCATTTGCGGGGACTATGCGATGACTCATTCCGGATCGATGAAGCGGCTTCTTGGGACTGCCGGTGTCACGGCGTTGGCCCTCGCGATAGCAACGCCTGTTTACGCACAGACCTCGGCCGGCGGGTCTGCCAACATCGAAACCGTCACCGTCACTGGCGAGCGCGAGCAGGCCCAGGAAGTCAAAAGGCAAGCGCAAGTCATTCTCGACATCGCGCCGCTGGATCAGATCCGCTCCATGCCCGATTCCAACGCGGCCGAAGCGTTGCAGCGTCTTCCCGGCATCTCCCTGGAAGCGGATACCGGCGAAGGCCGTTTCATCAACATCCGCGGCATGGACGCCGATCTCAACGGCACCACCTTCGACGGCGTGCGCATGACCGCCTCCAATCCCGCCTCGCCGCAGAGTGGCGCGCGCGCGGTGGCGTTCGATTCCTTTCCGGCCGGCCTGATCGGCGGCGTGGAAGTCATCAAATCCCTGACGCCGGATGTGGACGCGGAAGGCTTGGGCGGTGTGGTCAATATCCAGCCGCGCACCATCCCTCTGGGCAAGGATCATATCATCGACGCTTCGCTCGGCGGCGGCATCGAAGCCTTGCGCGGCTCGCCCATCTATAAGGGCGACATCACGGTGGGGCGGCGCTTCTTCGACGACAAGCTGTCGGTCATTTTCAGCTACGCGTTCGAGCAGGATCATCGCGGCATCGACGATATCGAGGCGGATTACATCAACGATCCCACCACCGTTCCGCCCGGCACCAGCGCCCTTCTGACCAAGAAGGCGTTCGACGATGTTCAGTATCGCTGGTACCAGTATCACCGCTCGCGCCAGGGCTATGGCGGCGGATTCACCTACAGCCCGGATGAGAACACCAATCTCTATCTGCGCGGCTTTAATTCGGGCTATTCGGAACGCGCCAACAAGCACGAATTCGTCATCACCGGCTTGGCCGACAATATCCAGAGCGTGAACAACAGCACTGGAGACTTCACCTCTTCGGGCGTCAAGTCGCGCTATTCCGACATCAACACCAAGGAAGATGTGGGCAACGCGCTGGTCGAGTTCGGCGGCAATACCCTGATCGCCGACACGGTGAGCGCGGATGCCCGCCTGTCCTGGACCGAAGGCCATGACCGGTTCCCCTATTCGGTCAATGTCCGCTTCAGCAATCCCAACCCGTTCGACATCATCTACAACAATTCCGACGCGTCGCATCCCAGCTATCAGGCGCTTGGCGGCCTCAATCTCGTCAGTCCCGCTCTCTACACCGTGGCTTCGGGCAGCAACGGCCCATCGAAGAACACCGATACCGAATATGGCGGCGTTGTGAATTTCTCGATGCCACTTCCCCTTGTCGGCGAAGGTGGTGTCTTCAAATTCGGCGGCGGCGTGCGCGAGCGCAGCCGCAGGGCACAGCAATTCAACGCCGATCTGAATCCAGCCGACCAGAATTTGGCCGATTATGTCTCCGGTCCGGACATCCTCTATTACAACAACCGCTACAATATCGGTCCCCAGCCGATCTACTCCAAGC
>Ga0207695_10004654_pt1 | contig 18593 bp, 12 predicted proteins | sample KBSC54metaG_FD_184354 | JGI IMG/M metagenome (GOLD analysis project Ga0207695, IMG submission 184354) | Corn rhizosphere microbial communities from Kellogg Biological Station, Michigan, USA - KBS C5-4 metaG (SPAdes) (version 2) | ecosystem: Host-associated > Plants > Roots > Rhizosphere > Soil... | reverse complement strand
AAGAGAATCTCGAGCATGAGCGTGGATCCGGAGCTTTCGATCGTCGTCCCGCTGTTCAACGAGGAGGACAGCGTGCGGCCCCTGTACTCGGCCATCGTCGGCGCCGTCGCGCCTCTGGGGCTGAGCTTCGAGATTCTCTTCGTCGATGACGGGAGTACGGATGCCACCGTACGCCTGGTCGATGAGATCGCTCGCAGCGATGCGCGCGTGGTGCTGGTGAAGTTTCGCCGCAACTACGGCCAGACCCCTGCCATGGCAGCCGGCATCGCGCATTCCTCCGGCGCGGTGATCGTGACGATGGACGGCGACTTGCAGAACGATCCCAGCGACATCGGCCGTCTGCTGGAGGAGATCGAGGCAGGGCACGACATCGTGGTCGGCTGGCGCTTCGACCGCCAGGACAAGCTCATCTCCAGGAAGATTCCCTCGCGAATCGCGAACCGGCTCATTGCCAAGGTGACCGGGGTGCCGATCCGCGACAACGGCTGCTCGCTGAAAGCGTACCGCGCCTGCCTGATCAAGAAGATCCCGCTGTATTCGGAGATGCACCGCTTCATCCCCGCGATGGCCTCCATAGCGGGACCGAAGATTGCGGAGGTCAAGGTCCGCCACCATGCGCGCCGCTTCGGCAAGTCCAAATACGGGTTGGCGCGGATCTACAAAGTGCTGCTGGATCTGATGGTCATCAAGACAGTCGCCTCCTTCACGGCCCGGCCCATGCTGTGGTTCGGGCTGCTCAGCCTGCCCATGCTGGCGGTGGCCGCGGTCGCCTTCGGCTGGACGGCGGTGCATTTCATCGCGACCGGGACGTTGTCTTTGCCGGTCGCCGGGAGCGGCGTGATATTCCTGAGCTCGGCCATCGTGCTGTTCGCCGGCGGCGCGCTCGGGGAGCTCATCTACAAGCTCGGCGATCTACGCGAGCACGAATTCTCCGGATTGACCGAGCGTATCGCCGGCGCGGTCACCCCTCATCCAGTGAGCTCGAATCGATGACGAACGTGGTTGAACAGCCTTCCGAACCGAAGGTGTCCGTGGTCATACCGGTCGGCGAGCGCCATGCCGCGGATCTGTGCGCACTGATCGATGACTACCGCCTCGGGCTGGAGGCTCTCGGGGTCTCCTATGAATGGGTCATTGTGCTGGACGGCCCCAAACCGGACGTCGCAACCAACCTGCAGCGCCTGATGAGCCCGCGGTCCGGAAGCGGCAACCTGGCGGTGATCAGCCTGACAAAGCGGTTCGGCGAGGCAACCGCGTTGATGGCGGGCTTCCAGCGTGCGACCGGCACGATGATCGTCACCCTGCCGGCCTACCATCAGGTCCAGGGCGCGGACGTCGCCAAACTGGTGCAAGCCCTGGGAGCGAGCGATCTGGCGATCGGCCGGCGCTGGCCGCGAGCTGGGGGCCGATTCGAGAGGCTGCGTCGCAGCGCATTTCACCGGATGATCGGCTCGGTCACCGGGCAGCGCTTCAATGATCTGGGCTGTGGCGCGCGCGCAATGCGGCGCCGTGTGCTCGAAGAGATCACTCTGTACGGCGACCAGCACCGCTTCCTGCCCGTGCTCGCCAATCGGCAGGGTTTTCGCGTCGTCGAAGTGGATCTGCGGCAATCCTCCAGCGACCGCTATGAACGCGGATACCCCCTGCGCGACTACGTGCGCCGCCTGTTGGATATCTTCACCGTCTTCTTTCTGGTGCGCTTCACGAAGAAGCCGCTGCGCTTTTTCGGCATGGTGGGAGCCTCGACGTTCGCGATCGGCGCCTTGCTCGTGGCATGGCTGGCCATCGATCGGCTCGTGTTCCGCCATCCGCTGGCCGACCGTCCGGCGCTACTGCTGTCCTCGCTGCTCGCGGTGCTTGGGATGCAGCTGTTCGCGCTCGGCCTGCTCGGGGAGCTGATCATCTTTACTCACGCACGCGACATCAAGGACTATCAGATCGACCAGATCGTGCGTTATCCGCAAGTGGCAGGGGACCCGGATCGTTCCGCGGTCGCCACAGAGCCCACCGCGCAGGTGCGGTCGGATTCCTCCTGCTCGCACGCCGCTTAGGGAGTTACGATGATCTCGCGCGGGGGTGTGCTCAGTGAACCGGAGCGCACGCGGTGAATATCTGGTTCGACCTCTCGAACTCCCCGCACATCAACCTGTTCGCGCGCATGATCCGCGATCTCGAGGCTGAGGGCCACGACGTCGTCATCACGTGCCGGCCACTGGCGAATACCATCGATCTGCTCGAGCTGCACGGGCTGCGATACGAAGTGGTGGGCGTGCACTATGGCGGTGACTTCAGGATGAAGCTGCTGGGGTATCCGATTCGTGTCTGGCAGCTGTGGCGTTATTTGCGGCGCAAGCGCATCGACGTGGCGATCTCGCAGAGCTCGTTCCACTCACCGATGGTCGCGCGCCTGCTGGGAGTACGCTCGATCTACATGAACGACAACGAGCACGCCCTGGGCAACATCCCGGCGTTCCTGTGCGCGAGCCGGATCCTGGTGCCGGAATTCCTTGCGGATGACAAGCTGCGCCGGCAGTGCGCGAGCGCCCGCAAGGTGGTTCATTACCCGGGCGTGAAGGAGGGCATCTACCTTTGGGAGCTCGATGAGCAATTGTCGCGCGCGCACAGGATGCCCGCGCGCAAAGAGCGCCCGACGGTCTATATCCGGCCTGAGCCGTGGACGGCGCAATACTACAAAGGCAGCCGCAATTTCCTGGACGAGCTGATTCTGGGCATCAGGGACCGCACTCGTGTAATCGTGCTGCCACGGGGCAGGGCCCAGGGCATGCACTACCGGGAGTTCGCGGGAGTCGAGGTAGTGGACACGGCGCTGGATATCGCGGATGTCGCGCCTGACTGCGATCTGTTCGTCGGCGCGGGCGGCACGATGACTCGCGAGATGGCCGTGCTTGGAATTCCCACCATCTCGGTCTATCAGGACGAGTTGCTCGACGTGGACCGGTACCTGCTGAGGGCGGGCGCATTCGTGCACGCGCCCACGCTCACGGCATCCGCATTGCTGAGCATCCTGCAAGGCGCCGCGCGCAAGCCGGCAAATCGACTCCTGCTGGAGAAGGGACGTCAGGCGTACGCCCTGGTCAAGGAGTCCATCCTCGGCCGATGTGCGACAGAAGGCATGGGAGCGGCTCGATGCTGAGAATGGCAATGGTGGGGCTGGGCAAGATGGGACTCTCGCACCTGGCGATCCTGGGCAGCCACCCGGGCGTGAAGGTCGTGGCCTGCTGCGATCAGAATGCCTACCTGACCGACGTGCTGAGCAAGCACACCGGCCTCAAGTGCTATGACGACACCGACCGGTTGATGCAGAGCGAGCAGCTCGACGCCGTGGTGATCGCCACGCCGTCGAAGCTGCATGCGCGGATGGTGGAGAAGGCGCTGCAGCGCAACCTTCATGTGTTCTGCGAGAAGCCTTTTGTGCTCGATGTCCCCGACGGCGAGCGTCTGGCGGCCATGGCCGAATCCAGGGGTCTCGTCAATCAAGTCGGATACCACTACCGCTTCGTCGGTGCGTTCCAGGAGGCGGCTCGCGTCGTGCAGTCGGGTGCGCTCGGCAAGGTGCACCACATTCGCGCCGAGGCTTACGGCCCTGTCGTCCTGCGGCCCAAGGGCAGCACCTGGCGTTCCTCCAAGGACGAGGGGGGTGGCGCGCTGTACGACTACGCCTGTCATGCGTTGGACCTGGTTAACTTCATCCACACTCCGCCGGCCTCGGTGAGTGGCGTAGCGCTGAACAGCCTCTTCTCGCGCGATGTTGCCGACGAGGTGTACTGCACCATGAGCTTTCGCGATGGCGCGACGGGTCAGCTCTGCGTCAACTGGAGCGACGAAAGCTGCCGCAAGATGACGACCCGGATATCGGTGTGGGGCACCAACGGACGCCTTTGCGCGGACCGCCAGGAATGTCAGATCTATCTGCGGGTGCCGCACCCGGCGGTTCCGGCTTGCAACGGCGGCTGGGTTTCCAGATATACCACCGAGCTCACACAGCCGGTGTGGTACTACCTGCGCGGCGAGGAATACTCGGCGCAGATCGATTATTTCGTGAAGGCGATCGAAAACCAGCGCCGCGACAACGTCAATTCGTTCCGCTCGGCGCTGCAGACCGACAAGCTGGTCGAGATGATCCTCGCGCAAGTCGGCGGTGGTCGCGCGATCCCTGTGACGGTCGCCGCCAGTGTGAGGCCGCGCGGTTTCTGGGCGCGCGTCCTCGGGTAATCAGGCACGGAGTGGGGAGCGATGGACAGGGTGCTTTTCGGCGATAACCAATTCTTCGGCGTGAACCACATGTCCGAGGAGAAGGCTCGCGCCCAGGCCATGCGTTTCCAGGAACTTTCATCGGTCATCGAGGTGCTCGATGCGGCCTACCAGGAGGGCATCCGCACGTTCATGTGCACCACTCACGATCGGGTGGAGGAAATCTGCGATTACTTTCGCGCCAACCGGGACCGGTACCCGGACTATCGGTTCTATCCGTGCATGCCCTACGCTCACAAGTACGCAAATGCCGTTACCGAGCACGGCACCATGGGCGCATTGCGTAAGTTTCTACCGGAGGACGGCGCGGTCGCGGCCATGTTCCGAGGCGGTGTCGCGCTCGCCAGCAAGGACATCGAGGTGGTAGCGCAGATGCTCGTGGATGCCGAGATGAAGATGTTTCACGGCTTGTCCACGCCGGTGATCTTCATCCAGAACGTCGTCACTGATCTGCTGCTGGGCCTGGGCATGAAGGACGCTTTCCGCATGTTCGCGGACCACGTGCGCAATCGCTACGACGCAGAGCCGGGCTTCATCACCATGAACGTGCCGCGGCTGCTGGACGTGCTGGAGGAGATCGGCGTCGACAACCCGATCGTCTGCGCGAACATCAACAAGATCGGCTTCCGGATGTGCGGCGGTATGGAGCTCTACGAGAAGACCATCGCCACGCGTCGTTTTCGGCCGGTGGCCATGTCGGTGCTGGCCTCCGGAGCGCTGTCGCCGCGCGAGGCCATCGAGTATGTCTGCCGTCAGCCGGCCATCGAGTCGATCGTCTTCGGTGCTTCCAGCCGCGGCAACATCCGCCAGACGAAGCAGTTGATCGACGAGCTCACCCTCAGGCCCGAGGCGCGGGCGCTCGCCTAGATCTGCGGGCTGGCGGCGTGATTTGCGGCGCGGCGTGAACGAGCGAGCCGGCCCGGATGAGCGGCCGGGGCTCGATCGGCGCGCCGGGCCCCCGGATCAGCGTTGCTTGAACTCTTCCGGCGTGAGCTGGTGACGCGCGAGCAGCTTGTAGAAGTCGGTCCTGTTGCGCTTGGCCAGCCTGGCCGCCTGGCTCACGTTGCCGCCGGTGATCTGCAGGATCTGCGACAGATAGCTGCGTGTGAACTCGTCGCGGGCCTCATCGAACGATGGCAGCCGTCCGGGGCCGCCGCCCAGGGATTGCTGCACGAGCTCGACGGGAATGATCGGCGTTTGCGAAAGCGCGACGTTCTGGCGAACCACGTTCTGCAACTGGCGGATGTTGCCAGGCCAGTCGGCCGTGGCCAGCAGCTCGACCGCTTCGGGAGCGTAGATCTTGCGGACGCCGCTTTCTTTGGCGATCTGCGCCAGGAAGTGGGCGACCAGCAGCGGAATGTCCTCGCGCCGCCGGTTCAGCGGCGGCATTTCGATGTGCACGACGTTGAGGCGGTAGTACAGGTCCTCGCGGAACTGTGCCGCGGTCATCAGGCTCTGCAGGTCCCGGTGCGTGGCTGAGATGACGCGCACGTTGACAGGCATCGCATCCGTGCTGCCGACCGGGCGGATGGCGTTCTCCTGCAGGACTCGCAGCAGCTTCACCTGCAGCCGCATCGGCATGTCGCCGATCTCGTCCAGCATGAGGGTACCGCCGTCGGCGGCCATGAACAGGCCACGATGCGCGCGGGTGGCACCCGTGAAGGAGCCTTTTTCGTGTCCGAACAGCTCCGACTCCAGCAGATTCTCCGCCATGGCGCTGCAGTTGATGGCCACGAACGGCTTGTTTCTGCGGGGGCTGGCACGATGGATGGCGCGGGCCAGCAGCTCTTTGCCGGTGCCGCTTTCGCCGGTGATCAGGACGCGAGCGTCCGTGCCGGCCACCATGTGTGCCTGCGCGAGCTTCTCCTCCATGACCGAGCTGCGCGTGACGATCTCGGCGCGCCAGTCCTCGTCGGAGGCTCCGAAACCGGAGATGCGCAGCGCCTTCTGCACCTGGTCGAGCAGTTCCTGCTTGTCGACCGGCTTGGTGAGAAACCCGAAGGCGCCCATCTGCGTCGCCTGCACCGCATCCGGGATGGTGCCGTGGGCGGTGAGAATGATGACTTTCAGGCCCGGCCAGCGGTTCTGCAGCTCCTTGAGGAGCCCGATCCCGTCCATGTTGTCCATGCGCAGGTCGGTGATCACCAGATCCGGACGGAAGCGGCTGGCGGCGGCCAGCGCCTGCACACCGCTCTCCACCGCCTCCACATCGTAGGCCTCGGCGCGTAACCGTATCGTCAGCAAGCGCAGCAGCCCGGGGTCGTCGTCGACCACCAGAATGCGTGCTTTGCGTTTTCCTGTTTGATTCAAAGGTCGCATCCTCAGCGAGTCGGGTTGCATGCTGGGCATCAGGCTGGTCATCACGGCTGGCGTCCTTCGTTGGTCGGTTTGCGCTCGTTCAGCGACCGCTCGATGTTGGCGATGGCATCGAGCTTCGCGCGCGCCTCCTCCAGCTCCTTCCGCAGCCGCGTATTCTCGTCCACCTCGGACTGGAGGCGGCGGTTGGCGGAAGTGAGCCGTTCGCGGTCGGCGCGCAAGGCATCACTCTCCAGCCTGCTGTTTTCTGTCTTCACCGTCAAAATGTCGTCAATTTGCTGCAGTTCCACGAACGCCAGCGCCCGCTCGCCCGGCAGCAGCATCTCCGGGCTGGCCATCAGCTCGCGCAACAGCCGCTGCGCCCGGGGTTGGTCGGTGGCGGGGTGTCCGGGAGTGGCCAGCACGAGCGCGAACTTCAGCTCCCGGCTGGGCGTCGGGGCTGTTTCATAGTCTTTTTGGGCTGTGGCGACGATTTCGGCCTGCTCCGCGGGGGCGCCCTGGATCAGCCTCTGCAACAACACCATGTAGTCGTTGAGCACGGCCGCGGATGCGGCTGCACGGTCCACCACGGGCGCGGGCTCATGGTGCTCGCGAGGTATCAGCTCGGACGCGCAACCCGTCGCAAGCGCGGCGGCGATGAGCGCGCAAAATGCGAGAACCGTGACACGTGTCACACTGCTCCCGGGCCGCATGACTCGCCTCGCGCAGGGCTCAAGCGGCATGGGCGGGCGCCTTTTGCTCGCCACTGGCAGGGGGAAGGCGGCGGCGGTCGCGCCCGGCTCGATCACGATCGGGCTGGTCGCCGCCCGCGGCGGTGATTGGCATGATGATGCGGAAGTGCGCGCCGGGAAACTCGCCGTCGACGATCTGCACCGTGCCGCCATGCGCGGACACGAACTCGAGCACCACCGACAGGCCGATGCCAGTGCCCTTCACAGCGGTGTTCTTCGAAGCACGCCCGGTGTAGAAGGCCTCGAAAATGTGCTCGCGATCCTCCTGCGGGATGCCGGGGCCATTGTCCGCCACATCCAGCACGAGCTGCTGCGCCTGCGGCGCCGCGCGCAGGTGGATCGTTCCGCCCTTGGGGGAGTACTTGACAGCGTTGGAAACGAGGTTCTCCAGGATCAACCGCATCTTGCTGCGGTCCGCGACCAGGGTGATATCCGCCACTTTCACATCGAGCCGAACACGCTGTGACAGCAGGGTGAGCTGTTGGTTCTCCAGCACCTGCTTGACCACCGGCCGCAGGCGGAACTCGGTCGGCTCCAGGCCGACGCTGGAGGTCTGCCAGGCGCTGAAGGAGAGCAGGTTCTCGATCATGCGCTGCAGCTTGATGCCGTTGTCCCGCAGAATGCCGGCCACTTCCCGCTGGTTGGAGTCGAGCTCTCCGACCGCCCCGTCCATGAGCAGCTCGGTGCCCTCGCGGATGTTGGCCAGTGGGGTCTTCAGCTCGTGCGACATGTGGCGCAGGAAGCGATTGCGCTCGTGCGCCAGGTCCAGCAGCCGCTGCCGCAGCCACTCGAGCTGCCCGCCGAGGCGCTCCAGGTCGTGCGGCCCCGAGACCGCGATCTGATTCGAGAACGTGCCCTCACCGAGCTCGCTGATCGCCCGGTCGAGCTGCCGCAGAGGGCGGCCGACGGCAAAGGTGAGAGCGAAAATCAGCACGATGGTCACCGGCACCAGCAGCCCCGATTGCCACAGCAGACGGCGGCGCGACTGCAGTGTCTGCTCTTCCAGCGCGGCGACTTCCGAGTCGACTTGCGCGTTCGCCTGGGCGGTGATCCGGTCTGCGAGATGTCCCAGGTCGGTGAAGCTCCTGGACAGCTCCGCCGAGCGCGCCACACTCGCGCCGCTGGGCAGGTCCAGCACGGCGGTCCTGATCTGGTTCTCCAGACGTGCGAAGTCGGTGAGGGTCGCGTGAGCATCGGGGTTGTTCATGTGCCGATCGAGCTGCTTCCGCTTGGAGGCCAACTCGTCGTCCTGGCGACGGTAGTCGTCCAGGAAGGACACCTTGTTCAGCACGCCGTACAGCAGTGCGGTGCGCTCCAGGGAGGCGATCTGGCTGACCAGCTCCTGACTGGCACGGGCGGCGGCCACTCCCTCGATGGTGATCTTGTGGCTCGTGTCGGCCATCTTGCGGATCTGCAGCGCCGCGTTGAACAACGCCAGCAACAACGGGAAGGCGATCAGCGCCAGGCCGAGTAGCATCAATCCGCTCAATGACTTGGGGCGAGGCCACTGCATGGCGCGCATTCTACCCCGCAAATGGATCAGGCCGCGCGAGGCCGGACCGCGCCGGGCGCGCTCCCGCCAGGCGCCTCCGAGCTATGCCCAAGGCTCCCGCTGCAGGCGCTGCTCCCACCGAAACGCCGTCCGCACGATCGTGTCCAGGTCATCGAGGTGGGGCGCCCACGACAGCTGCGAGCGAATGCGCTCGGCACGGGCCACCAGTGCCGGAGGATCCCCCGGCCGGCGAGGTTCCTCGCGTACGCTGAGCTTTCGTCCCGTGACGCGCTCGACGCTCGCCAATACCTCTCTAACGCTGTAACCATGCCCGTAGCCGACATTCATAACCGCCGAGGCCGAGCCCTTTCTGAGGTAATCGAGCGCATCCAGATGCGCGCGCGCCAGATCCTCGACGTGGATGTAGTCGCGGACGCCAGTACCGTCGGGCGTGGCGTAGTCAGTGCCGTAGATCGACACATGAGGGCGCTTGCCGAGGGCCGCCTCGCAAGCGACCTTGATCAAGTGGGTCGCGGCACGCGAAGCCTGCCCGACGCGGCACTCCTGGTCGGCGCCGGCAACGTTGAAGTAGCGCAGGGCGACATACCGGAGCGAGGTGGACGCCGCGACATCCCGCAGCATCCATTCAGACATCAGCTTCGAGGTGCCATAGGCATTGATGGGGACGGTGGCGGCCGTCTCGGTGGCATAGGTCTCGGACAGAATGCCGTAGACGGCCGCGGTCGAGGAGAACACGAAGTGCTGGATGCCGCAGGCGACGCAGCACTCGAGCAGGTTGCGCGTCCCGCAGGTGTTGTTTCCGTAGTACTTCAGAGGATGGGAGACCGACTCGGGCACCACCGTGTGCGCGGCGAAATGCATCACCGTGCCGACGCTATGCTCTTTGAGCACCTGGAGCACCTTCTCGCGGTCTCCGACGTTACCCACCACGAGAGGCGCGTCCAGGACCGCCTGGCGGAAGCCGGTGGACAGGTCGTCGAGCACCACCACCCGCTCGCCACGGGCGCGCAACTGCAGAACGACGTGGCTGCCGATGTAGCCGGCACCACCGCTAACCAGGATCGCGGCTCGGTTCATGGGGGCCTCAACTGTGAGAGGATTCTGCATAAGTTCGTGGTAAGGCAATGATAAACAAAAGCTCCGACACCGATGTGACACCCTTCACCGGCCTTTCACCCGACGTCGTTCTCGACGCGGCGGCCTCGGTCGGTCTGGATGTCGACGGCCGGCTGTTTGCGCTCAACAGTTATGAGAATCGCGTATACCAGCTCGGAAGTTCCAACGGCGCGCTCGTGCTGAAGTTCTATCGGCCCGCGCGGTGGACGGACGAGCAGATCCTGGAGGAACACGCCCTCACGGCCGAGCTGGCCGCTGCCGAGCTTCCCGTGGCGGCCCCGGTCAGCGTAGGGGGGCGCACGTTGTTCGATTTCAGCGGATTCCGGTTTGCGGCCTTCCCCTGGATGCGGGGTCGCCCCCCGGAGCTGGATGCGCTGGAGGCCAGGGAAATCCTCGGGCGCAGCCTCGCGCGCGTCCATCAGGTCGGCGCCAGACAGCCCTTCCGGGTGCGCCCGCGGCTAGGCCTGCAGCGATTGGGGCTGGACGCCCGCGATCAGGTGCTGGCAGGGGAGCTGCTACCCCCGCGCGTCGCCGAGCGCTACGCGCAGGTGAGCGCCGTTTTGCTCGATTGCATCGGCAGGGCTCTGGAGGAGGTCGGTCCCGTCCGGGAGATCCGGATTCACGGCGACTGCCACCTCGGCAACCTGCTGTGGAACGAGCACGGTCCGGTGTTCGTGGACCTCGATGACTGTGCAATGGGGCCGCGCGTGCAGGATCTGTGGATGCTGTTATCGGGAAGTCCGGCGGATCAGCAGCGCCAGTGGGGCGAGATCGTTGCCGGCTACCAGCAGTTCGCGGACTTCGACTTCCGCGAGATGCGGCTCGTCGAGCCGCTGCGCGGGCTGCGCATGTTGCATCACGGAGCGTGGGTCTCCCATCGGTGGGTCGATCCCGCTTTTCCTCGCGCCTTTCCGTGGTTCGGCGAAGAGCGTTACTGGGACACTTATATCGGGGACCTGCGCGAGCAGATGAGCGCCATCGAGGAGCCTCCGCTGCTGCTGTGAGGGCCCCTGTGTCACGAAATGCGACAGGAGGCGTGCGCCCCGCGGTCCGGACGCGGTATTGTCCGGGAGGCGGCTGGAGGGGGCGCCGGAAATGCTTCAGATCCTGCGGATGTCTCACCTGGGCTGGCTGTGCGCCGCCGTGGCGGCGGCTTGCCTGAGCGCCTGCGGCTCCGGGGACCCGTCGGCGGCTACGGAGTTGATCCATGGGAAGCCGGCGAAGGTGCGACACGCGCCCCCGAAAGTCGTGGATCCCACCGCCGGCATGAGCGCCGCCGTGTCCCTCATGAAGGGGACGCCCGCCGTGAACGTCAAGTTCCAGCTGGAGGGACGGCCACTGCCGGGGCAGCCGCTGAATGTGGATTTCGCGCTCATTCCGGATGCCTCGGTCGCATCATTTTCGGCGAAATTCTTGGGAGATGACGGCCTGAAAGTCTCCGATGGCGACCAAATGGCCGATGTCGCCAAGCCGCCCGCGAATCTACCCATCCATCACACCGTGACTGTGGTGCCCAGCAGGGACGGGATCTATACCGTCACGGTCGCGCTGATGGTAACGGTCGCTGGAGATGAGCCCCGTCCGCGCAACTTCGCCGTCCCGGTCATTGCCGGGGACGGGCTCCCGCATCTGGCTGCACATGCCGACCAGGTGCCCGTGCACCACTGATCGCCCGCTGACGCGCAAGCGCGACACCGATCACGGCAAAACCCTGTTCGCTTCTGAATGATCGGGGTTGGGTTCCGCGGCTTCCGTTATGTCAAATGTGCAGACCATACGGACCCTCGACGCCACGGCCACGCAGCCAAGCCCGGGTGCTACGACCACGCTCGTCCGGGCCGATGAGCGGGCAGGCGCTGAGGACGGTTCCGACCTCCATCCGCAGCTGCAAGCACAGCTGAAGGAGGTCCGTCTGCGCCTGGGCTCACCGGGTCCGGGCCCGGCGCCGGGCTCGCAGTCGGCGCATGCCGAGCTGCTCATGCTGCTGCAACTGGTGAGCGCTCAGTACCAGTCCGTCGAGGATGAGCGCCGCGGCATCGTCCAGTCGATGCGGCTGATGGCGGACGAGGCCCGAGCTCTGGCGCATGAAGCCCGCGAACAGAGCCACGAGCACCTGCAGGTCATTCTCGACCACATCAAGGATGTCGTGCTGACAGTGGACGAAGAAGGTGTCCTGCAGACTTTCAATCCCACCGGCGAGCGGGTCTTCGGCTACATCGAGGCGGAAGTCGTCGGCCAGCGCATCGATCTGCTGATTCCCAAGATCGCCGTTCACGAGAGCATTGCCCAGGCGCTGCAGCGTCTGGCCGCCAGCTCCGGGGATACGCACCTGGATCTGGCGGCGCGCGAGTCGGTGGGCAAGCGCAAGGATGGCGAATTCTTTCCTGCGGAAATCGCCGTCAGCAAGGCGCCGTTCTCACGTCGTGAGATGTTCATCGTCTGCCTGCGCGATGTGACCGAGCGGCGCGAATCGGATCAGGCGATGCGCGAGAGTGAGGCGCGCTATCGATTGCTCGTCGACCATGCCCCCGAGGCCATCGTCGTATTCGACGCCGATGCGGGGCGCTTCGTGGATGCGAACGAGAACGCGGAACGCCTCTTCGGCCTGGACCGCAAGCAATTGCTGGAGGTCGGGCCCATAGAGCTCAGCCCGGCAACCCAGCCCGACGGAAGCTCTTCGGCTCAGAGTGCGCGCACGCACACCCAGGCGGCCCTCGAGGACAAGGGGCAGGTGCATGAATGGCTGTTCCGCGATGCGTTCGGCAAGGAGATCATCTGCGAGGTCAGGCTCGTGCGCCTGCCGAGCGGGAGCCGCCGGCTGATTCGCGGAAGCATCGCCGACATCTCCGAGCGCAAGCGCAGCGAGCGCGTCGCGGCGGCCGAGCGGCAGGTGTTCGCGCAACTCAGCGGCAATGCTTCCTTGCCGGAGGTGTTGGCATCCATCACGCGGCTGATCGAGTCGGTGGGTGTTGGCACGGTGTGCTCGATCAGCGTCCTCGCGGACCACGGGCAGGCGTTCACCTATATGGTGGCGCCGCACCTGCCGGCAGGCCTCAGGAGCGCCCTGGAGCGCTCGGCGATCGATATCCGCAACGGGTCCTGCGCCGCGGCGGTCTATCTGGGCCGGCAGGTGTTGGTGGCGGATGTGGAGAAGGATCCGTTCTGGGAGCAGTGCCGCGAAGCCGCCCTCGCCGCCGGGCTGCGGACGGCCTGGTCGACGCCCATCAAGGCCTCCGGCGGCAAGATCCTGGGCTGCCTGGGCGTCTATCGGGGTGAAACGGGCCTGCCGACCCGCCGCGAGTCCGAGATCATGGCCCATGCGGTGCAGCTGGCGGGCATCGCCATCGAGCGACGCCTGGCCGAGCAAGCCCTCCGCGGGAGCGAGGCCAAGTTCCGGGGCTTGTTCGAGAGCATCGCCGAGGGGGTGTACCAGAGCAGTCGGGACGGGCGGTTGCAGTCGGTGAACCCCGCTTTCGTCGCCATGATGGGGTACCGGACGGCAGAGGAACTCTACGCATTGCCGAGCGTTGTTGCGCTTTACTGGGACCCCGCGGACCGAGCCGACTTCATGCGCCGGATAGAGAGGGAAGGGGAGATCCGCAATGCAGAGTTCCTCATGCGCCGGCGCGACGGGCAACAGGTGGTGACCCTGGAGAACGCCCGCGCGGTGCGCGATGCCTCAGACCGCATAGTGGGTTACGAGGGAACTATTGCGAACATCACCGAACGAAAGCGCGCCGAGCAAGCTGTGTTCGCCGAGAAGGAGCGGGCGCAGGTGACGCTCCAATCGATCGGCGATGCGGTGATCAGCACCGACGCCGAGGGCCGCATCGAGTACATCAATCCCATCGCCGAGACTCTGACGGCTTGGAGTCTGGACGAGGCGCGCGGCCGCCCCTTGAGCGATGTGCTGAACCTCGTCAACGAGATCACACGCGAGCCCATCGAGAATCCGCTGATGTGCGCGCTCGGGCGCAGCGAGGCCGGCGTCACGGCGGATCATTCAGTGCTGATCACTCGATCCGGCCAGGAGGTCGCGATCCAGGAGTCGGCGGCCCCCATCTGCGACCGCCAGGGCCGCGTGATCGGCGCGGTCATCGTGTTTCACGATGTCACCAAGGAACGCCGGCTCAAGCGCGCTTTGTCCTACCAGGCGAGCCACGATGCGCTCACGGGCCTGATCAATCGCCGCGAGTTCGACAATCGCCTGCACGCGGCGGTGTTGAGCGCGCAGCGGGGTGAGGGGGCCTGCGCCCTGCTGTACATCGACCTGGACCAGTTCAAGGTCGTCAATGACACCTGCGGCCACCAGGCCGGCGACCGACTGCTGCGCGACGTCACCGGACTGCTGCAGACTCGCGTGCGCGCCTCGGACACGATCGCGCGCCTGGGCGGGGATGAGTTCGGCGTGCTGCTGGAAGGTTGCACTCTGGAGCAGGCGACCCGGATCGCGGACGGGGTGCGGCAGGCGATCCGCGACTACCGCTTCGTGTGGGGCTCGAACACGTTGTCGGTCGGCGCGAGCGTCGGGGTGGTGCAGATCAAGTCCGACACGCAGAGTGTGGCGAGCATCATGAGCGCCGCAGACATCGCTTGTTACGCGGCCAAGGACGAAGGACGCAATCGCATCCACGTTTATGAGCAGGACGGCGTCTCCCATCGACATCGGGAGATGCACTGGGTCGCACGCGTCACGCGCGCGGCCGAGGAGAACCGTCTCGAGCTGTTCTATCAGCCCATCGTGCCCATCGGCACCACCCTCAAGGCACAGGGCTTTCACGAGCTCACCGTCAGGCTGCGCGACGACGACGGCCAGCTCGTCCCGCCGAGTGAGTTCATCCCCGCTGCGGAACGCTACAACGTCATGTCGGTCATCGATCGTTGGGTGGTGCTGCGGGCGGTCGAGCTGCTGCGCGCCCGCCGCAGCGGCGGCGCGCCCTTGCCGATGCTGGCCGTCAACCTGTCCGGGACCTCCTTGAACGAGCAGTCCTTCGCCGAGTTCGTGCTGCAGAACGTGGGGGAGCCGGCCATCGCCAAGGCGCTGTGCTTCGAGATCACCGAGACCGCGGCGGTCACGAACCTGTCGAACGCCATTTACTTCATGCGCGAGCTGAAGGCTCGCGGCTGCAAGTTCTCCCTGGATGACTTCGGCACGGGGCTGTCCTCGTTCATGTACCTGAAGACTCTGCCGGTGGATTTCCTGAAGATCGACGGGCAGTTCATCAGCCAGGTCGCGCAGGACCCCGTCGATCGCAGCATGGTGGAAGCCATCAGCAAGGTCGGCCGGGCCCTGGGGATCGCGACCATCGCCGAGTGCGTGGAGAACCAGCCGGTACTGGATGAGCTGCAGCGCATCGGGGTGGACTTCGCCCAGGGCTTCTTCATCGCCGATCCGCGGCCGATTAGCGGGCTGGCGCCCGAGCTGGGTGTGTGATGGGTCCGCGGGTAGAAAGCTGCGGCGCATCCCGGTCCGCAGGACCCGAATGAGCCACGGCTTTCTGCAGTAGAATAAGGGCTCGGAGGCCGGAGTCCCACCGTGAGCACCTCAGAGCCGCCTTTCACCGTAGGCATCGAAGAAGAATATCTCCTGGTCGATCTGCATTCGCGCGACGTGGACGAAAATCCGCCGCACGAGCTGCTGCGCGAGTGCACGGAGCGCGGCAACGGCCAGATCAGCCCGGAATTCCTGCGCTCACAGCTCGAGGTGAGCACGCGCGTCTGTCACTCGATTGCCGAGGCGAGGAGCGATCTGTTCAGGCTGCGTGCCCTGATCGTGGAGCTCGCCGGGCGGCACGGGCTCGCTCCGATCGCCGCCTCGACGCATCCTTTTGCACACGCGCTGCGGCAGATGCCGACGGAGAAGGAGAAGTACTTTGCGCTCGCGCGGGAGATGCAGGGCGCGGCCCGTCGCCTGATGGTCTGCGGCATGCACGTGCACATCGGTGTCGACGATGATGACCTGCGCATCGACCTGATGAATCAACTGTCGTATTTCATGCCCCATCTGCTGGCGCTGTCCTGCTCATCGCCGTTCTGGGAAGGGGAGAAGACCGGGCTGATGTCGTTCCGCTCCACGATCTTCAGCTCCCTGCCGCGCACCGGACTGCCGGAGCGCTTTGCGAGCTACGGCGAGTTCCGTCGCCACCTCGACATGTTGATTCGTACCGGGCTGATCGAAGACACCACCAAGATGTGGTGGGACGTGCGCCCGAATCCCCGCTATCCCACGCTCGAGATCCGGGTCATGGATTGCTGTACGAGCATCGACGACTCGATCGCGCTCGCGGCCCTCGCGGTGTGCCTGGCGCGGGCGTTATATCGCCTGCGCTGTGCGAATCAGAGCTGGCGGATCTATCCCAACGTGCTCATCGCAGAGAACCGCTGGCGTGCGATGCGTTACAGCTTCGACGAGCGCCTCCTGGATCTCGCCCGCGGCGAGCTGATACCGTTTGCGCAGATGGCCGAAGAGCTGATCGGCCTGGTGTCCGAGGATGCCCTGGCGCTCGGGTGCGTGCACGAAGTCGAGCACATCCGTCACATTCTGCAACGCGGCACGAGCGCGCACAGGCAGCTTGCCATCTGCGAGCGTGCGCGAGCGGAAGGCGCGAGCGAGCGCGAGGCGTTGCAGGCAGTGGTTGGGTTTCTGGTGCGCGAGACGGCCGCAGAGCCACGCATCACCGACTCGCCATTCGCTGATGCCGACATCAAGTCTCTCGCCGGTTGACGCGCGCGCCTGAGCCGGCGCGTGCGAATCGCGGCTCCCGCTTCTGACATCCTCGACGTCTGCATTCGGAGACAGCCTGTCTTGAGCGACAGACAGGTCCTACCGTTGTGCTCCAGTCAATGCTGCACGTACTCCAAAATTGGTGACGCGGCGCATGCGCGCCTGGGAACCCCCGGCAGTAAGCTGCGTTTGTGCTGTCACGGTCAGGAAGATTTCCCGGCAACGCGAAAACGGAGTTCGCTGTAGGCTGCAAAGGGTCCTTGGGGTTGTCGCACCGTTCGTCCTTGACGAACGCACTGCACCGTGATCACGAGCAATCGCCAGGGAGACTTGACTGTCATGTCTTGTATCGACTCGCGCGCGGCGTCGACCGCGCTCGTATGCGTCTGCCCGGGGGCCGTATTTCGATCCGGGATCGTTACACTTTTCCTGCTTGCCGCTGCATTGGTCGTTGCGCTACCGGCTTGGTCGGCGCCGGCATTCGTGCAGGTCGCTGCCACCACCCCCCAGTCGGCGCAATCCAGCGTCGCCCTGAAATTCCAGGTGGCCCAGACCGCCGGTAACCTGAATGTCATCGTGGTGGGGTGGACCGGGAGCAGCGCGCATGTTACCGGTGTGACCGACTCGGCGGGCAATGCGTACGCGCTCGCCGTGGGTCCGACGGTGCAAAGCGGAGTGGAGTCCGCTGCGATCTACTATGCGATGAATATCGCCGCGGCCGCTGCCAACACGGTGACCGTGAAATTCGACTCTCCGGCACCCTATGTCGACCTCAGGATTTCCGAGTACAGCGGCGTTGCCGGCGCGGGTGCACTGGATGGAGTAGCCGGTGCCTCGGGCAACGGCCCCACCGCAAACAGCGGCACGCTGACCACGGTGGGCTCGCAGGACCTGCTGGTTGCTGCGGACTACGTTGCGACCTCGACGACGGGGGCCGGTCCGGGGTTCACTGCACGTATCTTTACCAGTCCTGACGGCGACATCCTCGAGGACGGCATCGCGGCGACCGCAGGAAAATACTCCGCCGGCGCAGCGATCGGGCCGGTGGGATCGTGGATCATGCAGGCGGCGGCATTCAAGGCCACCTCCGCGGGGGGCGGCTCGGGGCAGTCCACCGCCGATGGCCAGCCGCCTACTGCACCAACTCAGCTGCAGGCCAGCGCCGCTTCGACTGCGGCGATCGATCTCACCTGGCAAGCCTCTACCGACAACGTGGGTGTGGCGGCGTACCTCCTCGAACGATGCACGGGTGCCGGGTGCAGCAACTTTGTGCAGATAGCGAGTGTCTCGGGCACCTCGTACACCGACGCCGGACTGTCCGCCGGTATCACTTACGAGTACCGCGTTCGCTCTCGGGATACCGCCGGCAATCTCAGCGCTTATTCGGCGACGGCGAGCGCGACCACCGGCGCCGCCACGGTTGCGCCGCTCGGCTACGTCCAGGGCATCGCTACTACACCGCAGAATCCGCAGACGAGTGTCACTCTAGCCTATGGGCAGGCGCAGAGCGCGGGCAACGCGAATGTCATCGCTATCGGCTGGAGCGATCAGACCTCGCATGTCTTGTCGGTCACTGATACGAACGGCAACACCTACAACCTCGCGGTCGGACCGGCCGGCGGAGCCGCAGGCTCGATAGCGATCTACGTGGCCTCCAACATCATTGCGGCCAACGCAGGAAGCAATAAGGTGACGGTGACTTTCGACGCCGCCGTCCCCTATCCAGACCTGCGCATCGCCGAGTACCGCGGTATCGATCCACAGCATCCACTCGACACGGGTGCCGCGGCGAGCGGATCGGGCTACACCAGCGCCAGTCCACAGATCGTCACATCGACAGCCGGCGATCTGCTGGTGGGAGCCAACTACGTCGCGACGACGACGAATCACGCAGGGGCAGGCTACACCACCCGTCTCATCA
>Ga0207695_10004648_pt1 | contig 18600 bp, 12 predicted proteins | sample KBSC54metaG_FD_184354 | JGI IMG/M metagenome (GOLD analysis project Ga0207695, IMG submission 184354) | Corn rhizosphere microbial communities from Kellogg Biological Station, Michigan, USA - KBS C5-4 metaG (SPAdes) (version 2) | ecosystem: Host-associated > Plants > Roots > Rhizosphere > Soil... | reverse complement strand
ACGGGCGCGGGACGCTGGCGCCCTTCTCCGACATCGATCTCTTGTTCGTGCGGCCCTACAAGCAGACGGCGCATGCCGAGAGCGTCATCGAGTACATGCTCTACGCGCTCTGGGACCTGGGCTTCAAAGTCGGCCACGCGTCCCGGACCATCGAGGAGTGCGTGAAGCTCTCCCGCGAGGACTTCACCATCCGCACCTCGATCCTGGAGGCCCGCCGCCTGGCCGGGGACGAGAAACTGGCCGCCGACCTCGTGCGGCGGTTCCAGGCGGAGGTTGTGAAGGGCGCCGGCTCGGCCGCGGCGTTCGTCGCCGCCAAGCTGAAGGAGCGTGACGAGCGCCATGCCCGCGCCGGCGCCAGTCGTTACCTGGTCGAGCCCAACATCAAGGAGGGCAAGGGTGGGCTGCGCGACCTCAACACCCTGTTCTGGATCGCCCAGTACCTGCATCCCGGCCAGTCCATCGAGAAGGTGCTGCAGCTGGAGATGTTCGAGGGCCGCGAGGTGCGGGCCTTCATCCAGGCCTTCGACTTCCTCTGGGCGGTGCGCAGCCACCTGCACTTCACCACCGGGCGGCCGGAGGAGCGGCTGACCTTCGACCTGCAGCCGGAGATCGCCCGGCGGATGGGCTACGGCGACCGGGGCGACGCGCCGGCCGTGGAGCGCTTCATGCGTCGCTACTTCCTGATCGCCAAGGAGGTGGGCGCGCTCACCCGGGTGTTCGCCGCCAAGCTGGAGGCCGAGCGGGTCAAGGTGGCGCCCAAGGGGCTCTCGCGCCTGCTGCCCGGGCGGCGGCGGCCGAAGCGCAAGCCCCTGGACGAGCCCGGCTTCCACGAGATCGGCGGCCGGCTGGCCATCGACGGTCCGGACGTCTTCGAGCGCGACCCGGTGAACCTGCTGCGGATGTTCAAGATCGCCGACGAACGCAACCTCGACCTGCACCCCGACGCGTTCACGGCGGCCACGCGGGGCACGCCCCTGATCACCTCGGCCGTGCGCCGCGACCGGCATGCGGCCAAGGTCTTCCTGTCGATCCTGGCCCACGGCCGCGACCCGCAGCGGACGCTGACCCTGATGACCGAAGCCGGGGTGCTCGGCCGCTACCTGCCGGAGTTCGGGCGCATCGTCGCCCAGATGCAGTTCAACATGTACCACTCCTACACGGTGGACGAGCACACCCTGCGCGCCGTGGGCGTCATCGCCGACATCGCCGGCGGCCGCTTCGCCGAGGACCATCCGCTCTCCACCGCGGTCATGCCGCTGATCGTCGACCGCGAGGCCCTGTTCCTGGCCATGCTGCTGCACGACACCGGCAAGGGCGGGGCCGGCGGCCAGGAGAAAGCCGGCGCCCGGGCCGCTCGGCAGGCCTGCGAAAGGCTGGGAATCGATCGCGCCAAGATCGAGCTGGTCGCCTGGCTGGTGGAGCACCACCTGGTGATGAGCGACACGGCCCAGAAGCGCGACATCTCCGACCCCCGCACGGTCACGGACTTCGCCGCCGTGGTGGCGACGCCGGAGCGGCTGCGGCTCTTGCTGGTGCTGACCGTCGCCGACATCCGCGCGGTGGGGCCGGGCGTGTTCAACGGCTGGAAGGGCCAGCTGCTGCGCGAGCTCTACGGCGCCACCGAAGCGGTGTTCCGCGGCGGGCGCGGATCCGACAGCGCCGCGGCGCTCAAGCGCTACCACGAGAACGCCGCCTATGACGCCCGCGTCCGCGCCGCCAAGGCCGACCCGGCCTCGGAGCCGTGGGCCGACGCCATGGAGGACGCCTATTTCTCCGCCTTCAGCCAGGACGAGGTGCTGGCCCACGCCGCCCTGTCGCGCCGGGCCGGCGATAGCGCCGCCGCCGAGGGCCGGGTCCGCGCCGACCGCGACGCCGCCGAGGTGGTGGTGGCCGCCACCGACCGCCCGCGCCTGTTCGTGGACCTCGCCGCGGCGATCGTGGCGGCGGGCGCCAATGTGGTGGGGGCGAGGGTCTTCACCTCCAGCTTCGGCCAGGCGCTCGACGTCTTCTACGTGCAGGACGCCGCCGGCCAGCCCTACGGCGCCGACAATCCGCGGGCGCTCACCCGGCTCATCGAGGGCCTGGAAGCCGCCGCCCGGGGCGAGCCGGTGAAGGCTGAGCCGCGCCGGCCCAGCGACTTCGGCCGCGCGGCGGCCTTCTCCATCGAACCGGCGGTGATGCTGGACAACGACGCCTCGGAGACCTCGACGGTGGTGGAGGCTTCGGGCCGGGACCGCCCGGGCCTGCTGGCGGCGCTGGCCAGGACCATCGCCGACGCCGGATTGTCGATCCTCTCAGCCCACATCGACAGCTATGGCGAGCGCGCCGTCGACGCCTTCTATGTCATCGGCGCGGACGGCCGGAAGCTCACCGACGCGCGCAAGGGGAATGCGCTGAAGATCGCGCTCCTGGCCGCCCTGAAGGAAACCGAGCCCGACGAGGGCCGCCGCGCCAACCTGCAACGCGCCCGCGCCAGCGTCTCGCGCTAATCGGTTTTACATTTGTAGTTTCGTTTGAACTACAATTGTAGTTTTATCGCCCTGTTCCGGTTGCCCGGAATGCGAGGGCCCCTCATGAAACATCCGCATGGCGTCGTCCTGGCTGCCGCGCTGGCCGCGGCGGCGCAGACCTCGGCGCGGGCCCAATCGACCCCCGCCCGCCCGACCGCGCCGTCGGCGGCAAGGCCCGCCGGCAAGACGGTGGATGCGGTCACCGTCACCGGCGCCTCGCCGAACGGCCTGCGAACCTCCATCGACCGCAAGAGCTACGGCATCGCCACCGATCTGCAGACCACCACCGGCTCGATCAGCGACGCCCTGCGCAACATCCCGTCGGTGGAAGTGGATCCGCAGGGGAATGTGTCCCTGCGCGGCGAGGCCAATGTCACCATCCTGCTGGACGGCAAGCCCTCGGGCCAGTTCAAGGGCGCGGGCGCCGGCCAGGCGCTGCAAGCCCTGCCCGCGGATTCGATCGAGCGCGTCGAGGTGATCACCAATCCGTCGGCGGAGTTCTCGCCGGATGGCGCCGCGGGGATCATCAACCTGATCAGCCGGAAGACCCGCAGGGCCGGGGCCTCCGGCTCGCTGCGCCTCACCCTCGGCGATCACGGCCGGCGGCAGGCCGGAGTCACGGGCTCCTACAATTCGAACCGGCTGACCGTCTCCGGCGACCTCAACGGCCGTTACGATCCGCAGGGCGGCGATGGCCTGGACCGGCGCGAGATCCTCGACGGCCAGGGCCATGCGCTGAGCTCCAGCCAGACGCGGGGCGGAGGGTCCGGCCACCTCGACCGCTGGGGGGCCCACGCCAGCCTGGACTATGACCTCGACACCAGGACCCGGATCAGCGGCGACGCCCGCTTCAGCCACTTCGACGTCGATCAGCGCCCGGGGGCGACCTTCCAGGCGCGGGACCCGTCCGGCGCGATCCTGCGGGCCTTCGACGAGCCGGGCCATTTCACCTGGGGCCTGGGGGACCGTCAGGTCCAGGCGACCCTGCGGCGGTCCTTCGGCGGAGACGAGCACACACTGACCGTGAACCTGTCGCGCGAACACATCGACGACGTGCGCGACCAGAGCTTCGACCTGATCAGCATCCTGCCGCCGAGCCCCGCGGTGTTCAGCGACCTGCAGACGCGGAACAGCTCGAACCAGAGCGAATTCAAGGCCGACTACGTCCGCCCCATGCCGGCCGAGGGTAAGCTGAAGGCGGGTTACGACCGACGGGTCGACGACAACCGCTACGACAACCAGGGTCTGATCGGCGGCTCGGCCGCAAGCGCCCGTCCGGATCCGGCCCGCAGCAATCTCTTCCTCTACAGACAGACCGTGGACGCGGCCTACGCCACCTATGAGCAGCCGTTCGGCGATTGGACGGTGCTGGGCGGCCTTCGGCTGGAAAATGTCGCGCTCGATCTCAACCAGGTCACCACGGCGCAAAGCCACGACACAAGCTATGCCCGCGCCTATCCGTCCGTGCACCTCAGCTACAAGGTGTCCGACGCCCAGCAGTTGAGCTTCAGCTATTCCCGGCGCGTGCAGCGGCCCAACCCGGAAGACCTCAACCCCTTCCCGATCCAGCTCGGGCCGCTGGGCTTCCAGGCGGGCAATCCGAACCTGCAGCCGCAGACCACCGATAGTTTCGAGGCCGGCTACCAGTACCGCGCGGGGACGACCATCCACCTGGCGACCCTCTACTATCGGCGCAACCGGCACGGCGTGACCGATGTGATCGCCGCCCAGGCCGACGGCGCGCTGCTGACCACCAAGGCGAACCTCAGCGACAGCGAGGCCGCGGGCCTCGAACTGGTCGCCAACGGCCACCTGACCAAGACGTTGAGCTACGGCGTCTCGACCAACCTCTACTGGAACGAGATCGCAGCCGCGGGCGACGGCCTGCAGCAACTCCCGGACATCGCTGGGCGCCGCTCGGCGTTCGAGGTGGGCGGTCGCGCCAGCCTCACCTGGCAGCCCACGCCCAGCGACACCTTCCAGGTGACCACCAACGTCAACGCCAAGCGGCTCACGCCGCAGGGCTTCGTCGAGCCGTTCGCGGTGACCTATCTCGGATACCGCCACAAGTTCAGTGACGACCTGTTCGCAGTCGTCACCATCCAGGACCCGTTCGAAGGCGTGCGCTTCCGGCAAGTCATCTCCACCCCGATCCTGCGGGATCACACCGACCAGCACATCCACATCCGCGGCGTCTTCGTGGGCGTCACCCGGACCTTCGGCGGCGGCGGCAAGAAGCCCCGCGAGCCGGGCTTCGATTTCGGCGGCTAAGCGTCGCCACAACCCCGCCGGATTTCGGTTCGGATATACGGCTGCGAGCGGGTTCGCGTAGACAGCGCGGCGCGCATCAGGGGGAACCGTGCCGAACCGAGTGAGCGTCCTCTTGGCGACCGCCGCCCTGGCTGTGGCCGCCGCGCAGGCCCATGCGCAATCGTCGCCGGCGGGCGCCGCCAATCAACCGGTCACGCCCGGCAAGTCCGCGCCGGCCGCCGCGAAGAAGCCCGCGGGCAAGACGGTGGAGGGGATCACCGTCACCGGCGCCTCGCAAAACGGCATGCGCACCTCCATCGACCGCCGCAGCTACGGCGTGGCGAACGACCTCGCCACCACCACCGGCTCGATCAGCGACGCCCTGAAGAACATCCCTTCCGTCGAGGTGGACGTGAACGGCAACGTCTCCCTGCGCGGCGACACCAACGTCACCATCCTGGTGGACGGCAAACCCTCGGCCATGTTCCGCGGCCAGAGCGCCGCCCAGGCCCTGCAGTCCATGCCGGCCGATTCCATCGAGCGCGTGGAGGTGATCACCAACCCGTCCGCCCAGTTCTCGCCGGAAGGCTCGGCGGGGATCATCAACCTGGTGACCAAGCAGGTGCACCGGGTGGGCCGCTCCGGCTCCGTGCGCGCCAACCTGGGCAGCGGCGGGCGACGCAACGTCGGCGTCAGCGGCGCCTACAGCTCCGACAGGATCACGCTTTCCGGCGACGCGGGCGCGCGGCGGGACCCGCAGCACTCGGTGAACACCGACGACCGCGCGGTCACCGATCCGGTCACCGGCCTGACCGACACCTTGCGAACCACCAGCGCCTTCAGCGGGCCGCTCAACCAATGGAACGCCAGGCTCGGCGCCGACTACGATCCCGACCGGGCCACGCGCCTGTCGGCCGAGGTGCGCTACAACACCTACAAGTTCGACGCCGACACCCAGCGGGGCTTCCGCGGCTTCGGTCCGGACGGCGCGCCCAACGAAAGGCTCGACGAGACCGGCCACTTCGCCCAGGAGCGTTCCACCGGCGGCGGCCAGGTCGGCTATCGCCGCAAGTTCGCCGGCGACGACCACACCTTCGCGGTCAACCTCAGCCGCGAGCAGACCGATGAGCACAACACCAACCGCTTCACGACGCTGGAGGAGCTGCCGCCGGCGCCCGACGTCTTCCAGTTCATCGATACGCGCAACAGGCTCAACCAGACCCAGCTGAAGGCCGACTACAACCGGCCGATGGGCGGCGGCGGGCGGCTGAAGGCCGGGTACGACCTGCGGATCGACAACAACGACTACGACAACGTCGGCGTCAGGGGTGTCAACGCCGCGGCCGCCGGGCCGGACCCGAACCAGACCAATCATTTCCTCTATAAGCAGACCGTAAACGGGGCCTACGCCACCTATGAGCAGCCGTTCGGGGACTGGACCCTGCTGGGCGGCCTGCGGCTGGAGGACGTCCAGCTCGACCTCAACCAGCTCACCTCGCACCTGGCGAGCCGCCAGGACTATGCGCGGCTCTACCCGTCGCTGCACGCCGCCTACCGCTTCGCCGACGAGCAGCAGCTGATCCTGAGCTACAGCCACCGGGTCCAGCGGCCGAGCCCGCAGGACCTCAATCCCTTCCGCTTCATCGGCACACTCAACGCCCGGGAAGGCAATCCGAACCTCAAGCCGCAACAGACGGATTCCTTCGAGGCGGGATACCAGTACAAGTCCGCGGGCACGCTCTACCTGGCCACCCTCTACTACCGGCACAACGAGCACGGCGTGACCGACGTGGTCAGCGATATCGGCAACGGCTTCCTCCTGACCTCCAAGGCGAACCTGGCCTCCAGCCGCAGCGCGGGGCTGGAGCTGGTGGCCAACGGCAAGCTCTGGAAGGACTTCAGCTACAACGTCTCGGCCAACCTCTACTGGAACGAGATCGACGCCTCGGGCGTGCCGCTGGGGCCAGGCCTTGGCTTCGGGAGCACGCGCTCGGCCTTCGCGGTCGGCGGGCGGGCCAGCCTGAACTGGCAGGCGACGCCCAGGGACCTCTTCCAGATCAATGTGCAGGACAACGCCCGGCGCCTGCTGCCGCAGGGATTCCAGGACCCGATGGTGCTGGTGTTTCTGGGCTACCGGCACAAGTTCAGCGACAGCCTGTCGGCAGTGGTGACGGTGCAGGACCCCTTCGACACCTATCACTTCCGCCAGGTGCTGGACGCGCCGGGGCTGCATGAGGTCAGCGTCGGCCGCGGCGCCATCCAGGCGGTGTTCGTGGGCCTCAACTGGAGCTTCGGCGCGGCCCAGAAGCGGCCACAGGGCTTCGACTTCGGCCAGCCGTCCGGCGGATAAGTCGCTTTCAGTGCGACGCCGCCGCGCCGGTCAGGGGGTCGCCTTCGCCAGCGACGTATCCACGCCGGGCGCGGCCTCCGCGACCGGACCGCGCTGCGGAGGCCGGAAGAAGGCCGCGAGCAGCAGGATCGCCACCACCGCCATCCCCGTGGGGACCAGGAACAGGCTGCGGTAGTCGACGTGGCCGGCGGCATCGGTCCAGCGGGCGATCAGGCTCGGGAAGAGGAAGCTCGCGCCGACGTTGCCGACGCCCAGGATCAAGAGGTTGAACAGCCCCTGGGCGCTGGACCGGACATCCTTCGGGAAGGCGGCGTCGACGAAGATGTACACCGTGGCGAAGAAGAAGGCGTAGCAGATCCCGTGCAGCAGCTGCACCGCAACGATCACCGGCACGCTGTCGGCGAAGAAGGCGAAGATCGAGAAGCGCGCGGCGTGCCCGAGGATGCCCACGATCATGGTGGTCTTCCAGCCCAGCCGGGCCAGCACGCCGCCCAGGATGAACATGGTCACGATCTCGGCCAGCTGGCCGAGGCTGAGCACGATCATCGAGAGGTTGCCGGCGATGCCCACGCGGTTGGTCAGGAAGGCGTCGGCCACCACGAAGTAGCCGTTGTGGATCACGCTATCGATGAAGGTGACGAGGAACAGCACGCCCAGGAACGGCACGCCCAGGAGCTTGATCGCCTCGCGCCAGGCGAGGGGGTCCGCCGCCTGGGCGTCGCGCTTGGGCGGCGTGTGCGGCAGGGTCAGGCTGTAGGCGGCCAGCGCGAAGGAGACGATGGCCGCCACCAGGAAGATCCAGCGGACCTCGTGGGCGTCGGCCTTGGCCCCCAGCAGGAAGACGAAGGGCCAGCTCACCAGCACCCAGCCCACGGTGCCGCCCATGCGGATCGCCCCGAAGTCCTTGGCCGGGTCCTTCAGGTTGGCGAAGGCGATGGAGTTGGAGACCGACAGCGTCGGCACATAGAGCAGGCTGAAGACCAGGTAGGCGGCGAAGAACGGCCAGAAGCTGGTCAGGAAGGCGCAGGCCGCCAGCGCCAGGCCGCTCAGCGCATGGCTGCCGGCCATGAACCGCTCGGCGGCGAAGTTGCGGTCGGCGAACTGGTTGGCGAAGAAGATCCCGGCCACCGAGGCGATTCCCCAGGCGCTGCCGACCAGCGACTGCTGCCAGGGCGCAAACCCCAGCATGCCCATGTAGGGGAACAGCTTCGGCGCCCAGGCGCCCCACACCGCCAGCTGCAGCACCATCATCAGGAAAAGCCGCATCCGGACCGACATTTTCACTCCCCCCTCGCCAGGGTCTCGATGCCCCGCTGGGCTATGGATTACACAGATGACGCCCAAGCGCACCTGTCACGATCCGGCCGGGGCGCGCTGCGGCGGGCGCGGTTTGACCTGTCCTCCCGCCGGCGCCAAGTTCGCTGAAAGTCAGTGCTTCGCGGGGGATTGAAGAGCATGGCGCGAACGAGCGAGGCGCCACCTCCCTTGCGCATCGGCTTCGTGGGCTCGGGCTTCATCGCCAGGTTCCACGTCAAGAGCTTCCTCGCCGTCCGCCACGCCCAGATCACCGGGGTCTACAGCCCCACCGCGGCCAACCGCGACGCCCTGGCCAGGCAGGTGAACGACGCCGAACTGGGCCCATGCCGGGCGCATGCCGACCTGGAGAGCCTGCTGGCCGCCGACGACGTCGACGCCATCTGGCTGCTGGCCCCCAACGACCGGCGCCTGGAGGTGATGCGGGCCATCCATTCGGCGGTGAAGGCCGGCCGCTCCACGGTCCGCGCCGTCGCCTGCGAGAAGCCGCTGGGCCGCACGCTGGCCGAAGCCCGCGAGGTGCTGCGGCTCGCCGAGGACGCCGGCCTCGCCCACGGCTATCTGGAGAACCAGGTGTTCGCCTCCGCCGTCGAGCGCGGCAAGGAGGTGATCTGGCGCCGCGCTGTCCCCGCCTCCGGGCGCCCCTACCTCGCCCGCGCCGCCGAGGAGCACTCCGGCCCGCACGAGCCGTGGTTCTGGCAGGGCGCGCGCCAGGGCGGCGGGGTGATGAGCGACATGATGTGCCACTCCGTGGAGGTCGGCCGCTTCCTGCTCACCAGGCCCGGCGCGCCACGGGACAGCCTGACGGTGAAGGCGGTGCAGGGCTCGGTGGGCTACCTGAAGTGGACGCAAGACCGCTATTCCAGGTCGCTCGCGAAGGACTTCAAGGGCGTCGAGATGCAGTCCCACCCCGTGGAGGACTTCGCCCGCGCCACCATCACGCTCGCGGACGAGGCCGGGCAGGAGCTGATCGTCGAGGCCTCGACCTCCTGGTCCTATGTCGGCCCGGGGCTGCGCATCGACCTGGCGTTGTTGGGGCCCGAGTACGCCATGGAGTTCTCCTCCCTGAACCCCAGCCTGAAGGTCTTCCTCTCCCGCGCCATCACCGGCGAAGGCGGCGAGGACCTGGTGGAGAAGCAGAACGCCGAGCAGGGCCAGATGCCCATCGTCGAGGACGAGGCGGGGACTTACGGCTACACGGCCGAGAACCGCCACATGGTGGACTGCTTCCGGCATGGCCGTACGCCTATCGAGACCTTCGAGGACGGGGTGGAGGTCACAAAGATGGTGATGGCGCTCTACAAGTCGGCGGAGACCGGCCAGGTCGTCCGCCTGCCCGACGAGTCCCTGGAAACCTACGTGCCCGTTCCGGCGCGGACTGGAGCCTGACGATGGCGACCGAAACCTATGACGTGATCATCGTCGGCTCCGGGGCCGGCGGGGGCATGAGCGCCTATCACCTGACCAAGGCCGGCTTGAAGGTCCTCATGCTGGAGGCGGGCCGGAACTACGACCCGCGCGTCGAGACGCCGATGTTCAACACCAACGCCGAGGCGCCCCTGCGCGGCGTCGGCACGCCGGACAAGCCCTTCGGCTTCTACGACGCGACGGTCGACGGCGGCTGGGAAGTGCCCAACGAGCCCTACACCGTGGCCGAGGGCTCGGAGCCCTTCATCTGGTGGCGGCCCCGGATGCTGGGCGGCCGCACCAACCACTGGGGCCGTATCGCGCTCCGCTTCGGGCCGCTCGACTTCAAGCCCCGCAGCCGCGACGGCCTGGGCTATGACTGGCCGATCACCTACGACGATCTCGCCCCCTGGTACGACAAGACCGAGAAGCTGGTGGGGGTGTCCGGCGCCTATCCGCCGCAGAACCTGCTCAACACCCCGGATTCGCCGCCCGGCTGCCTGATGGAGGCCGCGCCGCCCCGGGCCTTCGAGATCTTCTACGCCCGCGCGTTCAAGGCCATGGGCATCCCGGTGATCCCGATGCACGGGGCGGTGGTCTCCGGCCAGATGGAGGGGCGCAACACCTGCCTCTTCGCCACCCCCTGCGGCCGCGGCTGCGCCATCGGGGCGAATTTCCAGTCGACCACCGTGCTGCTGCCGCCGGCCATGGCCACCGGCAACCTCACCATCCGCACCAATGCGCTGGTCTACCAGGTGGACCTGGACAAGGCCGGCAAGGCCAGGGGCGTCTCCTTCGTCGACCGCAAGACCGGCGAGCACCATTCGGTGACGGCGAAATCCGTGGTCCTCGCGGCCGGCTCGGGCGAGACGGCGCGCATCCTCCTGAACTCCAAGAGCCCGAAGTTCCCCGACGGCCTGTGCAACACCCACGGCATGGTCGGCCGCTACCTGATGGACAGCGTCGGCCTGGGCGTCTCGGGCCAGTTCCCGGCGCTGGAGGGCCTGCCGCCCACCAACGACGACGGCCAGGGCACCCAGCACACCTACGTCCCCTGGTGGGGCTACGAGAAGCAGAAGGAGCTGGGCTTCCCCCGCGGCTACCACATCGAGATCGGCGGCGGGCGGCACATGCCGTCCATGGGCATGGCGGGCCTCTTGCCGGACGACGAGACCAGCGTCGGCGACGATCTGCGCGCCAAGCTGCGCAACCGCTTCGGCTCGACCATCGGCTTCGACGGCCGCGGCGAGATGATCCCCAACGACGACTGCTATTGCGAGCTCGATCCGACCACCAAGGACAAGTGGGGCATCCCGGTGCTGCGCTTCCACTGGAAGTGGGGGGAGAGCGAGACCAACCAGGCGGCCCACATGGTCAAGACCTTCCTGGAGGTGATCGACCGGCTGGGCGGCAAGCCCGAACCGCACGTCGAGACCGATGGCAGGAAGGCGATCTCCAAGGGCGGCGAGATGATCCACGAGATCGGCACCGCCCGCATGGGCCACAACGACACCGACTCGGTGGTCAACCAGTACGGCCAGTCCTGGGCGGTCCCGAACCTCTTCGTCATGGACGGGGCGGTGATGGTCTCCAGCCCCGACAAGAACCCAACCCTGTCGATCATTGCGCTGGCCTGGCGCTCGGCCGACAACCTCGCCACTCTGGCCAAGCAGGGGGCTTTATGAGCAGCACTCCTCCGCAAGACGAACCCTATGTCTCCAAGATCGACCGCCGCAGCGCGATCGCCTGGATGGGCGTGGTGGGCGCGGCCCTGGCCGGCGGCGCGGGCGTCATCGTCTACGGCGAACGGATGGGCGGCGAGCGGGTCACCCGCGGCTATGGCACCGACCCCAAGCTCGTGAAGCCCGAGAAGGCGCCCTGGTCGCGGATCATGGTCCCGGCCCAGCTGCAGACCGCCGCCATCCTCGCCGACTTCATCCTGCCGGCCAGCGGCGCCGCCCCCTCGGCGAGTTCCTTAGGGATCCCCGACTTCATCGACGAGTGGGTGAGCGCGCCCTATCCGAGCCAGGTGAAGGACCGGCCGGTGATCATGAACGGGCTGAACGCGCTCAGCGTCCATGTGCTGAAGACCTCGGCCGCCGACCGGGCCAAGGCGCTGGCCGCCCTGCCGGCCTCGGCCGATCCGGCCACCAAGGCCTTCTGGAAGAAGTTCCGCCACCTGACCATCGGCGCCTATTACACGACGCCGGAGGGCTTCAAGGACGTGGGCTACATCGGCAACGTGGCGCGCACCGCCGACCCGGGCCCCTCGGCCGAGGTGAAGGCGGTCCTGGAACGCGAACTGCAGAAACTCGGTCTTTGAGGAGATTGACGGCCATGAAAACCCTCGCCCTGGGCCTCGCCCTGGCCGTCCTCGCCACCGGGGCCTTCGCCCAGGAGAAGGGCGCCATGCCAGCCAGCGGCCCGGACAACACGCTGACCGCCGCCGAGAAGGCGCAGGGCTGGGCATTGCTGTTCGACGGCAAGACGACGGCGGGCTGGAAGGGCTTCAAGACCCCGGCGCCGGACGCCGGCTGGAAGGTGGTCGGCGGCGCGCTCACCCCCGATCCCAAGACCTCCAAGGACCTCGTCACCAAGGCCAGTTACGAGAACTTCGAGCTCGCCTTCGACTGGAAGATCAGCCCCAAGGGCAACTCCGGCGTCATGTTCCACGTGATCCCGGTGGGCGACGAGACCTACGAGAGCGGCCCGGAGTACCAGATCCTCGACAACGCCCACGGCGAGCCGCCGCTGCAGCGCGCCGCCTCGCTCTTCGCCCTCTATGCGCCCTCCATGGACATGACCAGGCCGGTGGGCCAGTTCAACCACGGCCGCATCGTCGTGAACCACGGCAAGGTCCAGCACTGGCTGAACGGCATGAAGGTGGTGGACTACGACATCAATTCCGCCGACTTCAAAACCCGGGTGGCGGCCTCGAAATTCAAGCAATGGCCGCAGTTCGCCACCGGCAAGACCGGCGCCATCGCGCTGCAGAACCACGGCGACGCGGTGTGGTTCAAGAACCTGAAGATCCGGGTGCTGAACTAGAACGGCCTTGAGGCTCCGCGAGGCGGAGACTCAGCGGATTGGAACCACGGAAAACACCGAAAGGGCCCGGAAACGCGATGGCTCCTTTCCGTGATCTGTCCGTGTTTTCCGTGGCCGTTTCTTGCTTGAGACGTTCGCTGTGCAAGGCGGGCGCGCCAATTTGCACCGCGCACTGGGTCGCCGCGCGCGCTAGGTTGCCGGACTTGAGTCGAGCCTCGCAGAGACGTCCGTGACCGCCACACCTACGCCTGCGCCAGCGGCCGCCCGGCCCGCGGGCCTGATCCGCTCGTCGGCGATCTACTCCTTCTTCACCCTGATCAGCCGGCTGCTGGGCTTCGTGCGCGACGTGGTGCTGGCCAACTATCTTGGCGCCAGCGCGACCATCGTCGCCGACGCCTACAACATCGGGTTCTCGTTCCCGAACCTGTTCCGCCGGATCTTCGCCGAGGGCGCCTTTGCCGCGGCCTTCGTGCCGGCCTATTCCAAGGCGCTGGCCACGGACGGCGAGGAGGTCGCCGACGTGCTGGCGGCCGACGCCATGGCCGTGCTGGCCGCCGGGGCCATCGCGGTCACCGTGGTGGCCGAGCTCGCCATGCCCTGGCTGATGTATGTGATCGCGCCCGGCTTCCATGGCGCCAAGCACGACCTCGCCGTGCGGCTCACCCAGATCATGATGCCCTATCTGCCCTGCATGGCGATCTACGCCCACCTCTCCGGCGTGCTGAACGGGCGCAACCGCTTCATTCTCTCGGCCGCGGCGCCGATCCTGCTCAACCTCTGGACCCTGGTGGCCGTCTGGCCGGCGCACAGTTCCGTGCAGGCCGCCTACTACGCCGCCTGGGGCGTGATCGTCGCCGGGCTGTCTCAGGCGGGGCTGCTGTGGTGGGGCGTGCGCCGCTCCGGCGCCAAGGTGGATGTCCGCCGGCCCCGCCTGACGCCGGCGATCCGCGCCCTCATCCTGCTGGCGGTGCCCGGCGCCATCGCCGCCAGCGCCACCCAAGTGAACGTCTTCATCTCCAGCATGCTGGTGAGCCACGTGAACGGCGCGCGCACCTGGCTGGCGGTCTGCGACCGGCTCTACCTGCTGCCCCAAGGCCTGGTGGGCGTGGCCATCGGGGTGGCCCTGTTGCCCAGGCTGTCGCGGCGGGTGCACGCCGGCGACAAGGCGGGCAGCCACGCGGCCATCGACGAGGCGGTGATCTTCTCCCTGGCGCTCAGCCTGCCGGCCGCCGCAGCGCTCTTCGCCATGCCGTTCTTCCTGATCGACGGGCTCTACACCCGCGGTGAATTCACCCACTTCGACGCCCTCAGAACCGCGCAGGCGCTACGCCAGTACGCCTGGGGCGTACCCGCCTTCGTCCTCTCGCAGCTGTTCAGCCGGGCTTTCTTCGCCAGCCAAGACACCAAGACGCCCATGCGCTACGCCCTGGTCTCGGTGGCGGTGAACGTCGCCGCAGGCATCACACTCTTCTATTTCGTGGGTGTCGCCGGCATCGCAGCCGCCACTAGCCTGGCCGCTTGGGTGAACGTGCTGCTGATGCTCTGGACTCTGCACGGCCGGGGCCTCTACGAGCCCAGCGCCAAGACCATCTCGCGCCTGATCCGCATCGCGGTAGCGAGCGCGGCCCTGGGCGCCCTGCTGGGGCTCGCCTCGCACTACCGGCCGTTGCTGGAGCATGGCATGACCTGGGTCCGCCTGGGGCCGCTCGGCCCCAAGGAGGTGCTGGTGGTCGGCGTCTCCGCCCTGGCGGGCGCGGTCTTCCCGCTGTTGCTCTTCGCCTCCGGCGGCCTCACCCTCACCGAGATCCGGGGCGCGCTGCGCCGCAAGCCGGGAGAGAGCAAGACGACCGTGCCGGGCGCGCAGGACCTCGGCTGAGCTTGCCGAGCGGCCCGGCGGCGGGTATTTCCCCCGCCATGGCTTTTGCGGTGCGCAACCTCTGGCGATGGCGTTGAGCCGCCTCACCCGTTGAACGCGGGCCTTGCGCCCTCACGCCCATTCTTCGAGAAGCCTGATCCCATGACCGACCAAGCTCCCGCCCCCTATGTGGGCAAGCCGCGCGTGCTATCCGGCGTGCAGCCCTCCGGGGACCTGCACCTGGGCAACTACCTCGGCGCCCTGGTGAAGTTCGCCCGGCTGCAGCACGAGATCGAGACCTTCATCTTCGTCGCCGACCTGCACGCCATCACCGCCTGGCAGGACCCGGCCAAGCTGAAGGACCAGGTCCGCGAGATCGCCGCGGCCTACCTGGCCACCGGCCTGGACCCCAAGGTGGCAACCATCTTCGCCCAGTCCGCCGTGCCGGCCCACGCCGAGCTCGCCTGGGTATTCAACTGCGTGGCCCGGTTGGGTTGGCTCGACCGGATGACCCAGTTCAAGGACAAGGCCGGCAAGCACAAGGAGCGCGAGAGCGTCGGCCTCTACACCTACCCGGTGCTGCAGGCCGCCGACATCCTGGTCTACAAGGCGACCCACGTGCCGGTGGGCGAGGACCAGCGCCAGCACCTGGAGCTGACCCGCGACATCGCCGCGAAGTTCAACCACGACTTCGCCACGCCGGGGTTCTTCCCCCTGCCGGAGGCCCTGACCCAGGGGCCGGGCGCGCGGATCATGAGCCTGCGCGACGGCGCGGTGAAGATGTCCAAGTCCGACCCGTCGGACAATTCGCGGATCAACCTCACCGACGACGCCGACACCATCAGCCAGAAGATCCGCAAGGCCCGCACCGACGCCGAGCTGTTGCCGGAGAAGCTGGAGGACCTGGCCGGCCGCGCCGAGGCGCAGAACCTGGTGGGCGTCTACGCGGCGCTGGCCGGCCGCACGCCGCAGAATGTGCTGAGCGAGTTCGCCGGCCAGGGCTTCGGGGCCTTCAAGCCGAAGCTCGCGGACCTCGCGGTCTCGGTGATGGGGCCGATCGGCGGGGAGATGCGCCGCCTGCTGTCCGACCCCGCCGAGATCGACCGCATCCTGGAAGCCGGCGCGGAGCGGGCCCGCGCGGTGGCCGCCCCGACGCTGGCCGAGGTCAAGCGGATCGTGGGCTACTGGGCCGGCTGAGCCTTGCCTTGCGGGAACGGGCGCCGCACCGTCTCGGTCCATGAGCCAGCGCAAGTTCCTGGTGATCGCCGACGACACGCCGGAGTTCCAGGCGGCGCTGAAGTTCGCCTGCCGCCGGGCGCGCTCCACCGGCGGCCACGTGGCGCTGCTCCGGGTCATCGAGCCGGAATACTTCGAGCACTGGTCGGGGGTGCGCGAGGAGATCGAGCGCCAGGCCCGCGAGGAGGCCGAGGCCATCCTGCAGGACTCCGCGGCGCTGGTGATGGCGGAGACCGGCCTGCCCCCGGAGTTCCTGATCAAGCACGCCGACAACCTGCGCGCTGGCCTGCGCGAGGTCATCCAGGCCGATCCCGACATCAAGATCCTGGTGCTGGCCGCCGCCATCGGCGGGCGCGGGCCAGGGCCCCTGGTGGCCTCGCTGGCCAAGGAGGGCGTCACCTGGGGCGCCCGCAAGGTGCCGGTGACGCTGGTGCCCGGCGACCTCACCGACGCCGAGATCGCCGACCTCGCCTAACGGAAAGGGGAGGGAAAACTTGCACTTCGTCCCGCCCAGCGCCACATCTGGCGCATGTTCATCCAGACCGAACCGACCCCCAACCCCGAGGTCCTGAAGTTCCTGCCCGGCCGCGAGGTGATGGGCGAGGGTACGCGCGACTTCCGCGACGCTGCGGCCGCCGGCGTCTCGCCGCTCGCCGCCGAACTGTTCGCCGTCGAGGGCGTCACCCGGGTGTTCTTCGGCCCCGACTTCCTCACCGTCGGCAAGGGCGAGGCCCAGGACTGGGCTCATCTGAAGGCGCCGATCCTGGCGGCCATCATGGATCACTTTACGTCGGGCCAGCCGCTGTTCGCCGGGACCGACGATGCGGCGGCCGGGCATGACGACGGCGTCTACGAGGGTGAAACGGCCCAGATCGTGGCCGAGATCAAGGACCTGCTGGACACCCGCATCCGCCCGGCCGTGGCCCAGGACGGCGGCGACATCCTGTTCTCGCGCTTCGACGAGCGCACCGGCGTCGTCTACCTGAACATGCGCGGCGCCTGCTCCGGCTGCCCGTCCTCGTCGGCCACGCTGAAGGCCGGGGTGGAGAACATGCTCAAGCACTACGTGCCGGAAGTGACGGGCGTGGAGCAAACGCTCTAGAACCCACGGCGAATGATCGTCCTGGGCCTGGATACCTGCCTCGCAAGCTGCTCGGTCGCCGTGCTCGACGGCGAGCGCGTGCTGGCGTCTGATCGCGAGGTGATGGCGCGCGGCCACCAGGAGCGGCTGGCGCCCATGGCGCGCGCGGTCATGGCCGCAGCGGGGCTCGCCTTCGACCGGCTGGACCGCATCGCCGTGACGGTGGGGCCGGGCTCCTTCACAGGCCTTCGCGTCGGCATCGCCTTCGCCAAGGGCCTGGCGCTGGCGCTGGACCGCCCGACAGTCGGGATCGGCACGCTGGAGGCGCTGGCGTGCGAAGCTGAGGGGTTGGTGTTCGCCGCCATCGACGCCCGCCGTGGCCAGTTCTACCTGCAGGGCTTCGAGGCCGGCCGCGCCCTGATGGCGCCCGAGGCGCTCACCGCCGAGGTCGCCGCCGCACGCCTGGCGGCGCTGTCGCGGGGGCGGCCCTTCACCCTGGTGGGCTCCGGCGCCGGCTTGCTGGCGGAGGCGGCGCCCCAGGCCCGCGTCGTTTCCGCCGAGGGCGCCGACGCGCGGCGGGTGGCGCGCCTGGCGCTGACCCGCCAGCCCGCGCCGCTGAGGCCCCTCTATCTGCGCGCGCCCGACGCCAAGCTCCCGGCATGAAGCTGACCCGCGCCACCGCCACCGAGTGCGAAGCCATGGCCACAGCCCACGCCGAGGCCTTCCACGACAAGGCCTGGCGGGAGGACGAGTTCGAGGACCTGCTGGAGGGCGAGGGCATCTACGGCTTCCTGGCCGACGACGGGGAACCGCTGGGGGTCATCCTCTGCCGCGTCGTGGCCGACGAGGTGGAGGTGCTGACGGTCGGCGTTCCGCCGTCGGTGCGCCGGCGCGGGGTGGCCCGGGCCCTGTTGCTGGCGGCCCTCGACGTCGCGCGCAAGGGCGCGGTGGCCCGGGCCTTCCTGGAAGTCGCGGTGGACAACGACGGCGCCATCGCCCTCTACGACCGGCTGGGCTTCCGCAAGACCGGCCTGCGGAAGTCCTATTACGACCGCGGCCCCGAGGGCTTCGTCGACGCCCTGGTCATGCGCCTCGACCTTAACGCCGGAGCCGCTTCGGCCTATCCTGGCCGGCCAACCAGGGAGCGGCCCGTGTCCGATCGCATCGAAAAGCTCTGCGTCGAGAAGGGCATGCGGATGACCGAACAGCGGCGGGTGATCGCGCGCGTGCTGTCGGAAGCCCACGACCATCCGGACGTCGAGGAGCTGCACCGCCGGGCCCACGCCGTCGACCCGCACATCTCCATCGCCACCGTCTACCGGACCGTCCGCCTGTTCGACGAGGCGGGCATCATCACCCGCCACGACTTCCGCGATGGCCGCTCCCGCTACGAGGAGCATCCTGACCAGCACCACGACCACCTGATCGACATGAAGACCGGCCAGGTGGTGGAGTTCGTCGACGCCGAGATCGAGGCCCTGCAGGAGGCCATCGCCCGCAAGCTCGGCTACCGGCTGGTGGACCACCGGCTGGAGCTCTACGGCATGCC
>Ga0207695_10004647_pt1 | contig 18602 bp, 26 predicted proteins | sample KBSC54metaG_FD_184354 | JGI IMG/M metagenome (GOLD analysis project Ga0207695, IMG submission 184354) | Corn rhizosphere microbial communities from Kellogg Biological Station, Michigan, USA - KBS C5-4 metaG (SPAdes) (version 2) | ecosystem: Host-associated > Plants > Roots > Rhizosphere > Soil... | reverse complement strand
TTTGCGTTCACCTCACGTTAATAAGAAAGCACGTGAACAGTTTCAATTGTGTACGCACAAGCGTTTGCTGGATATCTATACCAGCAGTTCAAGAACAGTGGATGCCTTATCAAAGCTTGATTTGCCATCTGGTGTTGACGTAGAGATTAAAGCATAAGGCTTGTCTTCACCTTCTCCCTGGGGGGAAGGACGGGATGAGGCTTACATAGTTCTTATATAAAATTGTAACATCCATCTACGGCTTGCCGTAGCGCTGGATATAATAAAATAGAAATGAAAAGTATTATTGGAAAGAAAGTTGGCATGACCAGCGTTTTCGATACTAACGGCAGGCAGACTGCCGTGACCATTATTGAAGCCGGCCCATGTGTGGTAACTCAGAAGAAAACTGTAGATACTGACGGATATAATGCAGTCCAGATTGCTTTTGGAGACAAAAAAGAAAAGCACACCCTTCTCTCAGAAAAAAACCATTTTGCCAAAGCAAATACCCCGGCAAAAAAATTCGTAAAAGAAATACGCGATAGCGAAACAGATAAAAATATTGGCGACACTATTAGTGTTGACATATTTAATGAAGGCGATAAAGTAGTCGTTATTGGCACAACCAAAGGAAAGGGTTTCCAGGGTGTGGTAAAACGTCACGGCTTTCATGGTGTTGGTGAGCAATCTCACGGACAGCACGACAGGTCAAGAGCTCCCGGATCTGTTGGTGGATCATCCTATCCTTCCCGCGTATTTAAAGGTATGCGCATGGGTGGCCGTATGGGAAGCGATAAAGTTCAGATAAAAGGTCTCAAGGTGGTGAAAATTTTCCCTGAGAAAAACTATATATTAATAAGTGGTTCGGTTCCCGGCCATAATGGTTCCATCCTCTTAATTCAGAAGTAATGAAATTAGACGTAATAAACATAGAAGGAAAAAAGACCGGCAGAAACATCGATTTACCTGATGAAATATTTGGTGCAGATCCTAATAGTCATGTTATTTGGCTGGCCGTGAAACAACATTTAGCCGCCCGTCGCCAGGGTACGCATAAAGTAAAGACAAGAGCAGAAGTAGAAGGTTCTTCAAAGAAGCTGCACAAGCAAAAAGGAACCGGTGGCAGCCGTAAGGGAAATCTTCGTAACCCCTTGTATAAAGGTGGTGGTACGGTTTTCGGGCCTAAACCTCACGGTTATGATATTAAATTGAACCGCAAGGTAAAAGACCTTGCTAAAATTGGTGCATTAAGCGCAAAGGCAAAAGATAACAAGATTTTCATTGTTGAAGATATCACCATGGAAACCCCTGCTACCAAACAATTCACGCAAATATTCAGCACAATAGTTCCGGAAAGCAGGAAGGCGCTTTTTATAATGCCTGAGCATAATGAAAATATTTACAAGAGTTTTCGCAACGCACCTTCAATTTGTGGGACGCTGTTGAGCGATATCAATACATACGACATCATGAATTCGGATACCGTTGTATTTACTGAAAGCGCCGCGAAAATATTTGTTGAAGAAAACGAGGAAGATAAAGAAGTTGCAGTGGCGAAGAAATAGAAGAAAGTAATTTAAGAAAAAAAAAATTGAAAAGACATGAAGCCGTCTGAAATTTTAATAAAGCCTGTTTTATCTGAGAAAGTAAACCGTCTAACGGAGAAGCATAATCGCTATACTTTTATTGTGAACAGGAAGGCCAATAAACTGGAAATTAAGAAAGCGGTAGAAGAATTCTATGGTATCCAGGTGGAAGATGTTAATACGTTAACGATGCCATCAAAAGTAAAACAACGGAATACAAAGGCAGGCTTACTGACAGGTCGTAAAGCAGCAAAGAAGAAAGCAGTAGTAACAGTAGCTGAAGGAGAAACGATAGATTTATACGGAAATATATAACAGGAAGAATTTTAAAAATCCCGGATATTTTTTGGGACTAAAATAAATAAAAATGGCTTTAAGAAAATACAAACCAACAACAGCAGGAACACGCTGGAGAATTGGTAATGCGTATGCAGAAGTTAGCACAAACGTTCCGGAAAAGAGCCTGGTAGAAAAAGTGCATCATACTGCAGGCCGTAATGCCCAGGGTCGCAGAAGCATGAGATATCTTGGTGGCGGGCATAAAAAAATGTATCGCGTAATCGATTTTAAAAGAGATAAGAAAGATATTCCTGCAATTGTCAAGTCGATCGAGTACGATCCAAACAGGAGTGCATTTATTGCTTTGGTTGCTCATGTTGACGGTGAAAAAAGATATATACTGGCTCCGCAGGGTTTGCAAATTGGCGGTTCAATAGTAAGTGGTGATGCAGTGGCTCCTGAATTGGGCAATGCCTTAATGCTTAAAAATATTCCATTAGGAACGGTGGTTCACAATATTGAAATGCAACCTGGCCAAGGAGGTAAGTTAGCAAGAAGTGCAGGATCGTCCGCACAACTTGCAAATAAAGAAGATAAATATGCAGTGTTGAAAATGCCAAGCGGAGAATTGAGAAAGATTTTGATTAACTGCTATGCCACTGTAGGTGTGGTAAGTAATAGCGATCACAACCTGGAAAGCAAAGGTAAGGCTGGCAGAAACAGGTGGTTGGGCATCAGGCCAAGAACAAGAGGTGTAGCGATGAACCCTGTTGATCACCCAATGGGTGGAGGTGAAGGAAAAGCATCCGGCGGACACCCGAGAAGCAGGACTGGTAAATATGCGAAAGGACAAATTACCCGTGTTCGCGGTAAAGGTTCAGATAAAATGATTATTCAAAGAAGGAACGGTAAGAAATTGCCGAATAAGTAGAAGAAGGGGATCAGGTATCAGGTAACAGGTATTAGAAATAGGATTAATAAATTTTAAATCGTACATCGTACATCTAACATCGTAAATAAAAATGGCTCGTTCAATTAAAAAAGGTCCTTATGTAGAAGCTAAGCTGGAAAACAAAGTGCTTGGCATTAATGAGGGTAAATCGAAGAAGGGTGTTATTAAAACATGGTCACGCCGTTCTACAATTACGCCAGACTTTGTAGGTCATACATTCGCGGTACATAACGGAAATAAATTTATTCCTGTGTATGTAACAGAATTTATGGTAGGTCATAAGTTAGGTGAATTTGCACCGACAAGAAACTTTAAAGGTCACTCAAGTAAAAAGATCGCATAGAGAAGAAGCAGGTATCGAGTAGCAGGTATCAAGAATAAAAAACAAGCCTTTACCAGATAATGGCCCTCTCTTTTGGAGAGGTGTTGGGGTGAGGCCAAAAATAAACAAAATGGAAGCAGTAGCTAAATTAAATAATTACCCCACTTCTCCCCGCAAAATGCGTTTGCTGGCGGATCTGATACGTGGGCTTGAGGTAGAAAAAGCTCTGGGAATTTTACAATTCAATCCAAAGCATCCCGCCGTGCCAATGTATAAATTATTAAAAAGCGCCATTAATAACTGGGAACAAAAGAACACCGATGAAAAAGTGGAAGATGCAGGCCTGATTGTAAAAACGATCATGGTAGACGGTGGAAGAGTGATTAAGCGTATGCGCCCCGCGCCACAAGGACGTGGATACAGAGTGCGTAAACGCAGCAACCATGTTACTATTATTGTTGATAGCAAAAATCATAACGGTGCACTTTCAGTAAAAAAGAAGGTGGCTAAGGCTGAAGTTTTACCCGAAGCAGTTGTAGCCGGGCCAGAGCAAGAGGAGGTTGAACCAAAAAAGGCAGCAACCAGAAAGACAACTGCTAAAAAAGAAGCAACAACGAAAACAACAACAAAGAAAGAAAAGACTGCTGAACAGGCAACCGAAAAGAAACCGACAGCTAAAAAAACAAAAAAATAAAAACCGAATATGGGTCAAAAAACAAATCCGATTGGTGCCAGGTTAGGAATCATCCGTGGATGGGATAGCAACTGGTTTGCTCACCCTAAAGACTATGCGAAGAAGTTGATAGAAGATGATAAAATAAGAACCTATTTAAATGCCCGTATTAACAAAGGCGGTATTGCTAAGATTGTTATTGAGCGAACACTTAATAAGCTGATCATCACCATTCATACATCAAAGCCCGGAATCATTATAGGTAAAGGCGGTGGAGAGGTAGATCGTATTAAAGAAGAACTAAAGAAACTTACCGGCAAAGACGATGTTCAAATAAATATACTTGAAATACGCCGTCCGGAGTTGGATGCTAATATAGTAGCCGACACAATTGCAAGGCAAATTGAAAATCGTATCAATTATAAAAGGGCGATCAAGATGTCTATTGCTTCTGCTCTTAGGATGGGTGCTGAAGGAATTAAAGTAAGAGTTGGCGGAAGATTAGGTGGCGCTGAAATTGCCCGTAGCGAAGAAATAAAACAAGGCCGTACTCCATTACATACTTTACGTATGGATATTGATTATGCTAATGTATTTGCACAAACGGTTTATGGTAAAATAGGTGTGAAAGTGTGGATTTGTAAAGGTGAGGTTTTGGCAAAAAGAGATCTTAATCCGAATATAATTGCAGGTGGTGGAAAAAGTGATAACGAAATGCAGGGAGATAGAAGAGGCGGATTTAGTGACAGGCGTGGCGGCGGAGATAGAGGTGATAGACGCAGCGGTGGCGGTGGTGGAGACAGGCGCGGAGGTGGCGGTGGAGACAGAAGAGGCGGCGGAGGTGGTGGACGCAGATAATTTTTTTGAAAGTATTTAGTAAAAAAGCTTTCAATTTTCAACAACTTAATAAATCAACAACTTATTTATGTTACAGCCAAAAAGAACGAAGCACAGAAAGATGCAGAAAGGCCGTATGAAAGGTGACACGAAGCGTGGTGCTTCCATTGCATTTGGAACTTTTGGCCTGAAAGCCCTTGAAGAAGTTTGGTTAACTAACAGGCAGATTGAATCGGCAAGGCAGGCATTAACACGCCACATGAAACGTGAAGGAAATGTTTGGATAAGAATATTTCCGGATAAAGCGATCACTAAAAAACCGGCCGAAGTGAGGATGGGTAAGGGTAAAGGAAATCCTGAATATTTTGCTGCCGTTGTACAGCCAGGAAGAATCATTTTTGAAGCAGACGGAGTAACGGAGCAAATAGCGAAAGAAGCTTTTGAATTAGCTGCCCAAAAATTACCAATCGCTACAAAGTTTGTTGTAAGAAGAGATTACCAGGCATAATTAGTAGTAAACTGATTTGCATATTTAAATAAAAAAGAGATGTCTAATAAAAACGATTTTAGAAACAGTTTAAAAGAGATGACCGAGGTTGACCTTAAAGCGAGGATCGAGGAAGATGAACTGCGTATAAAGAAACTAAAATTTGCTCACGCAGTTTCCCCGTTGGAAAACCCGATGAGTATTCGTGATGTCAGAAAAGATCTGGCCCGTTTAAAAACTGAATTAAAGTCAAAACAATCTGGCTCTAAATCATAAAAAATACAATAATGTTGGATAGAAATTTAAGAAAAACAAGAACAGGCGTGGTTTCCAGCAATAAGATGGACAAGACCATAACTGTAAAAGTTGAAAGGAAAGTAAAGCATCCTTTATATGGTAAGTTCATTAAAAAAACGACTGGTTTTCACGCACACGACGAAAAGAATGAGTGCAGCATTGGGGACATTGTGAAAATTATGGAGACCAGGCCAATGAGTAAATTGAAGCGCTGGAGGTTGGTGGAAGTAATTGAAAAAGTAAAATAGAAAAGGCCATCAGCTTTGAGCGATCAGCTTTGAGCGGCCCGTTTTGATATAAAATATAATTTGTAATTGCTCACGGCTGATAGCTGAGAGCTCAAAGCAACAAAATAAAATGATTCAGCAAGAAAGCAGGCTAAATGTAGCAGACAACAGTGGAGCAAAGGAAGTTCTGTGTATTCGTGTTCTTGGAAATTCAGGCCAGGATTATGCTCACGTAGGCGACAAAATAGTGGTGACTGTAAAAGATGCATTGCCGCAGGGAGGTATTAAGAAGGGAACGGTTAGTAAAGCTGTAATAGTTCGTACAAAAAACAAGCTTCGTCGTAAAGATGGATCTTATATCAGGTTCGACGATAATGCGGTTGTACTTTTAAATGCAACTGATGAACCAAGAGGAACAAGAATTTTTGGGCCGGTTGCCCGCGAACTTAGAGACAAAGGGTATATGAAGATAATTTCGCTTGCCCCTGAAGTATTATAATTGTATTTTGCACCCCCCCAAAAAAAGGGTATTTAATAAGAATAAATAAAGACAAAACATTTGTCAAAAATGAAGACAAGATTTAAACCAAAGTTCAGCATAAAAAAAGGTGATTCAGTGGTAGTAATTACCGGTGATGACAAAGACCTTACAAAACCTCGTAAGGTGTTGCAGGTAATAACTGAGAAAAATCGCGTGTTGGTAGAAGGCGTAAATTTTGTAACTAAACATACAAAGCCTTCAGCCCAGAATACTAAAGGCGGTATCATGAAAGTGGAAGCTCCGGTTGCCATTTCAAATGTAATGCTTTGGGACCCTAAATCAAGGTCTCATTCAAAAATCAGCAGAGCAAGAAATGAGGATGGTAAGTTATTAAGAACATCAAAAAAATCAGGGGAGGTAATTAAATAATGAGCACCGAAAAATATACTCCGAGACTGGCAGATAAGTATAAGAAAGAAGTTATACCTGCTTTAATGAAAAAATTCGCTTACAAATCAATAATGCAAGCGCCCAGGCTTACAAAGGTTTGTATTAACCGTGGTGTTAACGGAGCCGTTGCCGATAAAAAATTAGTTGATGTTTCAATTGAAGAATTATCAACCATTACTGGTCAGAAAGCTGTAGCCACTATGTCTAAAAAAGATATATCCAACTTTAAGCTTCGTAAGAATATGCCCATTGGCGCAAAAGTTACTTTACGTGGTGTGAACATGTATGAATTTGTTGACAGGTTAGTATCTGTATCTCTTCCCCGTGTTAGAGATTTTAAAGGAATCAGCGATAAATCATTTGATGGCCGGGGAAACTATACATTAGGAGTTACCGAACAAATCATTTTTCCTGAAATTGATATCGATAAAGTAAATAAAATAACCGGGCTTGATATCACTTTTGTAACAACCGCAAACACTAACGAAGAAGCATTTGAATTGCTGAAAGAGTTAGGTATGCCGTTTAAAAATGTAAAAAAATAAGTCGCAGGTAATAAGACGCAAGTTTTGTTTCTTGATGCTAAAAGTAAAATAAAAAGATATGGCTAAAGAGTCAGTAAAAGCAAGGCAGAAAAAGCGTGAAAAGATGGTGGCGCAATATGCTGCGAAAAGAAAAGCTTTGAAAGAAGCAGGAGATTATCGCGGATTGGATCTTCTTCCAAAGAACGCTTCTCCTGTTCGGTTAAAAAATCGTTGCCAGCTTACAGGCCGCCCTCGCGGTTATTTAAGGCACTTTGGGCTTTCAAGAAATGTTTTCCGCGACATGGCCCTGGAGGGAAAAATTCCAGGCGTGAAAAAAGCGAGTTGGTAAAAAAGATTTTCGAATGGTATCAATGGATATCGCATTGTAAATAAAAAATAAAAAGAACTGAACAATGGTTACTGATCCTATAGCAGACTACTTAACAAGAATTAGAAACGCTCAAATGGCCAATCATAGGCTTGTTGAAATTCCGGCAAGTAATTTGAAAAAACGTATCACTGAAATCTTATACGATAAAGGATATATTTTGAAATATAAATTTGAAGATGATTCAAAACAAGGTTTGATCAAGATAGCCTTGAAATACGACCCTTCAACTAAGCTTCCGGCAATCCAAAGCCTGGAGAGAGTGAGTCGTCCAGGTTTGCGTACTTATTCGAAGCCCGATGAATTTAAAAGAGTAAAAAATGGATTAGGCATCGCAATCGTTTCTACTTCTAAAGGTGTAATGACCGACAAAGAAGCCAAGTCTCAGAATGTGGGTGGCGAGGTATTGTGTAATATTTATTAATTTTTTTTGGTAAGATAATTAAGCCTTAGTCGTGGCTGAACACTGCCAGAGTAATAACAAAATAAAAAACCGGCTATGTCAAGAATTGGAAAAAATCCTGTTGTAATTACAAAAGGAGTTAACGTAACAGTGGGTGCTGATAATGTAATTACAGTAAAAGGACCCAAAGGAGAATTAAAGCAAACTATCGACCGTGATATTAAAGTCGAGGTTAAGGATGATAAAATTGAGTTTGTTCGTCCCACTGACCAGATCAGGCATAAGGCTTTGCACGGCTTATACCGCTCACTTGTAAATAATATGGTGCATGGCGTAACTGAGGGTTATGTAAAAAAACTGGAGCTGGTGGGTGTTGGTTATAAAGCATCTAACCAGGGCAATCTGCTGGATCTGTCTTTGGGATATTCTCATAATATAGTTTTTGAAATTCCTAAAGAATTGAAAGTAGGTACAGCACAGGAAAAAGGTAAAAATCCTATAATTACTCTTGAAAGTATCGATAAGCAATTGCTTGGCCAGGTTGCTGCAAAAATTCGCAGCCTCCGCAAGCCGGAACCTTACAAAGGAAAAGGTGTGAAGTTTGAAGGAGAAGTATTACGCAGGAAAGCTGGTAAATCTGCAGGTAAATAAGTAAGTTAATAACATTTCTCCGGCAGTATCGGAGATTAAATAGAATAACAATGAACTCAAAAGTTAGCGCAAGGCAAAAGATCAGGTATCGCATCCGCAAAAAAATAAGCGGCAGCGCTCAAAAGCCCAGGCTTAGCGTTTATAGGAGCAACCGCGACATTTATGTGCAGTTAATTGATGATGCAAATGGGGTTACACTCGCTTCTGCATCCTCAAAACAAGCCGATATTGCTGCTCAAAAAGTAAACAAGGTTGAAAAAAGCAAATTGGTTGGATCGGCTATTGCAAAAAAATCAGAAGAACTCGGCATTAAAGATGTCGTTTTCGATCGTAGTGGTTATATCTATCACGGGCGCATCAAAGCCATAGCTGAAGGTGCGAGAGAAGGTGGCCTTAAATTTTAATTTAAAAGCTGTAAAAATTATCAATATTGAAAGCAAATACGCAAAGAGTAAAAGGTGGAGATCTTGAGTTAAAAGAAAAAGTAGTATCCATAAACCGTGTTGTTAAGACGACAAAGGGCGGAAGAGCATTTAGCTTTTCGGCATTGGTAGTGGTTGGAAATGAGAATGGTGTAGTTGGCCAGGGATTAGGTAAAGCAAAAGAAGTTCAGGAAGCTATACTCAAGGGAATTGATGATGCAAAAAAAAACCTGATAAAAGTTCCGATTATGCATGGTACCATCCCTCATGAGCAATGGAGTAAAGAAGGCGCTGCAAAAGTTTTGATTAAACCAGCCGCCCAGGGTACAGGTGTAATTGCCGGAGGTAGTATGCGTGCAGTGTTGGAAAGTGCAGGTATTACCGACGTGCTTGCAAAATCACTTGGTTCCGCGAATCCGCATAATGTGGTTAAAGCAACCGTAAAAGCATTGGCATCCTTAAGAGAACCAATCAGTGTTGCAAAAACAAGAAATATTTCGTTAAAGAAAGTATTTAATGGCTAATTTATTTTAAGACCATTATAAAATGTTACAATGAAAAAGATTAAAATAAAACAGGTTAAAAGTGGAATTGACCGCTCGGAGCGGCAAAAGCTAACACTTAAGGCTCTTGGATTAAACAAGATGAACGCATCGAAAGAAGTTGAGGCTACTCCACAGATTCTGGGAATGGTAAAAAAAGTGAATCACCTGGTTACGGTTGAAGAGATATCGTAATGATATTCTTGTTTTGCCAAAGTTCTTTAAGAAATTTTTACAATCATAAAGCGAGCTCCGGGTACACGGAGCGTTAAGTTCAAAAAAAGTACAATGCAACTAAGTAATTTACGGCCTGCAAAAGGCGCTACTCACAAAGAAAAAAGAATAGGACGTGGTGAAGCTTCCGGTAAAGGGGGTACTTCAACAAAGGGTAATAAGGGCGGACAGAGCCGTGCCGGTTACAAAATCAAAATGGCACATGAAGGTGGCCAGATGCCTATTCAGCGGAGACTTCCTAAACGCGGATTTAAAAATATCAACAGGATAGAATACAAGGTTTTCAATCTTGGTCAAATTGATCAGTTGATTGAAAAACATGGTATAACAGAATTCAATCTTGAAAATTTGTACGTCAATAATTTGATTAGCCAGAACGATAGGGTGAAAATCCTTGGCAACGGTGTGCTGAAGACAAATATTCCATTCAAGGTAAATGCGATAAGCGCAAAAGCGAAAGGCGCAATTGAATCTGCAGGGGGAACAGTCGAAATAGTTAAATAAATAATTGATATTTGCGTTCTGAAACGCAACGCAAATAATTAAATCTTGATAATTCTGTGAAGAAATTCATTAAAACAATAAAAAACATCTGGACAATTGAAGAATTGAGAAATAAAATTCTCTTTACTTTATTGCTACTACTTATATACAGGGTAGGTTCTTATATAGTTCTTCCAGGTTTAGATCCTAACCAATTAACAAGTCTTGCGAATAGCTCCAAAAGTGGCATGCTTGGGCTTTTGGATGCTTTTGTTGGTGGAGCTTTTGCCAAAGCCTCTATTTTTGCATTAGGTATCATGCCCTACATTTCTGCATCTATCTTTATGCAGTTGATGACTATTTTGGTTCCGCAAATTTCAAAGATTCAGAAAGAAGGAGAGAGTGGTCAGAAGAAAATAAATCAGTGGACCCGTTATCTTACCGTTATTGTAACCGCATTCCAGGCAGCCGCTTATATTGGATTTTTAGAAAGTTCTAATCAAGGTGCGTTACTTCCTTCTTTTGCTCCCTATTTTTGGGTTTCAACCGTTATTCTTCTTACTACAGGTACTTTATTTGTAATGTGGCTTGGAGAAAAAATTACTGACAAAGGTTTGGGTAATGGTACTTCTATAATAATCATGGTAGGAATTTTAGCCAGGTTACCACAAAATTTTATACAGGAATTTACGGCAAAACAAACACGCGGTGGAGGGGGATTATTGATTTTTCTTGTGGAGATAGCTGCATTCATAGCCGTTATACTCGGGTTGATTGTATTGGTTCAGGGAGTTAGAAAAGTACCCGTAAATTATGCGAAGCAAATAGTAGGGAACAGGCAATTTGGCGGAGCAAGACAGTTCCTTCCGCTAAAAGTAAATGCGGCAGGTGTTATGCCTATCATTTTTGCCCAGGCAATTATGTTTTTACCAACCATTTTTTTGGGTTTTCAAACTACTGGAAAAAGTTGGGCACAATACTTTACGCAGCCTACAAATATTGTTTACATGACAGTGTATTCGGTAATGGTGATAGGGTTTACTTTCCTTTATACGGCATTAATTTTTAATCCGCGACAAGTATCAGACGATCTTAAACGCAGTAATGGTTTCATACCGGGCGTTAAGCCGGGCCAGCCTACTACTGATTATATTGGTGCTATCATGGATCGCATTACTTTACCGGGTGCTATCTTACTCGCATTTGTGGGAATTTTACCTGGTATTGCCCAGTTGCTTGGCGTTACCCAGGGATTTTCATCTTTCTATGGAGGCACATCCCTGTTGATTATGGTTGCAGTTGTTTTGGATACACTCCAACAAATTGAAACGCAGTTATTGATGCGGCAATATGACGGATTGATGAGTTCAGGCCGCATCCAGGGAAGGCAGTCAGTTGCACCTGGAGTAACCGGGAATATTTAATAATTTTATACCTAGTTTATTTACATCCCTGGCCTATAATGTCAGGGTTTTTTTTAAATGTTATGATTTTCTATAAAACACGTGAAGAGGTTGAACTGATAAGGGAAAGTTGTTTACTTGTGAATAATACAATTGCTGAAATAGCAAAGTATGTGAAGCCTGGTATTTCTACGTTTCACCTTAATAACCTGGCAGAAGAATTCATTCGCGACCATGGGGCTATTCCGTCATTTAAGAATTATCACGGTTTTCCATTTGCCTGTTGCATGTCAGTGAATGATGCTGTCGTTCACGGATTTCCTACAAATAATCCGCTCAAAGAAGATGATATTTTATCGGTTGATGTAGGAACATTTAAAAATGGATTTCATGGAGATAGCGCATACACGTTGGCGTTAGGAATGGTGGGTGATGAAACAAAACAACTAATGCGTGTTACAAAAGAGTCCCTGTACAAAGGAATAGAAAAAGCGATCGCAGGCAATCGCGTCGGAGATATTTCATTCGCCGTACAGGAATATACCGAACGTAAAAACGGATATGGGGTTGTACGTGAATTAGTGGGACATGGTTTAGGGAGAGATCTTCATGAGGATCCGCAGGTACCTAACTATGGTAAACGTGGCAGTGGTACAAAATTGCAGGAAGGTCTTGTAATCGCGATTGAGCCTATGATAAATCTTGGGAAGCGATATGTTTATAACGATAAAGACGGGTGGACTGTGCGTACTAAAGATGGTAAGCCATCAGCACATTATGAACATACAGTTTGCGTAAGAAAAGATAAAGCAGATATTCTTTCGTCTTTTGCATCAATTGAAATTGCCGAAAAGGCGAACTCAAATTTAAGTTCTGATTATTATTAAGAAAGGACTTATATTTTATATTTCCTCTTTTGTGTATTTGCCTTAAAACATTTTTGCGTTAGGTACGGTATTCCATTCACTTGGTTTTAATTTATTATAATGCAGAAGAAAAAACTGGTTGTAATAGGAGGCGGCGCGGCAGGCTTTTTCTGTGCTATAAATGCTGCTGCTGAAAATAATAACCTGGAAGTGACGATTGTAGAGAAGACGCATAAACTTTTGAGCAAAGTAAAAGTGAGTGGTGGCGGAAGATGTAATGTTACGCATGCTAGTTTTAGCATCCCGGAAATGATAAAGAAATATCCGAGAGGCGATAAATTTTTAAAACAGTCCTTTCATCATTTTTTTACAACGGATACAATTGAATGGTTTCAAAGTAGAAATGTAAAATTAAAAACCGAGGTGGATGGAAGAATGTTTCCGGAAAGCAATTCGTCAGAAACAATTATTAATTGTTTATTGAATGAAGCTGATAAATACAATGTTCAAATTTTAATGAATCGTGAAGTTGTAAAAATTGAAAAAATTTCATTGGATAACAATGTAAATTCATTTCAACTATTCTTTAAAGACGGTTTGGTTTTACAATCAGATTTTGTTTGCATTGCCTGTGGAGGTTACCAAAAAGAAGATCAATATAAATGGATTACCAGGCTGGGACACAGCTTTGAAAAGCCAGTTCCTTCTTTGTTTACATTTAATATTTTGAAAGATCCGATTTCGGAACTAATGGGTATTTCTATTGAAAATGTACATGTTAAAATTAATGGAACTAAGTTTTTCCAAACTGGCCCATTATTAATTACCCATTGGGGATTTAGCGGTCCGGCTATTCTAAAACTTTCTGCTTTTGCTGCCATCCTGCTTGCTACTTTCCAATATCATTTTTCAATTTCAATTAATTGGTTAGGTGATTACAACGAAAATTCTCTGTTGGATAGATTCAAATCATTAAGATTAGAAATGGCTTCGAAGAAAATGATGAATAGAAATCCCTTTAATCTTCCGCAGCGACTATGGGAATATCATTTAAATATTTGCGGAGTTAAACCTGAATTGAGATGGGCTGATCTTCCTTCAAAGCAACAAAATATTTTGGTAAAGCAATTATGTTCACAACAATTTACTATAGACGGTAAAACAACATTTAAAGAAGAATTTGTTACGGCAGGTGGAATTAAATTGAATGAAATAGGAGCAAATACTATGGAAAGTAAAATTATCCCCAATCTCTTTTTTGCCGGTGAGATTTTAGATGTTGATGGAATAACCGGTGGTTTTAATTTTCAACATGCCTGGACAAGTGGTTTTTTGGCTTCAAAACAAATAAGCAGGAATTTAGGAGGCGGAGGTCATCTATCATCTACATAAGAATTAATATCAACAATATTATGCTGCATACTATTATGATCCCAATCAAGGCATAAGTAATTATTTTTGATTTGTCGAATGGCATCTTGATTTTATAAGAATGCAGATTGTTGCTTCAGTGAACATTTGCCACATAAATTGTACCATTAAATCTGCAATAGCTTTTCGTAAGGCCGGCTAAGACCTGTTGCTTTTCGTACACAGTGGGATTCAAAACCGTTGAATGGATGTTATACAAAATAAATCACATTTGCCGGCTCAAAAAAAATCCCGTTACCGATAAGGTAACGGGATTCAACAAACGAAAAAACTATCTATCCATTATCTTCAGCTTTTGTATCTGTATTTTCTTCTGCTTTCGTATCTGCATTTTCTTCCTCGTTTGTTACATTATCAGCTTTCTTTTCCGCCGTAACTTTTTTCTTTTTAGCTTCTTCTTTCACAGCAGCAGCTTTTTGTTTTTCTAAAGCGGCTTCACCGTCACTATCCATTTTCTTTTTCAGATCTGCTAAGACTCCAAGATCACCTAAAGTTGTTTTTTCAACCTTGCTCTGAATATTCTTTACAGCTTTCTTCGTTGTCTCGGCTTCAGCTCTTTTCTCTTTTATTTCAGCATTTTTTTCTTCGGCTTTTGCCTGTTCCCAAATGCGGCTATGACTAAGAATGATTTTCTTATCGTTACGGTCAAATTCAATAACCATAAATTTCGCTATATCATCTATAGCTATAAAAGTGTCATCTTCTTTCCTTAAATGACGGGCAGGTGCAAAACCTTCGAGACCATAAGGTAGTTGAACAGTAGCTCCCTTATCATCTTTCCTGGTAACAGTCCCCTCGTGTATGCTGCCAACCGGGAATGTTTCTTCTAAAGAATTCCAAGGATCTTCTTCAATTTGTTTATGTCCAAGCTGAAGTTTGCGGTTGTCTTTATCAATGCTCATGATGATAACATCAATCTCGTTGCCAACTTTCGTGTATTCATTAGGGTTATTAAAGCGTTTTAACCAGCTAAGGTCACTGATGTGGATCATTCCGCCGATGCCTGGGGACAATTCGACAAATACTCCATAAGGAGTAATGTTTTTAACCAATCCCTTGTGCTTGCTGCCTTCAGGATATTTAATTTCTATCGTATTCCACGGATCTTCCGTCATTTGCTTGATAGATAAACTCATCTTGCGGTCTTCCTTGCTAAGTGTTACTACCTTTGATTCGTATTCATCGCCCAATTTAAAGAATTCCTTCGCATTGATTGGCGTATTAGCCCAGGTAATTTCACTTACGTGAACAAGACCTTCAACTCCGGGGAATATTTCAAGGAATGCACCGTAATCTTCGATGTTCACTACTTTACCCTTAACAATTTCTCCTTCTTTCACAGTATCTGGTAAAGTATCCCATGGGTGAGGCGTTAATTGTTTCAATCCAAGGCTGATGCGTTTTTTGTCATCATCAAAATCAAGTACAACCACATTGAGTTTTTGATCAAGTTTCAACACTTCACTTGGATGATTAATACGTCCCCAGCTTATATCAGTTATGTATAATAAACCATCTAAGCCACCAAGATCGAGGAATGCACCAAAATCTGTTATGTTCTTAATAGTTCCCTCCAATACCTGGCCTTTCTCCAGTTTACCAATAATTTCAGCACGCTGTTGTTCAATGTCACTTTCAATAAGCGCTTTATGAGAAACAACTGCATTTTTTATTGCTTCATTAATTTTTACAACTTTAAATTCCATCGTTTTACCAACGAACTGATCGTAATCAGTTACAGGTTTCACATCTATCTGAGAACCTGGCAGGAATGTTTCCATACCAAATACATCAACGATAAGGCCGCCTTTTGTTTTACTTGTAACCAGGCCTGTAACAATTTCGCCGGTTTTATGCATGTCAACAATTCTTTCCCATGCACGGGTGGTGCGGGCCTGCTTACGGCTTAGGTGAAGGTTGCCATCCCTGTCTTCTTTTTCAGCAACCATTACTTCCACATCATCACCTACCTTAAGATTCGGCATATCGCGAAACTCGTTTAAAGAAATAAGTCCGTCACTTTTAAAGCCGATATTAATTACAACATCTGTTTTGGTCATGCCCACAACAGTTCCGTGAATCATTTCATTGTCGTTAATCTGCTTAAAAGTCTTGTCGTAAACTTCATCATATTTTTTTCTCTCTTCCTTGTTATATGATGTTACATTTCTCTTATCCACGGTCCAGTCAAAATCATCATGAGGTGTTGAGAGAGCTTCTTCATGAATTTCAACTTCTGTAGGTTGTACCTCTGTAGCGGCTTGTGTAGATTCCACGTCAGGAAAATCGGGAAAAGGAACGCCTTCGATACTTCCCTGGGGCATTTCTTCAATAGTTTGTTTAATTTCTGCGTCAGTTCCGGCATTCAAAACGGGACTTGGATCATTCTTAATTTGTTCTTCCATAATTATTATTAACAGGTGATTTTTTTATTGCTGCATCCTGTAATTCAGAATCCTGTTCATCAGCATTTGGTTAAAAATTCGATACTAGTAATTCACCCCAAAATATTTTTTTATTTTGGGACTGCAAAGGTAATTAAATACTTGTATTTTCGGGTATTTTGAGTGAATTATCCGAAATTTTTTCTAACAGATATTTGACGGGATATGCAGGTGTAAAAAAGCATTTTCATGTAAATAAGTTGCTATTTCTTATTTGAGATCGATTTCCCTAAATTGCAGATATTTTTTTGTCAAAAAAATAACAATGAAACGATGGCTTGATAGTTTGAGACAAACGCGAGTGGTTAAGTCTATAGTTTACTTTTTTGTAGGGATATTTACGTATCCAGGATTTGCAATTATAAACAGTATTAAGATAACTGGTACGGAGCATTTCAAAAATCTTCCGAAAAGAAACGTTCTGTTTGTAAGCAATCATCAGACCTACTTTGCTGATGTAATTATGTTTCTCCATATTTTTTGCGCAGTTAAATGGCGAAAAGATAACAGGCTGGGCATTCCCTTATATCTGTTAAATCCATTTACGCGGGTATATTATGTGGCAGCGGCAGAAACCATGAAAAGTAGTGTTTTAAGTCGGATTTTCAGGTGGGCAGGGGCCATAACGGTTAAGCGTACATGGAGGGCTGAAGGAAAAGAAGTTCAACGAGGCCTCGACCCGGGCGATACACGAAAAATCGGCAGGGCTCTTGAAAATAATTGGGTGATAACCTTCCCACAAGGAACAACAAAACCGTTTGCTCCCGGACGAAAGGGAACGGCGTTTATAATTAAGAATTATAAACCAATAGTGATTCCTGTTGTGATAAGCGGATTTTGGCGGGCTTTTAATAAAAAGGGATTAAAATTCAAGAAAAAGGGAACTCTCTTAAACGTGCATTTTAAAGAACCTTTGCAATTTACTTATGAAGAAAGCATTGACGCCATCCTGGAAACAGTGATGGACGCTATTGAGCAAAGCAAAAAATTTATGATGAAAAGTAAGCACCATTTAATAACCGCCCTGGATAAATAGGTACGAGGTATCATATATTACTAATATTGTGGCTTAAATATTTTACATCGTACACCGTACGCCGCACTTCAAAGTTACGCTACATAAAAAGTGCTTTCAACTCAACGGCGTCCATTGGCTTCATTTTCCCGCCGAGTATTAACCGTAGTTGCCTGCGTCGTAAAGCACTTGCAAAAAGAGAATGTTCCTCTTCTGTTTCCGGTTCAAGAACAGGCACAGGCCTGGGTTTACTATTTGGATCAAGAGCAACAAAAGTATAATAGGCCTCATTACTTTTATAACGATATTGCTGAATAATATCTTCGCCCCAAACATTCAAATGCACTTCCATGCTCGTATTAAATGACCTTGTTACCTTTGCTTCAATGTGTACAACATTGCCAAGTCTGATAGGATTGGTAAAAGAAATGTTATCTACTGAAGCAGTTACCACGGGAGCATTACAATGTTTTGTTCCTGATATGGCCGCGGCAATATCCATCCAATACATCAATCGGCCACCCATCAGGTTACCAAATGTATTTGTATCATTTGGTAAAACAATTTCTGTCATTACTACCAAACTCTCTGAAGCCTTTTTTGAAATCATCTTTTTAATTTTCGCAAAGATAAGGCTGCACGATGAAGATGAAAGTTTGAATGTTATTAATGCAGTAAACCTGCTTTTGTTTTATATTTAGTAATTCATATAAATGCTTTTAGCATGCATGCTCCTACAGGGCTAATTACTAAAGATGATTTGATTTCGTTGCAATTACCTGCGACTATTGATGAAGTAATTGCCCAACTCGAAAAAATTATTATTTATTGCCAAACCAACAATAACTGTGCAGGTTATTTTGCAGTTTTATATCACAAAGTCACTTGTAAGGTGAGGGAATGTATCAACATTAATGACTTTGAGGATGGCTTAAGAATGGAACGATTAGATGTAACATTCGCTAATCGGTACCTTATAGCATTTTATGACTGGATAGCAGGTAAGCCAACCACTAACTCGTGGAAGATTGCATTCGACGCTATTGCCCCGGATAAATCCCTGGTGCTCCAGCATTTGCTATTGGGAATGAATGCACATATTAACCTTGACCTGGGGATCGCCACAACATCCGTTATGGAAGGATCTGTATTGGAAGATATTCATAAAGATTTTGATACCATCAATTCTATCCTGGCTTCAATGATAGATAATATAGAAGCTT
>Ga0207695_10004643_pt1 | contig 18614 bp, 19 predicted proteins | sample KBSC54metaG_FD_184354 | JGI IMG/M metagenome (GOLD analysis project Ga0207695, IMG submission 184354) | Corn rhizosphere microbial communities from Kellogg Biological Station, Michigan, USA - KBS C5-4 metaG (SPAdes) (version 2) | ecosystem: Host-associated > Plants > Roots > Rhizosphere > Soil... | reverse complement strand
GGGATGACCATTCGCACTTACTATCTCGAGAACCATTGAGTCACCCTCGACCGGCCTGATTACATAGCTGCCTGCTTCGAAAGTCGTATTTGCCACGGTAAATGGCTGTGACATCTTAAAATCGAGCTGATTCATAATCTGGGCATGGCCTACACTAAAACCAACCGTAACAAAGCCCAAAGCAAATAGAACGAGCTGCATCATTAATGGTTTCATCGTCATTCTCCATCGCTAACAATAACGCTTCTGAAACCAGCGTCCACTGCCAGAACTGACAGTGCGTCACTGCCTCCGCGGCCGCCATGGCCTGCAACATTTTCTTCGGAAATGTGCTGGCCGATATCGCTGTCAGAAATGACAGTTTAGGGCTACTCAATAGTCGGAAATACTTAACACAAGACTGCGGTCGAGGTAGTCACCTGGCACCCGCACTCTTCCGAGTATCCACGATTCAATTGCAGTTCTCCTCCGGGGAGTAAGAACCATGGAAGTCGGATTCCAGCACATTGGAGATAAGCAATGACACAGATCGATAGCAAGAACAATTCGGTGGTCGCAACATTTTCCGAGCATTCAGATGCTGAGACTGCAATCAACCTACTTAAGAAAAGTGATTTCAACATTAAGCAGTTGGCGATTGTAGGTCGCGGCTACCACACCGAAGATCAAGTGGTCGGGTACTACACAACCGGCGACAGGATGAAGCACTGGGGAAAAAAGGGTGCATTCTGGGGTGGGCTCTGGGGCATGCTGATCGGTTCGGCGTTCTTCTTAGTCCCTGGTATTGGTCCAGTCCTGGTTGCCGGTTCGGCGGTCGCTTGGATAGTAGGAGCCCTGGAAACTGCGGTGCTCGTCGGTGGCTTAAGTGCTCTTGGCGCTGGTCTGTTAAGCATTGGAATTCCCAAAGACAGCGCGTTGAAATACGAGATGTCGGTTAAGGCTGGAAAGTTCTTGCTCATAGCGCACGGAACGGCGCAAGAAGCGGAAGCGGCACGTCAAATCCTGGCCCAAAGCGCAGTGGAAGATATTCAGGTCCACCACCAAGACCAAGGGGCTGTAGCTGCGTAGGAACCCGGCAAACCGGCGCAAATGCCGTGTCGCGACAGTGAATCAAGTATTCTGCATGACTACTTTGCGGTCGTGATGTCCTGAATCAGACGCTCCATACTGTTTTGTCTGATACCAATCAGGCCTGTATGGGGGCTATCGAGGTCGGCAACTAATGCCATGACAACGGCTACAACCATTGGAGTCATTACTAAAGAGAACCAAAATCTCCGTTTCAGGCTGAAGCCAATCGTAAAGGACTGGAAGACCGCGACAAGGAAGATGATCAACCACACCGTTGTGGGAACACGGTTCTCAAATTCAGCCAGCCGCTTCTCGGCAAGGTCAATCATTGCATTGAGAGACTGCAAATATGTTGTGACAACAACGGTGGGGTTTTGCTGTATGGCGGAAAGCATAACTTGCCACAATTGCCGTTGAAGGACCTTAGTGCGTTGCGTCTCACGGTCCAGGGCTGGACGATTCAGAAGTGTTTGTCTGGCGAAATCGCGACGCACCATGACATATTCGCGCAGCAATTCGGCAGTTCTGCTCCGTTGTGGTTCTGGCAAGGTTTCCGCGCGCAACATGGTTGTCGCGATTGCGTTCGACTCATCAACGACCAACTGAGTTCTCTCGTCGAATCGAGGCAATACCATAGCGACCGTGAATCCCAGGAGAAGACCCAACAGAATAAATAGTCCCTCGCGCAAGCCAGTGATGTGCTCGTGACTGTGGCTGTCTTCGTTGACATGGGTAGCCAAAGCTAGTACGTGGCCAACTGTGGCGGATGTTATCAGTGCGGTGCAAACGGTAACGAAGACAAGCCATGGGTTGTTGAGGAGAAATCTCACATTTGCTTCTCTGGCCTTTACTGCTCCCCAACGACGATCAGCTCGCTCTGCCCCGCCTTACTCATCCCGTAGATCGCTCTCGAATCGCTGGCGCTGAAGTTGTACTTAAAGCACCCCGGCGTCTTTGCCACCACCGAAACAGATTTTTCAGTACCGCCCGTGATCGTACCAGGAGGATCAAAGGGAGAGGAGCCTCCCAGATCAATGAGAAACCCAGTGTCCTTTGCAGTGGAATGCCACTTCACCGTCGTTCCGGTCTTCACGCAAATAAGATCGTTCGCCTTGGCGTTTGGAATGTTTGGAGTAGCCGAGGATGAATACGAAGTTCGCTTCACGTTGATGTCACAGGGAGTAGACGGCGATCCGCATGTGTTGCTGGCATTGCAAAGACTCGCCGGCTTCGACTGGGAGCACGCGTCTTTGCTGTTTTCCTTGTCTTTGTCCTGAGCTGTGGCGATGCCGGCGATTAACAGGAAGGCCAACAGCATGGCACGATAAATCGTAAAGCCGCTATTACTTTGCATAAGCACCTCATTCCGAAAACACTGTTCCCAAACTGGCACTCAAATACGGCTCCTCAGAAACAATTCCACTGAGCCAATCGGTGGCTAACAAGTCCCTACCACCTCTTCGTCAATTCACGCCAGCCGTTCCCTTCCAATCGAGAAGATCATTAAGTTTCCAGGAGTTTTGATTCAGATCGATAGTCAATTCCCCCTCTTGGTTTATCGTCAATTGGGCTGCCGGATACAGAACGCCGGTGCTCTTTTTCTTGTCCTGATCGTTTATATCTAGCTCGCCTCCAGACAAGTCGAACGATTGTGATGACGAGTCAGCCCAAGCTTCGCCAAACCTGATTTGCCGGTTGGTTATGAAACGAATTTTTCGCCCTGTCGGAGTGGTCGTCATCTTGATGAAACTGACGTCACTGCCGAGCGTTCCCGTGATGCTCATGTGACCGACTGCTTTCATTTTTTGCAGAGCATTCACCAAGCCCTTGTTTGAACCCTTCTGAAAGGCTTGTACAAGCACATCTTTGTCCGCCGGCGTTGAGTATTCGTAGATGATGAGCGTGACGCCGATATTCTGCCCCATCTGAGTGCCAGTACCGAAGGCGGTGGCGTCGATAGTTTCGTCCTTGTCACGGGAAAACACGAGCACGCACCCAAATGCCAGCATGGTTACCAACAATAGAACGCTAAGCATAGTTTTCAAGAAGCTTGTTTTTGCGCGCATATTTATCTCTCCTGTCGCTGCGATGCAGCCCAAACCTCGAGCTTGTCGATCGTCTTGCTAGCGCGAAACGTGCGTGAGCATGCCGCGCGAAATTACACAGTCCCCCCGCTCACTATTCCCCGGCGTGTCTGGAGATAACTGTCATGGACTGCGGGGAAGTGTAAGTGCGACCCGGACCTCTTTGGAACTGGCAGTAGTGACAGGTAACTTGCTCTGTGGTGATCTCGCTGGTCTCTCGATGCTTGTCGGCCCGCATTCGGTCACGGTACGGCCCATCCGAAGCATAATCACCAGCCAGTCAGTATTCGTGAGGTTGGCCGGTGCTAGTCGGCATCCGGTAATTTTGTTGTAATTTTTTGGTTTTGGAGATTGACTGAAAGCGAGGAGTGGCGCAAACATCAGATCGCGAGCACGAATGACCTTCCTATTATGGTTCACCTCTGTTTGGCGGGATATTGCACGGCGAAATAGGGCAGACGAACTGGCAAAACTGACACCCACTGGGTGCAGGCGCCAGGGTCTCGCCGCAGAAAACGCCAGCAAGGCTCCCAGCCGAGGGTAATCGGAGATCGAAAACTGACGTACGCTCATGGTTACGAGAGATATCTACTGAGAAGCGCGATGATCGTGGAGTATGAGAAGTGCCCGATGGGAGAAGCTATTGTCGGTCCGCATTCTCATAGTCGATGATTCTGGGTCTTTCCGCGAACACATCTGCAAGATGCTGGCAAAGCTTCCGAATTTTCAGGTCATTTGCGAGGTTTCTGACGGATTAGAAGCGGTTCACAAGGCGGAACAACTCCAACCGGACGTGATTCTCCTTGACATCGGGCTTCCAAAACTGAATGGAATCGCGGCAGGAAGGCAGATTCGCAAAATCTCTCCGGAGTCCAAAATAATCTTCGTTAGCCAAGAATCTTCGGTTGAAGTTGTTCAGGAGGCGTTCAACTTGGGGGCGCGCGCCTATGTTCAAAAGTCCCAGATTGCAACCGACCTCCAAGCCGCTATCGACACAGTTCTTGAAGGTGGGCAGTTCGTCAGCAACGGCTTGATTCCTGATGTGCCCTGATTGAATTCATCTGAAGGCATCACTTGCGGATCTATTAGCGCGAAGCACCGCTGTGGAATCCTGGTAAATGTTCCGAGTGCCGATCGCTGAGTTGGCCAACGCAGGCCCAAGTATGCCATCCAAAGCAAATTGTGGGTGCAGCGTATGGCATGTCCCGACCTTGCCAGCTAAGAACCAGTCCTGAATTGATTATCTTTCCCAATCACGCTTGGGATTGACCCCGATCACCCGCGATTCTGCGGCGCCGGCTTTTACGGCGACGGTCTCATTTCACATTGCAACCCACTGCATCTTTTAACAGGTTACTCGCAAGGCGGTGATGTATAGGATTGCGCGGTTAATCTGGAGCAGACATGTCAAGACATCAGTTGAACACTTGCGCACACATACCCTGCCGTTGCCTAGTATCGGAAGGGGAAACGTTTTGCGGTGAGTCATGCGAGAGGCGGGATCAGAGGATGTGGAAATCGCTTGCGAGTGCGGCCACCCACCACAATGTTCCCTCACAGCCGCCGACGAGAACGTAGCCTGATGATAAGCGTCAAGCAATTTGTTTGCGCGTAATACGCTGCGGACGCTTTCGAAACTACAGCCGGCGTCCGCGACCTTAAGGAGAACGCATGTCACGTTCGTTAATCGTGATGCCTGACGACTCGGCGAAACCGATTCTCAATGCGATAGAAGGCGCCACAAAGTCGTTGCGCGTGAAGATGTTCATATTTTCTGACCCTTCACTATTGAAGGCCGTGATTGATGCGCGTGCGCGCGGTCTTAAAGTCCGGGTCATGCTGAATCCGGCTCGCCGCGACGGCGAATCGGAAAACGATAAGTCCCGCAAACAACTTGAAGCCGGTGGAGTCGAGGTGATGGATGGCAATCCCACGTACGACGTGACTCACGAGAAGTCGTTGGTAGTCGATGACCAGATAGCATTCGTACACTCCCTGAACTGGGAAACCAAAAACCTGACCGAAACTCGCGACTACGCCATCATCACCTCGCATGCCCACGAAGTCGCCGAAATAATCGAATGCTTCGATTCAGACTGGGATCGCAAGGCTTTCAAGGGAGACGACAAATGTCACCTCATTTGGTGCTGCGGCAATGGCCGGGAACGGATTGCGCAGTTTATTGACGAAGCGAAGGATTCACTACTTCTGCAAAATGAACGTTACCAGGACGCGGTGATTATCGAGAGACTGGTGCGGGCAGCGCGTCGCGGAGTGAAGGTCCATGTGATGGCCCGGCCGCCTCACAAACTTAAGAAGGGCAAGCTTGTAGAATCGGTAGGCGGGATGCGCACCATGGAAGACGTTGGCATCAAGATTCACAAATTAAAACATCTCAAGCTTCACGCCAAGATGCTCCTGGCTGATCATGCTCGGGCGATCATTGGATCAATCAATCTCGCGCCTGGTACCTTCGACAGCAGGAGAGAATTGGCCATCGAGGTTCGGGACGACGCCGTCATTGAACGGCTGATGCAAATTGCTCACGCCGATTGGAAGAATTCGCATCCTCTCGATTTAACCGATGAGGGGCTGCTCGAGGAATTCGAGGACCACAAGATGAAGGAACCCGACGAATTGGTACTTTACAAGAATCACAAGCACAAGGCAGCCTGAACGGCATAATTCCCTCCTATAACTTTTGACAGTTTCTAGTAACTCAGACAGCTTTTAGCGTGGATTCGCCTTCCACAATTGGGGGATTGAAATGTCAAAAGTCAGACCAATCACCGGAACCGACGGACTTCCACTTCCAGTTTTGCCGCCAGAACGCGACGTGCGGGTCTGGGCAAAACTGGTGCGCATTATGTTCTACACTCCCGGCTTCATGGGCTTGCTGCTGATTAAGGCAGGCGAACCGGCGAGTTTTGGCATCACGGTGGAGTTGCTGATGCTGTCGAGCGCCGCGGCCGTCGTTGGTGGACTCTACATCGGCACACAATCTTCGAAAAACGGGGCCGATAACGCTTCAAAGGTCTCCACTTGGAGTGGGTCCCTGGTGCTCGAATTGCTTGCCGTGGTGCCGTTCCTGTGCGCAATTCCCGCGTTATTTCATGAGCTGGCTCACAGCAGATTGCTGCATGCCGCGGTGCCCGGCGCAGTCGACATTAGGCTAGGGGCCTCCGAATTGCTACCGATGGTAGCCATCCTGCCATTCATGCTCTATCAACTGGCGGGCTTTGGAACGATGTCGTTTGTCTTGCCAAAGCCGGCGAACTGGGCTATCAACCTCGGCATTCTCTTCCTGATCACCGCCAGCTATATCGCCTACCGTGAGGCCGCGTACGGCCTGGAAAGAAGATTCGTCGCCATTCTGGTTGTGGCAATGGCAATTACTGTTCTCTACGGCGTGCTGAAACTCAGGCGTATGCAGATGAACTACGACGCACAGTGCCCGCCGAAAGGTTACCAGGCGACGGCGAAGGCTGCGTAATCTGCTGGCACAACTGACAATTGTGCCGAGCGTGCGGAGCCACGTAGTGCCTTAGAATCACGGAGATCAGTTAATCCGTCCACAAGCTGCCCGGTCACGAACTGTCTCCATGGTTCTTCGTTCGCTACTGTAATAATTACCAGTTTTGGATCGCTGCCTTTTCCCTTACAAGAATTAGAGCTATTCAATTTTTAAATTGCTGTGGGGCAGTGATGAGCAAACCGAATGAACCTACACAAACAGGCGGAGCTACGAGTCATGTTGGGGATTGCTACATTTGGGCAGAGATTTATTACTTGGATTCCGTTTCGGATTATCGTGAATACTTAGTATCCCAGAGCCACGACGCGACCTCTGACTTCGGTGAGTTGGTGATGTTGGATGAACTAACACCATCACCAGTGTGGGTTGTAGTTCGTAATGTTATGAGGAAAGCGGTTTCCATTCTTCACGCCGTTAATAACGCCGCCCGGTTGTGCTTTTGGACCCAGAATTGAGACATTAAGACCCTCGAAACCGTCGGTGCACATACGACGGATAGGTTGCTATCTCCCTACACTTTTTTCCGACCCGACTCACCGGGCAAAGTAACCTTCTCGATAATACATTCGCAACTTTTTTGGACCCTGAACCACGAGTCGATGGAATGAACCATTGGGGGCCAAATTTGCCGGAGTGTAGCCGATGGCGTACTGGCTGCGGAGCTCCTTTTCCAATTCTGAAAATGCCTTTACCAAATTGCTTCCGGTGTTAGCACGTAATACATTGCCCCCGGTTGCTTCGGAAAGCCGCTTCATAGCGCGCTCAGCAGATTCCGCTTCGCTGCTAATGTCAATATTGGTACTCAGCACGTATACAAAACAGTCATTTCGCTGCGCTGCCTCTACGGCCTGCTGCAGGTCTATGTGGCTGACGTTGTCCTCCCCGTCCGAGATTAGAATAATGACCCGCCTTGTCGGTTGTGAATCGTTGATTTTCCCGAGCTCGCGAGCAGCCACAGAAACGGCGTCGTAGATGGCGGTTTCGCCACCGACGGTCAGGCCCCTTATCTTTCGTGAAAGCAATTTCGCATCGTTTGTAGCAGGTTGTGCCACTCGGGATTTGTTAGCGAAACCAATAACTAGTGCCAAGTCAGATCCAGGGCGCAAGCTGCGCGTCAAGAATAGACCGGCCGTTTTTTCCTCCACCACAAAGCTCTCTGCAATCGAGCTGCTTGTGTCTACCACAACAGCGATTCGCAGAGGTAAATTGGCCTGGCGCTCGAAGTAGGTGATACGCTTTGGCAGCTCACCATTGTCTTGAATATTGAAGTCAGATGACCTAAGGTCACGCACGAGATGTCCCCGATGGTCGGTAACGGTAACTACAAGGTTCACCTCTTGCACCTGCTTGCGGATGGTCAGGGCTGGGGTGCGTTCAAGCACGCTTTCATTATTGATAAGCACTTGGGGCTGAGAGAGAGCTGTCAGAGCGCCCGCATAAACGAACATCATCACAACCGCTGATCGGAGGGGCAGTGTTGCGAGGAGGGAGAGCATATTTATGTTGGTCAATCGCATAGGGGCTACCTGCCGATGCATACCGACAGTTTCTGCTCGGCTGACCGAATCGTAAGGTTTCTCTGATCTTCACAAACCTGTCATTACTGTCAGTTTTCTGGGACTCATTTGATCCGCATTCATAAACCTCCGGTTACCCTCACCGTTTGACATACACACGCCTGTATCTCCTGTGATCTAACTGCCTTGATCGAGTGCAACCGCACTTCCGGACAGACAGCAGGACTGGTAGTTTCAACAGTTTGTGTATCGTTTCGGCGGCAATTCCTGGGCCACGAAGATTATTTGGGATTCGGTAGCAACTGTGCGAATCTGCCGGGCGGCCTCGATTCCGTTCAGCGTGGGCAGCCCAATATCAAGAAGCATCAACTGTGGTTTGAACTTTTTCGATTGCGGAACAGCCTGTGCTCCGTCTGATGCCTGGCCGACGATTAGCAATTCCGGTCGGGTTTCGAGCGCTGGATGCACAAATCGCCGGAATACTTGGTAATCATCAATCGCAAGGACAATAATGGTTGGCGAGGATATTAGAAGGCGACTTGCATCACTTCAACTTCTGGACAACACATCCGCTGAAGTTCATGGACGTGTTGTCCAGGATCCAGGCTCCTCAATTGGGGGAGGGCTGGATAGACAGCATATGGAGGAAGCCGAAGCTTGTCCTTGCGCTAGAGCAAGGATACGAATATTCCCAGAGGAAGAAAGAACTGGCCTCCGGCTAGCCGACTATCAACGATTCCGGAGATTTCAGGAGGAGCCGGCCACGTTTTTTGGAAAGAACTCCCGCGCGTTCCCAATTACTGAGAACCCGACTGGCGGTAAACGGACTGATGTCCGCGAGGCCTGCGAGCTCATCGTTGGTTGCGCGGATGTCGATTCCGTCGGGAACAACTTCGCTCGATCGATCTACCAGGCGAAGCAACGTTTCCGCTAGTCTCTCTTCCGCCGTCTTGGTCACCAATCCAACATGGCGTCCAACGTAGCTCCGCAGGTATCCGAGAGCGATCTGCAATCCGTTTTCCGCAAGCAGAGGATGCCGGGAAACTAGGGTGCGTAAAACGGAGTGCTTCCACACCAGAAGTTCGCAGTCAGAGGTCGCGTCTGCGCTCGCCATGTAAGTAGACCGGGCTTTGAGCATGGCTACAAGCCCAATTACATCCCCCGGCACCAGCCATGCCAGCAACACCGACTCGCCCTGCTTGGTAAGGTGGTAATAGTGAGCCCGACCTCCTTGGACAAGAAACAAATGAGTTGCTTCGTCACCGCCGGTAGTGATGTTGCACTTGGCGGGAATATGGCGATTCTCGGCTGAACTAAGGATAGCCTGCCTCGCACTTTGTTCAATGTCTTTCAACAATGTGGAAGACTTTAGCAGGGCCGGTGCGGGACGAGATTTTTTCATCATGATAAAACGCCGCCGAGTTTGCGTCACTCGGCGGCTTTGAGACTACAGCTGGAGATAGGTACATATTTTGCTGACAGCGCGGTTTGAACAACTGTCACTTTTGACAGGCCACACTGGAATCTATATAAGAACAACCAATCCCGAACAAGAGTCAGAGGACCCAGCATTTCAGCTTGGGGGAAGAACTAAAATCAAATAACCCTTCGAGCAAACCGGGCTGCATTAACCAACCAAACAAAAACCTGCTACAGGCCTCTTGACCTAATTTGCTTTCCAAGAATACGGACTGTATATCAGGCAATAAGTCGCGCTGCCATTGAACAAAACCTCACAGCAGCTTGAGTAGCTGTCACTTCTGCCAGTAGGCATAGCAACTGGAAGTTCCTAAGATTTGCTGGATGAATCGCTTTGAAAAAGTGCCCGCGACGACCGTCCTAATCAACGAATGCCGGCTGTGGGTCACAGATCAGAGAAAACCGAGTAGATTTCTCGTCTATTCGACAGGAGACGGAGGAAAAATAATGTCTATCATTAAAAGTGTTACGTTTGGAACCATGTTGTTTCTTGGGCTGGCGGCATGGGCACAAGAATTTCCCAGGGTAGAAGTGGGAGCAGATTACTCTTATGTTCGCTACGCCCCCAGCGCTTCATATACAAAAGGGCACAGCCTGAACGGCGGAGGTGGATCGGCGACCTTCAACTTCACTTCGTATCTCGGCATCAAGATGGACTTGCAGGGATTCAATAGCAATACCACCGGCTTCAACATTGCGCCGAACTCGACCTTTCCGAATGGCTTAAACGGCAGTGTTTCGGGCAATCTGTTTACCTACCTGTTTGGTCCACAAGTCAAGATTCGGCTGCACGGATTCCAGCCGTTCGGCCAACTGCTGTTTGGTGGAGCACACTCAAACGTCTACGGCAACGCGTTCAAAACACTTTGCCAACCAGTAGCAGGTGCCTGCGTTATATCAGGATCACCTTCGGGGAACACTGGTGCGATGGAGTTCGGTGGCGGGCTCGACATCCCGATTAACAAGACTATTTCGTTCAAGCCGGCCGAGATTGACTATCTGCTGACAAGGTTTTCCAACCCGCTGAGCGGAAAGAATAATCAGAGCAACTTTCGGTATTCCGCTGGAATAGTGTTCACTTTTGGGTACGCGGCACACTGAACCGGCGACACTCGCCGGGGAAGCTTCTGCAAGTGTCCCCGGCAATTTTTTACTAGATTCTTTCTTTAACCGCAAGGCGCCTTACAACCCGCTCAAGACCCAGCGTTCCTCGGCTCGTTGCATGCCTCCATTGCAGTTCGATCCTAACGTGATTGAAATTGCCACCGCCTATCAACTGCAGCGATAAATACTCATATTGCTCTTGGGCCAGGTGGAGCCGCAGCGAGCGTCCGTCGCGCCATTTCAGAATTCCGAAGCGTGTTGCGGAAATTGAGACTCGACCGCAAAGACCAAGTGAACTTTGTCATGGCTTTGAGCTACCTTAGGAACCTTCGCATCCTATGTGGGTGATTTCCGAAGCAACGGTTTAAGGACCTTAATACGAAGGAAGTCAGCCGATGCCTACCAGACATTTTTAGGTGCGCTTCGCAAAGCACACGGCGCCCTCCGGGTTATGAGCCCGCCAGTTGCGACCGGCGCGATGTACAAGCGATCTGAAGGCTGGTCTTCCGCGCGAAACGTTGTTCGCAGAATTTGAGGTTGCATCACGACCGGGAGAAGCCGGAACAATTAGGGAAGGCGCAATGGCACGACTTGGATCCTGGCTCGTTGTAAAGCGACCGTAGTACGCTGACATTTCCAACAATGTCGCAATCAGCGGGTGCCGAAGATCACGAGCGGGCGGACCTCGCGAGAAAAGCCTGCTCTGCACTCGGGGAACGTAACTCACTACGGGCTAACTGCGCTACGAGATACTTGTGATCGCAATAGACGGTTGTGGACGGCGGTCGCCGTATTTATTTTCGCTCACTTAATATTCAGGGTAATGCCAAGTATAATTCCGGACAAAGCAAATTTATTACTTGCATTTGCAGGTCCGTTTTTTTGGTAATCCGCATATAAATATCGGTACCCAGCTTGCAATGTCATACTCGGTTTAAGTTTGTATCCGAGCAGGCCGACCAGCTGATACTCGAGTTGAGAGGCAGCTCCCCATCCACCAACGTCGCCCGCAACCGTCACTACCGCCTTCTGCGAAACCGCAGCTTCAAGTCTTCCTCCCACCAATGGATCCACCCAATTCTGCGACTTCGAGAAATTCAGTCCCAGCAGGGATGGATTAAATTGAAGATTCTCGCCGAAATGCCAATATCGAAGCCCCGTCAAAAAATCGGCTTTGAATTTTTCTGCATTGATCACGCGAAAGCCGGTTTTTGGAGTGAGAATGAACATACTTGCTTTGAGATTCGCGGAGGTGGCCGACAAGCCTGGGAATGGCAGCGCCCTGTCGTCTCTGAGTCTGATCCACATCATATCGAGGGGGAACAACACCCTGTCGTGGCGAGCTTCCGCTGCCGCCATCAGTCCAAAGCGAAAGTGGGAAAGAAGATCGATGGCGCTAGCTCTATATCCGACGTCGCGGTTGAAAGCGCCCAAGGTTCCATGCGTTCCCGCGAACCAGAGGTAAGGACTGAGAGATATATGCCACTGATCATCTGGCGCATTTTCTACCTGAGGCGGTCCCCCGCTACCCGGGGCGGACGGATCGCTGGTTGTTGTTGACGTCGCAGACGACGTAGGGCTTGACGTCGGAGACGCAAGTACGGCGCTTGTTGTCCCACCTTGATCCGTTGACTGTGTTTGTTGTGCTGCCGAGAGTGACGCATATCCCAAAACAAAGCAGACAAGAATTAAAACTGCGTTTGTGATTTTCATTGTGCCCTTTCGTATCGGCATGCTCGGCTCCCGTCATAACTTTTCTGGGTGCTGACAGGCGATGGTAAGGGGCGGCCATCAGGCGGAGAACTGGCAAAGCTGACAGGCGACCGACAAAAAGAGAATCATGAATGCTGGATTTGCAGAAACATTCATGTAACCAGCCTGCTTGGCTTTTAGAAGGATTCGCGCGGTGGAACTGTGAGCTAGTAGAAGTGACAGTTTGCAGCCACGAACCCTGGTGTTGCACTAGCGATTGCACGGGTGCCAGACGCAAGTGCGCAAGGCATTTCAAGCTGCGATTCGAAAGGGACACGAGGCGACTCATGAAAAACCCAGCCCGGCACACCTTAAATATCACAGTAAAAATTTTCTTTATTCTCTTGGCTGGTGCTGCAGTCCCTTGGGCGATCTATGCACAATCTCCCGAAGTGCAACAGCGTGTCAGTCAGATTAAAGAGTCAAGCGCAAAGAACAAGCAGGCGCTCGCCTCCTACAGCTGGAACGAACAGGTCACGATCAGCTTGAAAGGAGAGGAAAAGAAAGTTCAACACTTCCAGGTCCGGCTCGGGCCAGATTTGACACCGCAGAAAACCTCACTCGATCCACCAGCCGACCCTCCATCAGGAGGACGCCTAAAACGGCGGGTAGTCGCTAAGAAGAAAGAAGAATACACAGACTACGCGAACCAGATGAAAGCGCTTGCACAGCAATACGTGCCACCCGACGGGACTCTGCTGCAGCAGGCCTACACGCGAGGAAACGTCGTGATGGGTCCGACCGGCAGCGCTCCCAATGAGATTCAATTGATAATTCACAATTATTTAAAGCCACAGGATTCGATGACCCTGGTTTTGGACACATCGCAAAAACAATTGCTTCGAGTCCAAATCAGTTCTTACATGAGTGATCCTAAGGACGCCATGAACCTGACGGTACAGTTCAGCCGTCTCCCAGACGGAACGAACCACGTCTCCAACTTGGTTATTGATGGAGTCAGCAAGCAAATGAATATCGCCATTCAGAATTCGAATTACCAGCACGTGTGAGGCTTCATGCAAAGTACCTCCAAAAAAAGAACGAGGGGTCACTTATGAATCGTCATGGAGTCTTGTGCGCTGGCGCTATGCCTGCCTGCATTGGCCGAAGCCTGCAGACGCTAGCGGCCATCTTCCTCTTAACGATGCCGCTAGCGGCGCAGGACCCACCGGTTGGAGCAGCAGGAAACCAGCTTGCAACAGATCAGACACCTGCGGCAGCCACGAACTCTGACGCATTAAGGAAGGCCGCGCAGAATCCGATCGCCAACCTTATCAGCGTTCCCGTGCAAAACAACACCAATTTTGGCATCGAACCGGACGACCGAAGTCAAGGCGTATTGAACATCCAACCTGTCATCCCAGTTCGGTTGAACGAGCATTGGAATCTGATAACCCGGGTCATCACGCCGATTATTTTTCAGCCAACCTTGAGCCACCCCGTCAATCAAGGCGGGTACGGATTCGGCGACATGAATCCATCATTCTTCGTGTCTCCGGCGAAACCAGGAAAGATAATTTGGGGAGTGGGTCCGACCCTTGTGCTGCCAACCGCCACCAATCCTGTGTTAGGTCAGGGGAAGTGGAGCATGGGCCCTTCGCTTGTCCTACTAGCGCAGCCGGGCAAATGGACGCTAGGCGCACTGGTGAATAATGTCTGGTCGTTTGCAGGGCAATCCGGCCGCCCAGACGTGAATCAGATGCTTTTCCAGTACTTTATTAATTACAACTTGCCACATGGCTGGTATATCACCTGGCAACCGACCCTGACTGCCAATTGGGAAGCGACGAGCGGCGGTCGGTGGGTCGTCCCGGTGGGCGGCGGCATCGGAAGAATCATGAAGATTGGATTCCAGCCGGTGAATCTCACCACACAGTTCTACGGGAATGCGGTCCATCCCCCAGGAGCTTCGCCTTGGGGCATGCGAGTCCAAATTGCATTTTTGTTCCCCAAATTAACCAGGCAGCAGCAAAGAATGATGCTGGAGCAGAAGCTGAAGCAAATGAATGCGGAGCAGTCACAAAAGTAAATACGAGTAGATTTTGAGGACTGGAGCAGGCGAAAGAGGGCTCGCATGAGAACTGCGGTAGCCGCGCTTAATTTGGATCTAGTGAGTTGGCGTGCCGATTGGGCCTGGGGCCTGCCACTGATCGTCCTCACGGTAGTGATCCATGTATTAACACTGGGACTCATAAATGAGCGGGGCGTCCGGGTTTTTAGCCGTAAGGCGGAGCGCCGCCATCCGTTGCTTGAATTTGTGGCCGTGATGGGCACGACCACAGTGTGCGCGACTACGCTGCACGCGTTGGAAGCTAGTATCTGGGCCGCATCGTACCGAGTTCTTGGCGCTTTGCCGGACTTCAAGTCCGCGATGCTCTATTCGATCAATGCGATAACAAGTTATGGGCACGAGAATTTAGTACTACAGTCCGATTGGCAGCTGCTGGGGGCGATAGAGGCCCTGAACGGATGCTTGCTGTTCGGACTGACCACCGCTTTCTTGTTCGGAATGATTCAGAAAGTCTGGTTATTGAGCAAAGACGGAGAGAGCGCCAAGTTGTGATAGCCCGTGGGATTACATTATTATTCAGATGCTAGCAAAGGATATTTTTCGGAAATTCTTCAAATTTTGACCAGACAACATACGTTTTGTTGTGTATAGTGCTCGTTCATCCAAAGTTTTACAAAGGGGCTGTTATGTATTGTCCGTCGTGTGCGTCCAGCCGGCAGGCGGAATTTACGGCTGAAGTAAATCTCCATTTCCCTGACTTCCACTCTCTTGACCAACCAGGTGTTCTTGCTTTTCCGAAGGTCTGGGTATGTTTGGATTGCGGCCTTTCACGGTTCAATACCACGAAAACCCAATTGGCGAAACTGGTGACCGGCGTTAAAAAGGGCTCATCTTCAATCCGGGACCTGAATCGGATTGACGCGAGTCCACGTTCGCAAGAGTTTGGGTGAGCTGGAGCCTGCAGAAGGAACCTCTGCCTGTGATCCTGCTCGACGATATGCCGAAATAAGACAATGACCAATCGCTCCCGCATCGTGATTGCCGACGATCATAATCTAGTGGCGGAGCTGTGCAAACGGCTTCTAGAGACCGAATTTGATGTGGTTGGAATGGTCAGCGACGGCCGCGCCCTGGTGCGTGCCGCAGAACAATTGCGTCCGGACGTAGTAGTAATCGATATTGCGATGCCTGTCTTGAACGGCTTGGATGCAGGGCGGCAACTGAAAGAGATATTGCCCAATGTAAAGCTGGTTTATCTGACCATGAACACGGACACGGACGTGGCCGCCGAAGCCTTCGCCCGTGGCGCCTCAGGCTATCTGCTGAAGACTTGCGCCGCCTCTGAGATGGTTCTTGCGGTGCGCCAAGTGTTACGGGGAAAGTCGTATTTGTCCCGCGCTTTATCAGCCGACAAGATCAATCGCCTGCGCTGGGAACGTAAAGAACTGGTTGATGAGCGGGAACGCCTTACCAAGAGGCAGCGAGAAGTGTTGCAGTTGTTAGCTGAAGGCAAGGTGATGAAAGAGATCGCCAGCATCCTGCACATGACCACAAGGACAGTTGCTTACCACAAATACAGGATCATGGAAGTGCTTGGGGCAACTTGTAACGCTGAACTGGTCAAGTACGCCGTACTAAACCACATCGTTGCGGCTTAATGCTCGCCCGGTGTAAACGGCACCCCGGAACTGACAAATTGTTCGCCTTTGAGAATTGCATCCACCGCTGACAGTAGATCGCTTCCTGCTCTCGTTTTCACCACATAGCCGCGTCCTCCCGAATTGAATGCTTCTTCCGCTACTTCGGCAGAAGACTCCTGGGTCACGAAGATAATTTTGACGTGAGGGATAAAGTTACGAATCTGTCGAGCGGCGACGATCCCGTTGAGCGTGGGAAGACCCACGTCAAGAAGCAGCAAATCCGGTTTCAGGTCTTTCGCTTTTTGCACAGCTTCTAGCCCATCGGACACTTCCGCGACAATCTGCAGGTTGGGCCTTTGACTCAGCGTGGAGCGGACAAAATGGCGAAAGGGCGCGAAATCTTCCGCCACAAGAACCCGGATTTTTTGCATCAGACTGTGAAGTCCCCATTACTCAGGAATCGCTGAAGTCGGCGCCGTAAAACGGGCATGGAGCTTGCCCTCTCTCTGCTTATCTTCTTCTTGATAGAAATTGTCAATGCCCGAAAGGTGTAGTTCTCCGCGGCATTGCAGCCCCGGATAAATATTATGGTTGGCGCAGAACGCGGTTCAACACTGATTTGGACCACTTCAACGTTGCACGCGTGCGGTTCGTACCCATCCTGTCAGTTCTGCCAGTATTCGCCGCAAATAACGCTTCTTAATATCTGCCTTGTCAACTTCGTCTGCCAGGCGAGTGTTACTGGGCCGGCGTAATTCCGAATGACACCAGCGAAAGGGGATCTTATGAAGCAAAGAAAAGGGATCGCACTCTGCACCGCGTTGCTATGCCTAGTTTCTACCGGGTTGGCGCACGGCGCCTCGAACGGCTCACAAGTCAAAGTTAAAGGACTCATTACCGGCCGAGACGGAGAAAATCTGACCCTCAAATCAAGCGCAGGATCTGTGGTTGTGGTCGTGCTAACCGATGACACGAAAGTAGGAACGCCTAAAGGCCTATTGCGAATCCGCCACAGCGAGCAGTCCGTCACCGCCCTCATTCCGGGACTGAGAATAGAAGTCGAGGGAACCGGAACCGAAAGCCGCGTAGTTGCCAAGAACATTAAATTCGAAAAGAGCGATTTACAGCTCGCTGAAGTGATTCAGGCAGGGCTGACTCCTACGCAGCAACAAGCGGCTGCCAACAAAGCAGACATTTCGACCAACAAAGAAGACATTTCAACCAACAAAGAAAATATTACCTCCAACAAAGAACAAGGGGAGGCCAACCAGGCGCAGATCGCGAGCAACCAGCAAGATATTCAGGAAACGACCAAGCGCTTCTCCGAGCTCTCGCAGTATGACACCAGGAGCAAAGCCGTCCTGTTCTTCGCCACATCAAGCTCGACAATTTCAGACAAGGACCAGGAAGCGTTGACACTGCTGGCCCAAAGCGCAATTGGACTGGCAGGCTACATCATCCAGGTGAAAGGTTACGCCGATGCGTCGGGCAATGCTGCGATGAACCAGCAATTGAGCATGGATCGCGCTCAGGCGGTTGTCGCATACCTGCTGCAGAATTGCAGAATTCCACTTCGTCACATCGTGGCGCCAGGTGCAATGGGAGAAGCTGATCCAGCAGCGCCCAACGAGGTTGCGAATGGAAGAGCCGAAAATCGTCGCGTGGAAGTGAAGGTATTGGTGAACCGCGGAGTGGCCGGAGCGAGCGCAAATCCGGCCGCATTGCCGTAGTTCTGCGGTCCTCACCCGCTGGCCGCCTCTGAGCACAACATCGTGAAGTTGTGCTCAGAGGCGGCATTCGTGCGTAAACAATAAGCTGATGGTTCTCGAGTGTTTCGGATGTCAGCCGAGTCGCTTAACTGGCAACTCTCTAGGCAGCAACAACGTGATTTCTGACGGCGTACTTGATCAGTTCGGCGTTACTCTTGGCGCCAAGCACCTCCATCATGCGGTACTTGTGGTAGGCCACCGTTCTTGGAGTCATGTGCAGAATATCGCCAACTTCCTTCATCACTTTGCCCTCGGCGAGTAATTGCAAAACTTCGCGTTGCCTCTGGGTGAGGAGCTCGCCTTCGTTAACCAGTTCTTTATCTTGCCGGCGCAAAAAATCGAGCGTGTCGCGAGAAAGCGACTCCGAAATATACGACTTCCCTCTCAATACCTGGCGCACGGCCAATACTATCTCCGTCGCAGCGCAAGTCTTTAGCAGATATCCTGAGGCGCCGCGCCGAAAGGCTTCCGCGGCCACCTCTACGTCGGGATTCATGGTTAGATAAACCAGTCTGGCGGCGGGCAGGATTTCCTTGATCTGCCTCCCTGCATCCAATCCGTTCAAGATTGGCATTGCAATATCGACCACCACTACATCGGGTCTCAAATCTCTAGCGGCGCGCACGAGCGAGCGGCCGTCGCTGACTACCCC
>Ga0207695_10004642_pt1 | contig 18615 bp, 14 predicted proteins | sample KBSC54metaG_FD_184354 | JGI IMG/M metagenome (GOLD analysis project Ga0207695, IMG submission 184354) | Corn rhizosphere microbial communities from Kellogg Biological Station, Michigan, USA - KBS C5-4 metaG (SPAdes) (version 2) | ecosystem: Host-associated > Plants > Roots > Rhizosphere > Soil... | reverse complement strand
ACAGCCAGGGCCCACCCGGAGTGAGGTTCCGGGTGAGCCTGGTCGTACTGCGGCCGTACTGCTGTAGCGACGTGTCTATTACTCGCCTCTTCAGAATCCGAAGGCTGCCACTCCTTTGGGCGTGCCCAACCCGGTGGGCCCGTCGTACCCGACGATTGCAGTACACAGGTAGCTGCCACCGCAGCTCCCATTGCTGCCCGAGGTGACATCAAACAGTGCTCCCTTGTGGCGGTATGGATCGCTCCCGTGGTTTACGGCCGTATCATTCACGCCGTATAGCCCAGCGATCATTGGGGCACCGACACTGGTTCCACCGAATACGAGCCAGGCGGCGCGATTGCGGCTGGTTCTTCCAAAAACAGCCACCCCGGTGTTGGGATCCGCCACCGCGGCGACATCCGCTACCGTCCGCCTCGCGCAACCGGCATCAGTTTGCCAAGTGGGCTTCGCGTAGACGGCGCTGCAGCCACTCCCTGCCCCACTCCAGGCGGTCTCCGTCCATCCCCGACTGGTGCCTGCGCTGCGTACCAAGTGCGTCCCACCGACGGCGGTAACGTGTGGCGATGAAGCGGGAAATTCAACTCCGAATCCATTGTCGCCCGAGCTCGCTGTCACGGCTATGCCGGCGTAGTTATAGTACGGTTCGAACGTGGTCGTTCCCGACTCGCTGCCGCCGTAGCTGTTGCTGATGACGTGCGCTCCCATTGCGGCTGCGGTATTCACCGATAACGCAAGATTTTGCAGGGTTGCACTGTCGGCCTCAACCAGCAGTATCGAGCAGCCGGGGCACATCGCGCTCGCCATGTCCAGATCGAGCGCGGTCTCCTGAGACCACCCGAGATTGAAGGCAGGGTAGCTGCCTTGTACGCCACGTTGGTTGACCTTCTTGAAGCAACCATTCGCTGTCGTGCACGCAGGCAGTCCGAACTGCGAGCGATAGGTGGCGAGATCGCTTTCAGCGTTCGGGTAACCCAATGCGTCGACAATTGCGATGATCGTGCTCGAGGTGCCCGTTCCCGTCACGGCGTACGCGTTACGCAGATCCGTGGGAGAGAACCCAGCGGGACCCGTCATGGCCAGTGGGCGCGCCGAATCCATCATGAGCATATGGGCATGGCAACGCGCTTCACCTGGCACCGCACGTCCGGCGCAAACCGCCGCATGATGCATCGGCCTCCCGAGCGCCTGACTGCGGAAGAACTCCTCCCTCGCATCGCGCTCCTGCCCCTGGGCGATGCCGCTCGCAACCAACAAAATCCCCAGTGTCAAACCAACGCCGCATGCCTTCAAACGAGAATTCATCTTTGTAGTCTCCTCACGTCCATGGCGGGTCCGCGGGAGACTCTAGTTCGCTTCTTGCTGCTCTGTCAGCCTGTTTCTACTTCGCGACGCTGTGAATACAGTGGCTAAAACCGCAGGCGCGCGCGGCGCCTTCTGCGTTGGTTGCTCAGAAGCAGTGCCGTTTCGCGCTCTTTGTTGGCGACATCTTCATCGCTCGAGGGCGGGTCGGCCGCTGGACTGTGCTGTTCGTTGTTGGGTACCGCGGCTGCGGGACTTTCCAGAATCGTTGCCGCGGATTCCTCGCTGACGGGCTCCATGTTGGGCGGATTCGGCGGTTCGCTACCGGGTATCGGGACGTCGGGACTTTCCATACTTGCTGGCGCCGCTGCCTCACTCACCGGCTCCAGAGTGGGCAAACTCAACGGCTCACTGTCGGTTGCCAGGACAGGCGGCCTTTCCAAACCCGGTTGCTCGCCACTCGTCGTTGTCGGGGCCTCGCCTCTTTCGGTAACACAGTTCCAGCCGCTGGAGGCACTAGCGGGCGAGCTCAGTTGTTCGCTTCTGGCTCGCAGGTCGCGGAGAGTCAAGTAAGGCCCGCGGACCTCTTTCTCACCCGGGACCTCGGGCTTCGCCTCCGCCGCTGATAGATCGGCGGCATCGATCGGCAGACTCCTGGCGAGGAGTGCCTCCTCGATCCGAGTCAATCGGGCATTTGCCAAGCCGAGCTTGCGGGCGATGACGCCCGCCAGGACAACAAGAGCCCCGACCAGAGCGGTGACGGTTATGAATTGCCAGAGGGCCATGAACGCGCCTCCCTGTTTGTGGCGCAGACAGCAGCATAACGTCGCGCCTGGAATCCGACGAGCTTGGGCGACGGCGAGGCCACTCGAGACGTGCCGCGCCAATGGAGGGGCGACCTGACTGATGTTGGATCGTGTGTCCTGTGAGCCCGAAATCCGGCCGCGAAGCGCGGTTGGGCGGGTAAGTGTCGCCATGCACCAGATCGGACGACATGGGCGTGTATAGTAGTTACATCTGATTCGGAAGGAGCGTCGCAATGGACGTTTCGGAGTTCTGGAACATAGTCGCAGCTAGCAAGGCGTTCAGCGACGGCGGATTTGATAGCTACGCGGAATCCCTGGCGGAGCAGCTGTCGGCGCTCTCGCCGGAGAAGATTGTCGAGTTCCAACAGATACTCGACGAGCTGCGAGATCGAGCCTACTCCTGGGATCTCTGGGGCGCCGCATACATTATGGGCGGCGGGTGCTCCGATGACGGCTTTACCGATTTCCGCAGTTGGCTCGTCTCAATGGGACGCGAGACATACACGCGTGCGCTGAACGATCCCGAATCCCTCATGGATGTAGTTGTCGGACCTGACGGGGAGGAAGACGTGTTTTTCGAGGAGTTTGCCTACATTCCAGCGCGTGTGTATGAGGCGAAAACCGGGCAGCGGTTGCCGGCGGCTCGAAGAGCAACCCCCTCCGCACCGAGCGGCGAGGAGTGGAGCGAGGACGGGGAAGACCTCGCGCGGCGATTTCCCCGATTGTTTTCCCGTTATCAAAGCGACTGACCACGAGAGTGCGAAGCCTCATCGGCATTGGGACTATCAGCAAGCAGCCATTCGGGACGGAGTCATGGAAAGCCGATCACTACGCGTTTCAGCCGTGCAGATGGTCTCGGAAAATGGTGATCGCCGGGCAAATCTGGCGCGCGCGGGACATCTGGTGCAGGAGGCGGCCGATGCCGGCGCGAAGCTGGTAGCCCTGCCGGAGCTGTTTTCGGGCGGCTATTGGCTGAATGAGCAGGCGTGGGACACCGCGGAACCCGAGGACGGACCCACCGAAGTCTGGCTGCGTGAGACAGCTCATCGCCACGGGATCTACCTGGGGGGCAGTTACCTGCAGGCTCGTGACGAGGACTTCGTCAATGTGTTCTCGTTGGCGACGCCCACCGGGCAGATCGCGGGTCGGGTTTCGAAGCAAAAAGCCGCCTCTGTCGAGTCCTATCTGTTTCGTGGCGTGGAAAGCTCACACATCATCGACACCGGACTGGGGCGGGTGGGTGTCGGGATCTGCTATGACAACCTCTTCCGATACGTTCCGGAAGCCTTGATTGCGGGTAATGCAGACATTGTGGTGATGTCGTTCTCGGCTCCGACGCCGCAACAAACATGGTACTACCGTCGCAAGCAGGTCGAGGCGTTTCGCGACCTCATCCGGCATCGTGCGCGCAACTACGCACGCATGCTCGGTATACCCGCCATCCAGGTCAACAAGAGTGGAGCTTGGAAGAGCCCGCTGCCGGCCTTTTTTCCTCCGCAGGATTCGAGATTCGAAGGGCGCTCGGAAATAGCTGATAGCGACGGCGAAGTCATCGCCGAGCTGACCGACCAGGAGGCGGTGATCGTCGGCGATGTGACTCTCGATCCAGCGCGCAAGGTTCGCGCGCTCGGGAAGGAATATGGACAATACAGCCCATGGATTGCGCCGGTCTCACTGGAATTCAGACTTTACCGGTTCATCGAGGCGATGGGCGCCCGGTCCTATCGCTCGAGCCCTCAGCGGCGTGCCAGGGCGAGAGCTATAAGCGATGCTGCCAACGGTCGTCAGGGTTGATTGGTGAGCGCGGAACTTCCCGGTGACTGCGCCAGGGCGGCGAAAGGAGGCCTGGCGTGCACTACGCGGCCTCCGACCATTGTAAGCAGCGGATGCATGTGCTTGAGCTCTTCGTCGCTGACTTCGAAGAACGGTTTGTCCAGCACGACGAGATCCGCGAGCTTTCCGGGCTCGATCGAGCCCATGTCGTTTTCTTCGAAGTTGAACCAGGCGTTCGCCGCCGTGTAGAGACGCAGTGCGTCTTTGCGGGAAATTTGCTGGCCAGGGAGCAGCATTTCACCGCCGGCGTCTTTGCCCGTCACCATAAAGTAGATTCCGAGCCATGGATTGAGCGCGCCGACGACCGCCGAATCCGAGCCTGCACCCATTCGAATGCCGCTCTCGAGCAGCGTTCGGTAGGGCGGCCCCGGTTTCCAGGAGGAGTTGGTATTGCGGATGTAGTCGTGATCCTGCACGCGCACACCAACACCGATGCGCTTCAGCCGCTCGATCTGGTCCGGCGTGATCTCGAAGACGTGCTCGAGCGTCCAGCGCAACGAGGTCAGCGGCGTCTGTGCGGCTACCTGCTCCATGATCTTGATATAGCGCTCGATCTCGTCGTGCCGAATGGTGTGTTGTGACAACGCCCAGCCCGCTTTGGCAATGCGCTGGTAGACGTCCAGCACTTCATCATCGGTGGCGCCGTACGCAATTACCTGCTCGCCGAAACGCACCGCCTTGTACATGTCGTCGCCCAGCCCCTGCGTAGCGTTTTCGATGCGTGCTGCCGCGGAGTGAATGTCTCGCTGGTCGCGCGTGTCGCGGTGGTCGTACTGAATCCGAAGGCGTAGCAACAGGTGGCCCGAGCGCCAGAAGTCCTCCGCGATTTTGAGGTTCGGTCGCTCTGCAGCTGTCAGGTGCGCACCGAGCCAGTCGCAGCAGGCCTGGTCGACGACTGTGGTGAGGCCGAGGGATACTGCGTATTGCATGTACTCTGGGAAGCGACGCTTCATCCGGGCCTCGCTGGTCGAGCGGATGACGAAGGTCAGACCCTTGCCATCGGGTGCCACATCGCCGGCATCGGATGTTGGTATGCCGGCGGCCTGGAGCACGCGGCGGCCCTCGTCATTCACGATGCCGCGGGTCGAATAGCCGATCTGCATGTAGAGCGGATGATCCGGGACAGCGGCGGTCAGTTCCTCGCGCGTCGGCAGACGCTTCTGTGCGAACTGCAGGTGGGTGAAACCACCGATGGCGGCTACCCATTCGCCGGGCTCAGATTTCTTTGCCGCCGCGGCCAGCGCGGCCTGTAGAGCCTCGATGGAGTCCGCCGATTCGAGTCCTTCGATGAACGGACCCGGTGCCTGTGCCGTGCGCACGAAGTGCGTGTGATTGTCGATGAGGCCCGGGATCACCGTGCGTCCGCCGAGGTCGACGATCTGGAGGCATGTTTCCTTGTGGCCGAGCGGCGCGCCTACCGTCAGGAAGCGGTGGTCGCGGATGCGCACGGTCGTGACAGTGCGGTTGGCGGAATCGACTGTGACGATCTTGCCGTTCGTGAGAACCAGATCCCGGCCGCCCGGGCAAGAGTCCGCAGCATGGGTTCCGGGAGCCAAGAGAATCGCCATTACAGCCAGTATTGCGATGGACACTTTGCGGGCGAGGCTCGAACGCCGCGGCCCGGCGCTTCCGTAATGCATGCTCATCCTGCACTCCCGTTTTCAACAGCATACCTCCGCGGCGCTCTCACCCGATGTGCAATCGAAATGGATTACCGACTGGCGGATTTGAGAAAAGTGCAACGCGCGGATGGCGCCATGGTGTTGCGCTTCAGTCTGGAGCTCTTAGTGCTCGTCGGATGTCTTCGAGCTTTTGCCGGCGGCGACGTACGCGTCGCGCCCACAAGAGGAGCACGGCCTGGCTGGAGAACACATAAAGCACGAGCAATCCAATCACGAATATCGACTCGGGCGTCCACTGCGGTGAGTGTTGGAGGAGCGTGGTGGCAGCCCCCAACACGATGGCCGCGAGGGCAAGCATGCTCATCACGCTGCCAAGTCGCAGGGTCTGCACGAGGCGGGCGTCGCGCTCAATGCTTGCGTCGAGCCCGCCGAGCACATTCGCTGGCTCCGGTGTCTGTGGGGCCAAGCGCAGCCCAAGAACGAGGGCTGCCTGCAGCACGAGCCAACCGAGCAGAAGCGTACCAAGCCGATGGCTCGTGGGTTGATGGCGCATCCACAGCGCCACGATTGCGGTCACAACGACGCTGAGCATCTCCACGCCCGTCTGGACTGCAAGAAGCGCCCGCTGTCGCCACAATCGTTTGTTCAATGCGGTCTCCGATACCTCAACGGACTCCCCTGCCAACCTCCAGGCGGCTTCGAGGTGTTTCCAGTCTCTATCATCGGACGAGGTCATGTTCTTTCTCCGAGGAGCGCTCGCAACAGCGCGCGGGCACGGCTGGTGCGGATCGCCACGGCATTGACACTGAGTCCCAGGATTTGAGCTATTTCAGCGGGTGTGAAGTCTTCGAGTACCAGGGTGGCGACTTGCCGATACGGTAGCGGCAGCTGCTGCACCGCTGCGAGTAGTTGACGGCTTTGATCCTGTTGGAGAACAACGGTTTCCGGTATGGGAAACGCAGAGGTCAGCTCCTCGCTGACCTGCACCATGTCTGGCAGGTTTGCAGCTCGCGCCACGTGAGAGATCGCGCGGTTATGTGCGATCCGGGCGACGAACGTACGTTGGGAGCTCTCTTCGCGAAAGGATGCGAGCGCACGCCAGACGGCAAGCAGTATTTCTTGTGTCAGGTCGCGGGCAAGCTCGCGATCCGCCTCGTAGCTCGCCGCGATGCGCGCGATGAGCGCTCCATGCTCGCGCAGCACATCGGCGAAGTTCCCCTCACGCTCGATCAAGACTCATTTCCCATTCACAGAATAGGCGAGCAGCACGTTTCCGGGCATTCCACCGGAAAAACCATATCCGGAATCGACATAGAGGAGACCGTCGACGACGACCGGGCCGGGTCCGTCCAAGGAGCCACCCCGTGCTGGGACGCCGTTGACGGTGTCATAGTCCAAGGCAGTATCGACGTCCCAGATGATCCCGCCGGACTGTGTTGAATAGGCGCGGAGATGACCATCCAGACCGCCCGAGAAAACCACTCCAGGAATGGCGGTGACCGCGGCGGACTGCGCGGGGCTGCAGCCTGGTTTGCTCATACATCCCGGGTGCGGGGTATGCCAGACCACCTTGCCACTCCCTGGATCCAGCGCGAACAGGCCCCCGCCCGCGTTGGAATCCAGTAGCAGTGAGGGCCCGAAGGCGGATGGCTGCGCCCCTGCTGTTCCGGGCGACACGAGTTGTACCTTGGCATCCGAGAGGGCCACATAGATATGGGCGTCGTCCACCGCAAACCCCCACTGAATTCCGCCGAGGGTTCCGCCGCGACCGACTCGAGTCTGCCAAAGAATCCTGCCCTCGTGGTCAGGGTCGATGGCATAGAGCACGCCGGATTTCTGTCCCGCCATCAATGCGCGACTGCCTGAAGGCAGTCTCACCAGGATCGCCGAGGCGCCGAAATCGAGATCCTGACCGGGGACTTGCGGGCAATTGGTGTTGGCTGGCGGCGGAAATCCACAGGAAATGTTGTAGCCGTCGGCCGCAGTGGTCTGGTGGCTCCACAGAGGCTTGCCCGTGTCGAGGTCGAACGCAAGCACCGCATCCGAGGTCGCCGCAACGGGCTCCGAGTAGCTATCGCCAGTTGTTACATACACCCGTCGGCTCTGGATATCGACCGTCGGAGCCGACCATACCGCCGCCCCCGATGGCCCCCACAGCTGGGTGCCCAGTTGGTTCTTGCGCGTGGGTCTCGGCTCGGTTGCAATTGTATATGCTTTCCACAAGATCCTGCCCGTTGCGGCGTCCAATGAGGCGACACTGCCGCGGAAGGTGCAGCACTCCTTTCGTGGCCCGGCATCGGTAACCTCCTCGACGGACGAGATAGCGACGTACAGCCTGCCCGCTGCGAAGGTCGGAGAGGCTGTTATTCGCGTGGCGGGATGTGACTCGGGTTGCGCCTTCCAGAGCAGCATGCCCGTGCCCGCGTCTACGGCGTAGACATTCCCACTCACGTCCGCGAAATAGGCGGCCCAACCGTGCGCGCCGCCTGTGACGGTAATGGCGGAGCGTACGCCCGCGTAGGCAGGGAATTCCCAGTAAATGCAGCCGGTTTGCGCGTCCAGGGAGTAGACTTTGCCGCCGGCGCTACCGACAAAGACCCGGCCGCCGACCACCGAAGGCTGCGAATAGGCCTGGGTGGCGCCGGCGAACCCAAATGCCCATTTCAACTTGAGTTTCGGAACATCGGGTGCCGATAGGCGCGCCATGTCGGACGGTTGGAAACGGCGTTGTAGCTCCGAGCCGCCCCAGCCGCTCCACTGCGGGTCGCGCGGGTTTACGGAGAAGGTTGCTGGATTCGAGCAGTGCGCGGTTTCGTGCTGCGCCTGGGTTGCCATCGCGGCGGTCCCCAAAAGGAGAGTGAGCAGCGTCATCAATGAGACCAATCGCATGATTGCGTCCTTTGCGTGTGGATGCACCGTTGCGTTGTGCGTCGGGCCAGGTCGGTGGGCCTGGCGCTGACGGTTCCATCGCGAATAGTCTCGAGAGGTGGAAAATCATTTCAGGGACGACAGCCGTCGTCGTGGAGCAAAGGCGGCAGGGGAAATGCCAGGGAGCAAGTTGTTTTTATCGGGACGCTGCTCTGGGCGTTCCGGCGAGCCTCAATTGTCAGTGACCTGCATACCCTCATCGGTACGCAGGCGGTAACCAAGGCCGGCTTCTGTCACGATGTAGCGGGGCTTGCGCGGATCGGGCTCGAGTTTGTTGCGTAGGTTCTTCACGCAGACTCGCAGGCTGCGGGTGTCCCCTAACCGCTCCGGTCCCCACACCTCGCGTACCAATTGGTTCTGGATGACGATCGAGCCGAGATGGCGTGCCAGGCATTCGAGCACGCGGTATTCGAGAGGGGTGAGGTGAATTTCTCCGCTGGGGCTGCGGGTCTCGCGTCGTGCCAGATCCACTTCGATGGTGTTGAGATACAGAACGGCAGATTGCTCGGTCCCCCGGGCATTCCGGCGTAGCGCCGCGCGCACGCGAGCTAGCAGTTCCGGAGCGCTGAAGGGCTTGGTGACGTAGTCGTCAGCGCCGGCGTCCAGTGCGGCGATCTTCTGCTCCTCCATGGTCCTGGCCGAGAGGACGACAATGGCCATGGGTGACCACTGGCGGACTTTCCTGATGACTTTCAGACCGTCGCCGTCGGGGAGTCCCAGGTCAACGAGCAAGAGGTCGGGCTTGTGACTGCGTGATTCAATCTCGGCCCGCACGGCGGTGTCCGCTTCGATGATTCGGTACCCTTGCGCCTCGAGCAACACGCGCAACACGTCACGAATCGCGGGCTCGTCCTCGATGACGAGGATTTGATGCATGGCCTGGGTCATGGCTCCCCGCTAGCGGGCGGCTCGTCGGCCGGCAATGTGAATTCAAACAGGGCGCCGCCCCCTGCACGCCGGTGCGCTTCGATTTCGCCGCCGTGGGCACGGACAATGGCCTGGCAGATCGCAAGTCCCAGCCCGACTCCCACGACCGCGCCCTCCTCCTTACCGCGTTGGAACTTATCGAACAGCCGTGCCGGATCGCCGCCCGGCAGTCCGGGGCCATCATCCTCGACGCGCACGCGGATCAATCTGCCATCGGTCAGCGTGGACACATGGACATGAGTACCCGGTGGGGTGTACTTGGAGATGTTGTCGAAGAGATTGGCAAACACCTGCACGATCAAGCTCGCATCGACGTGGACCGGCGGCAGATCGGCGGGCAGCCGCAGCTCGATGACGTGTCGGGTGAGTTTTTGCTCCAGCTGGGTGAGCGCCATGCCGACCAGATCATCGAGGGTTTGCCAGTCGCGCCGCAAGACGATGTGACCTGACTCGAAACGCATGAGGTCGAGCACGTTCGACACTAGGTCCGCCATTTCTCGCGCTTTCGCCTCGACCGAGCGCGCTAGACTCACGCGGGTCGCTTCATCGAGGCTGCTGCCGTGCTGGGCCAACGCACTGCCGGCGCCGGCAATAACCGCCAGCGGCGTGCGCAGGTCGTGCGAGATGGAAGCTAGCAAGGTATTGCGCAGACTCTCGCGATCGGCGTTCAGCCGCGCGGCCTCAGCCGCTTCGGCAAGCTGCGCACGCCCCAGCGCCAGACCGATCTGGCCGGCGAATGTCTCGAGCAGATGGCGTTGCTCGGGCAACAATACACGCCGCGGGTTAGCGGGTAGGACGGCTAGCACGCCGAGCGGTTTCTCGCTTTCGCGCAAGGGCACATAGAGCGCAGGAGCTGCGGGTAGCGTGTCAGTACCCAAGCCGGCCTGTTGGCCATGGTCGGCAACCCACTGCGCGACCGCGAGATCCGCACCGCGTAAAGATCCCTCGAGCGGTGTGCCATGCGGGTACACCAGCTTTCCCTCGGCATCTGGGAGCAAAACCACGGCCTGACATTGGAAGACTTCGGCGACGTGACTGACGGCTACCTGCGCGAGGCTCTCGATGCCGCGCGTCGCGACCAACTCACGACTCATCGCATATAACAGCGCCGTCCGACGCTCGCGGGCCCCGGCGACGCGAGTCTGCTGCCGCACGCTGGCCATCAGGTTGGCTATGACGAGCGCAATGGTCAGCATCACCGCGAACGTGACGAAATACTGCGCATCGGAAATGGCGAACGAGAACCGGGGTGGCACGAAAAAGAAGTCGAAAGCCATCACATTCAGGAATGCTGTGAGCAGCGACGGCCCACGGCCGAGCCTCAAGCCCGCCACGGTCACTCCCAGCAGGTAGACCATGACGAGGTTGGAGAGCTCGAAGCGGGGATACAGCGCGAACGCAATGGCTGTGCAGATCACCGTTGCGGCGGCTGCCCAGGCGTAGCGCTCCCAGGGGACGGGGGCGGCCTGGTCCGGAAAGGCGAAAGCTCGCAGCGCACCCTTTCGGCGTACGACTCTGTCGTCGGCTACAGCGATGGTGATGACATCGAACGTGGGCGCGTCTCGAATCAACCGGGCAGGTGTGGAAGGCCCGCGGAACCACCTGCGCCACCCCCGCAGCTTTGGCGCGCCGACGATCACCCGGGTGGCATTGCGGGTTTGCGCGTATTCGCTCAGGACCTCGGCCGCGGAAGGGCCATCCAGAGTAACGGTTTCGGCGCCCAACGACTCCGCTAGCCTCAGTACGTCGATGCGTCGATTTCGCTCGGCGCTAGAAAGCCGGAGTAGCTCTGGAGTTTCGACATAAACGACGGTCCACGCGGCATCCAACGCATCCGAGATGCGCTTTCCTGCGCGGACGAGCTGCTCGGCCTGCTCGTCGGGGCCCACAGCAACCAACACACGATCGCCGGCAAGCCGGGTGCGGGCGCGATCAGTGGGAAGCGCGCGGGCGGCTGCCTCGACCCGGTCCGCCACCTTGCGCAGCGCGAGCTCGCGCAACGCCATGAGGTTGGGCGTGCGGAAGAAGCGTTCCACAGCGGTCGCGACCTCATCGGCGACATAGACCTTACCGGCATGCAGACGGGCCAACAGATCATCGGGCGGCAGATCGATGAGCTCGATATCAGCCGCCTCATCAAACACTTTGTCGGGAAGGGTCTCGCGCTGGCGGACGCCTGCTATTTGATAGACGAGATCGTTGAGGCTCTCCAGGTGTTGGACGTTGACGGTCGTCCAGACGTTGATGCCGGCGTCGAGAAGCTCTTGCACATCCTGCCAACGCTTGGGGTGCCGGGGAGGCGGATTGCCGCCCACCAGGTTGGAGTGGGCGAGCTCATCGACCAGTAAAATGGCCGGATGCCGCTGGAGTGCCGCATCCAGATCGAATTCGTGGCGGGTGATGCCGCGATAGCGAATCGGCAGCAAGGGCAGTCGCTCGAGCCCTTCGAGCAGGCGCTCGGTCTCGATTCGTCCGTGCGGCTCGATGTACCCAACCACGACATCGGTGCCGCCGGCTCGTGCGGAGCGCGCGGCTTCGAGCATGGCGTAGGTCTTGCCGACACCAGCCGAGGCGCCGAAAAAGATCCGCAGGCGCCCACGCCGGGCGCGGGCTTCCTCCGCCTGGACATGAGCGAGCAGTTGGTCGGGATCGGGCCGCGCTTCAGGCATGGGGGTCGATCAGGCTCACCTCAGCGTGTCGAGCGCCAGGTTGAGCTCCAACACATTGACGCGCGGCTCACCGAGTATACCCAGCAACCTGCCACGGGCGTGAGTGTCGATCAACTTCCGAACTGCCTCAGGCTGCAAACCGCGCGTTTGCGCCACCCGGGGCGCCTGGTAATACGCTGCCGCGAGGCTGATCTCCGGGTCGAGGCCGCTGGCGGAGGCGGTCACGAGATCAACAGGTATGGGCGCCTTGTTGGTGGGATCCGCAGTGCGCAAAGCCTCGATGCGCGTTTTGATGGCATCGGTCAGGGCGGGGTTGAGGGGACCCAGGTTCGAGCCGCCGGAGGCAAGCCCGTTGTACGGTTGGGGTGCAGTGGCCGAGGGGCGGCCCCAGAAGTGAGTTACGTCGCTGAAGCTCTGGCCGATGAGGCTGGAGCCTACTGCTTTGCCGTCTTTCAGCACGATGCTGCCGCCGGCCTGGTCGGGGAAAGCCACTTGGGCGATGCCGGTGACCACGAGCGGATAAATGATACCGGTGATCACGGTGAGGACCAGAAACAAGACGATCGCGGGGCGCAAGAGAGTTGTCACGGAAATCTCCTCGAGGGCTCCCCCCTCAAACCAGGTGAGTCATGACCAACGCGAGGTCGATGAGCTTGATGCCGGCGAATGGGATGAGAATGCCTCCCAAGCCGTAGATGAGCAGATTGCGTCGGAGCAGCAAGGCGGCGCCCAGCGGCCTGTATTTCACGCCCTTCAGGGCCAATGGGATCAGAAAGACGATGATGAGGGCATTGAAAATCACCGCCGCGAGAATGGCTGAGAAAGGACTCGCCAGTCGCATGACGTTCAGGGCATTCAGCTGCGGATAGGTCGTGGCGAAGGCCGCCGGGATGATGGCGAAATACTTGGCCAGGTCGTTCGCGATACTGAATGTCGTGAGCGAGCCGCGGGTCATCAGCATCTGCTTGCCCGTTTCGACCACTTCGATGAGCTTCGTCGGGTTCGAGTCGAGATCGACCATGTTGCCGGCTTCTTTGGCCGCTTGGGTGCCGGTATTCATGGCGACAGCCACATCGGCCTGCGCAAGGGCGGGCGCGTCGTTGGTGCCGTCACCGGTCATTGCAACCAACCGACCCTCTGCCTGGTGCTTGCGAATGAGATTGAGCTTGGCTTCCGGGGTCGCCTCCGCCAGAAAGTCGTCCACGCCGGCCTCCGCGGCGATGGCGGCGGCTGTGAGCGGGTTGTCCCCGGTGATCATGACGGTCTTGATGCCCATGCGGCGCAACTCGCCAAAGCGCTCTTTGATGCCGCCTTTGACAATATCCTTGAGCTCGATCAGGCCCAACACCCGGGGACCATCACTGACCAGCAGCGGCGTACTGCCGCGACGTGATACTTCCTGCACCGTGGTCAGGATGGACTTGGGAAATACCTGGCCCGAGGCTTCGACGTGTTTCTGAATGGCGCTGGGCGCGCCCTTGCGGACCTGACGCGTGCCGATATCGACGCCGCTCATACGGGTATGCGCGGAAAACGGCACGAAGGTGGCCGCGAGCGAGCGCAGATCGCGCTCGCGAAGATTGAAGCGCTGCTTCGCCAGAACAACGACGCTGCGGCCTTCGGGCGTCTCATCGGCAAGCGAAGCCAGCTGCGCCACGTCTGCCAACTCTTCTTCTGTTACGCCGGGGGCGGGAATGAAGGCACAGGCCTGGCGGTTGCCGAGGGTAATAGTGCCGGTTTTATCCAACAGCAGGACGTCCACGTCACCAGCCGCTTCAACAGCACGGCCCGAGGTAGCAATGACGTTCGCCTGCATCATACGGCTCATGCCTGCGACACCGATCGCGGACAGGAGTCCGCCGATGGTCGTTGGTATCAAGCACACCAACAACGCGACGAGTGCCGTGAGGGTGATCGGGGTGCCGAGCTTCGCCACCGCGACGCTGTAAATGGAATAGGGGAGGAGCGTTACGGTCGCGAGCAGGAAAACGAGCGTCAGCGCGACCAACAGAATGGTGAGGGCGATCTCGTTGGGTGTTTTCTGGCGCTTCGCGCCTTCGACCATGGCGATCATCCGGTCGATGAACGTCTCGCCGGGGTTGGCCATGATACGGACGATGATCCAGTCGGACAGTACGCGCGTGCCGCCGGTGACGGAAGAGAAATCGCCTCCGGACTCACGGATGACCGGGGCGGATTCACCTGTAATGGCACTTTCGTCGACGGAGGCTGCGCCTTCGATGACCTCGCCATCGCCCGGAATGTAGTCACCGGCCTCGATCAGCACGACATGGCCCTTGCGCAGCTCGTCAGCGCGGACCCGTGTCAAACGCGAGCGGTCAGTCGCGCGGGCCATTTTCTTGGCGGACACGGCTTGTTTCAGGCCGCGCAGCGCTGCGGCCTGTGCCTTGCTGCGCCCTTCCGCGAGCGCTTCGGCAAAGTTAGCGAACAGCACGGTGACCCACAGCCAGATGGCGACGTTCAGGATGAACCACGGTGGCGCTTCCCCCTGCCCCACCAGGGCCTGGACCCATAGGATGGTGGTCAGGACGCTGCCGATGTAGACAACAAACATGACCGGGTTGCGCCATTGAACCCGGGGGTCGAGCTTGCGCAGCGAATCGACGAGCGCGGGGCCTACCAGCGCGCGATCGAACATCGAGAGCTTGTTGGGAGTCATCAAGCGCCCCACATGACGAGGTGTTCGACGACCGGGCCAAGAGCGAGCGCCGGAACGAAGGTCAGCGCCCCCACCAACAATACGGTGCCGATGAGTAGGACAATGAAGGTGGGTCCGTACGTGAGCAGGGTGCCCGAGGTCACCGGAATCCGTTTCTTCGCGGCCAGCGACCCTGCGATAGCCAACACCGCAGCGATCGGCCAGAAGCGGCCCAGCCACATGACCAACCCGAGCGCGGTGTTGTAGAAGGGCGTGTTCGCGGATAGGCCCGCGAAGGCGCTGCCGTTGTTGTTACCGGCTGAGGTGAAGGCGTAAAGGATCTCGGCGAAACCGTGCGCGCCCGGATTCGCCACACCTGCCTGGCCGCCCACGGTGCTGACGGCGACCGCGGCGCCGAGCAGGACGATGAATGGCATCACCAGAATGGCAATGGAGCTCATCTTCATCTCGAAAGATTCGATCTTTTTGCCCAGGTACTCCGGGGTGCGTCCGATCATGAGGCCCGCGATGAAGACACCGATGATGGCGAAGATGAGCATCGAGTAGAGGCCGGTGCCGACACCACCGAAGACGACCTCACCCAGCTGCATGTTGAATAGCGGGACGAGACCGCCCAGTGGGGTGAAAGAGTCGTGCATGGCGTTCACGGCGCCGCAGGAGGTCCCTGTCGTCGCCGTAGCGAACAGCATGGAGGCGCCAATACCGAAACGCGTCTCCTTCCCTTCCATGTTGCCGCCGGACTGCAGGATGGTGGCGGCCTGGTCGACGCCCAGCGCGGCGATTCGTGGGTTACCGAGCTGCTCGTTGTAGGTGGCGGTCCCCACGAGGATCAGGAACAGAATCACCATCGCGGCCAGCACCGCCCAGCCTTGCCGCGGATCACCCACCATGCGCCCGAAGGTGTAAGTGAGGGCGGCCGGGATGAGTGTGAGAGCCAGTATTTCCAGGAAATTCGAGAGGGGTGTCGGGTTTTCGTACGGATGGGCGGAATTGGCATTCAAGAAGCCGCCGCCGTTGGTGCCGAGCTCCTTGATCGCCTCCTGGGAGGCCATGGGACCCATCGGGAGCGTCTGCTTTTGGGTCGTCATGCTCTCGGTAATGGCGTTCCCCGCCGCATCCTTCAGGGGATTACCGGCCGCGTCGATTTTCGGCTGCTGGTAGGCGAGCGTTTCGAGTGTGGTCACGTCCTTGTAGGCGCTGAAATTTTGTACGACGCCAAGGCCTGCGAGGACGAGCGCGAGAACGACTGACAAGGGCAGCAGGACGTACACAGTGGCCCGCACCATGTCGATCCAGAAATTGCCGATCGATCGCGCGCTGTGGCGCGTGAAGCCGCGAATGAGCGCGACGGCGACGACGATGCCCGTAGCCGCCGACAGAAAGTTCTGTACGGTGAGCCCGGCCATTTGTGTCAGGTAGCTCAGGGTCGACTCGCCCGAGTAGCCTTGCCAGTTCGTATTCGTCACAAAGCTCACGGCCGTATTGAAGGAGGAATCGGGGGAAACACTGGCGAATCCTTGCGGGTTCAGAGGCAGCCAGAGCTGCAGCCGCTGCAGGGCGTAGACGGCAAGCGCGCCCAGGGTGTTGAACACCAGGAGTGACAGCGTGTAGCGCTTCCAGCCCATCTGCGCGCTGGGATCGATGCCGCTCACGCGATAAACAAAGCCCTCCAGCCGCGCTCCCATGCGCAGGGGCCAGATCGGGCGGCCTTCCATGACATTGGCGATGTATGACCCGAGCGGCTTGACGAGCAGCAGCAGCACGACCAGGTAGAGGGCGATCAACGCCAGCGCCACGGGAGTCATTTCAGAATTTCTCCGGTTTGAACATGGCGTAGAGCAGGTAGACGCACAGTCCCAGTGCGAGCAGCCCGCCCACGATGTACAGGGCACTCACTCCACACCTCCCAGGCGGGATAGCGCACGCACGATCCAGTGCGTTACCGCGTAGAGCGCGATGACGACGATGATGAATAGGGCGTCCACCGGTCGTTCCTCCTCGAAAGGCTGCCGAGGGCGCTCGAGGCACCCGTTACGGCGGACGCGCAAGTTAGTCCTTATGCGGTGAGCGGCGCGTTAAGAAAAGCGTGCGCGGCCGGGGGCTTGGCCGGAAGGGCTTTGCGACGGAAGTCAAAAAAACGAACAAAAGACCCCGCGTCGCGACCTGACGACTCCCACTTGGGGCGCGGGTGCTGTTATGTTCTGTCGCATACCAGATCCACACGCGCCGCTGCCGCGAAACGACCGCACCTCGTTCGCGGCTCCTTGAAGGGAAGGCTCGCCGGTGGATGTTCGCCAAACGGGGTTAAGCACAATGGATCTCTCTGCTCTCGGGTCTTTCTTCGGCTCTTTCACTATTGATGACAGCAGTCTCGCCCTGATCGCCCTGCTCGCCGGTATGGCCGGCGGCTGGACGCTCACCAACTGGCGCGACCAGCAGCTGCGAACCAAGAAGCTGAAAGCTGACCGAAAGTCGTAAAGTCGCAGGGCGGCCACCGACACCGGTTCGGCCGCCCTCCCCGCGCCGCCCCATCACGGGGGGCGCCTTTCCGCCCAGCCAAATTGCGGAACGCTAGTTGCTGTCTGCCACCTCGGAGTACTTTCCCGATCGAGGTGATCGACGCGCATGCGGTATCTGGCACTCTGCACCGACTACGACGGCACTCTCGCCACGGACGGACGCGTTCTCCCGGAAACGGTGAGCGCGCTCGAGCGGCTGCTCGCTTCGGGGCGGCGACTGGTGCTCGTGACCGGCCGCGAGCTGGATGACCTGCAGCAGGTTTGCCCGCACCTGGGCCTCTTCGAATACGTCGTCGCCGAAAACGGCGCACTGCTCTTCGAGCCATCTACCGGCAAAGAAACGCCGCTGGCTGCGCGCCCGCCGGACTCTTTTGTGTCTACGCTCCGGCAACGTGGCGTCGGCCCTATCTCCGTGGGACGCGTCATTGTCGCGACGTGGGAGCCGCATGAGATGGTCGTCCTGGAAACGATCCGGGATCTTGGCCTCGAGCTTCAGGTCATTTTCAACAAGGGCGCCGTCATGATCCTGCCCGCCGGCGTCAACAAGGCGACCGGTTTGGTGAGCGCGCTGGAGAAAATGGGGCTTTCCGCGCACAACGCGGTGGGGATTGGCGACGCCGAGAACGATCATGCGCTGCTTGCGTTGTGTGAATGCTCCGCAGCAGTGGCAAATGCCCTGCCGACTCTCAAGAGTGCGGCTGACATCGTGACTGCCGCAGATCACGGCGCGGGCGTCGTCGAGCTGATCGACGAAATGCTGGGTGACGATCTCGCCTCGCGTGAAGCGCAGCTCAAGAGACACCACATTCTGCTCGGTACGGATCTCAGTGGAGCGGAAGTTCATATCCCGCCCCACGGCGAAGCGGTGCTTCTGGTGGGCGGGGACAGCAACGACAGGTCCAGGGCAGCCACGGCGCTGATCGAGCGATTCGCGGCGCAGGGATATAGCTTCTGTTTGATCGACGCCGAAGGCCGGCATGGCGAGATCGCGGCGGCTGTGTCGCTCGGCACGAGCACCCGTCCCCCGACTATCGACGAAGTTTGCAAGCTGCTTCAAGGAGCCGATCAGAGCGGTGTGGTCAATCTCGCCGGACTGACCGTCGGGGAACGCCGGCCGTTCGTGGATAAGCTGTTGGCGCAAGTTGCGCAACTGCGTGCACGGCTAGGGCATCCGCACTGGCTGGTGCTGGATGAGACGCAGAATTTGTTGCCTGCCGAGGGCAATGGCGGCGGGACTCACGGCGGCGCCGTTCTACATATCACCGAGCGGCCGGACGCGGTTGCACGCGAGGTCCTGCGCTCAATCAGCCTCGTCGTTGTGGTGGGCGCCGC
>Ga0207695_10004638_pt1 | contig 18629 bp, 16 predicted proteins | sample KBSC54metaG_FD_184354 | JGI IMG/M metagenome (GOLD analysis project Ga0207695, IMG submission 184354) | Corn rhizosphere microbial communities from Kellogg Biological Station, Michigan, USA - KBS C5-4 metaG (SPAdes) (version 2) | ecosystem: Host-associated > Plants > Roots > Rhizosphere > Soil... | reverse complement strand
TTTCATTTCGGAATACCTAGTCTGCCGCCACATGGGCGGTTGGCATAATCGGCGGTGCAAAGGCGCGAGATGATAGCGGAGCTTGCATCGATCGCGCAAGCCCACCGTCGGCGGGCTGCGAGCTGGCAATAATAGCATGATGAACCGGCCCGAAGAAAAGCCCCCCATACGCATCGCCGCACTGGCCGATCAGTGCGTGCAATGCGGCCTGTGCCTGCCCGTATGCCCTACCTATGCGCTGGATCGCAACGAGGCGGAGTCGCCGCGCGGACGCATCGCCATCGCCGCGGCGCTGGCGCGGGGACAGGCTTCGCCGACCGCCGAGCTGCGCGAGCACCTGGACCACTGCCTGGGCTGCATGGGTTGCGAGAAGGTCTGCCCTGCCAACGTCCGCTATGGCGAGCTGCTGGTGGAAACGCGGGCGCTGCTGGGGCCGGCGCCGCAGCGTCCCGAGCATGAAATCGGACTGGTCCGCGATCCCCGCCGCTGGCGCCGGCTGCGCCGCGGGCTGGGATGGCTGGGCTTCGCCAGCTGGAAATCAGCGCTCGCCAAAAGCCTGCCGGCCAGATCGATGCTGCGCAGCGCCCTGGCCTTGTGGCCGCGGACGCCGCTGCCCGAACCCTACGTCACGCAGCCAGCCGCTGACGAAGCTTCGGACGGCGAAATCGTCGCGCTGTTCCCCGGCTGCATCGCCAGCGTCGAGGACGCCGATGCGCAGCGCGCCGCGCGCACGCTGCTGCGTGCCGCCGGTTATCGCGTGGTGGAGCTCCCGGCGTTCTGCTGCGGCGCCATGGATCTGCACGGCGGCGATACCGCCAGGGCGGAACAGGCGGCCGCACAGGTGAGCGCGGCCTGGCAAGGTGCGCAAGCGGATCACCTGGTGACCGTTACGCCCGGCTGCGTCGGCACGCTGCGCCATGTCCTGCCCGGCGTCCGCGTAGCCGATCCCATGGCCTTGCTGGCGGCACGCGCACAGCGGCTGTCGTTCCGTCCGCTGCCCACGCGCGTGGCGGTGCACCTGCCTTGCACGCAGAGCAACGTCGCCCGCAGCGACGACGCGCTGCTGCGCCTGCTGCGGCGCGTGCCCGGGCTCGATGTCGCGCCGCTGCCGAAACCGCCGCACTGCTGCGGCGCGGCCGGCACGCACGTGCTGGAATTCCCCGAGCGCGCCGCCCGCCTGCGCGAGGACACCCTGCGGCAGGTCGCCGCCTTGGCGCCACAACGCTTGTTGTCGTCCAATATCGGTTGTCGCCTGCATCTCGCCGCAGGCATGCAGAATGAGCGCGACTGGCCGCACCAGCACCCGCTGGTCCTGCTCGCGCAGCAACTGGAAACCTGATGGAGGCCGCCATGAACGTCCGCACCCTGTCGCCGCTCGACCGCCTGCTGGTCGGCCTGGAGCGCGCCCTCGAAACGGTCGCCGGCAGCCCCGAAGCCGCGCGCCCCTCGCCCGCCGCCCGCATCGAGGAGGCCGAACTGGACGACGCCGAGCGCCGTCACGCCGCCGGCCTGATGCGCATCAACCACACCGGCGAGGTCTGCGCGCAGGCGCTCTACGACGGCCAGGCCGCGCTGGCGCGCAGCGAGGCGAACCGCGAGCACCTGCTGCACGCCGCGGCCGAGGAAACCGACCACCTCGCCTGGTGCGCCGAACGCCTGAAGGAGCTGGACAGCCGCCCGAGCCTGCTCAATCCGCTGTGGTACGCCGGCAGCTATGCGATCGGCGCGCTGGCCGCGCTGGCAGGCGACCCGGTCAGCCTGGGCTTCGTGGTGGAGACGGAGCGCCAGGTGGAAGCTCACCTGGAGGAACACCTGGAAACGCTGCCCGCGCAGGACCAGCGCTCGCGCGCCGTGCTGGTGCAGATGCAGGAGGACGAGGTGCGCCACGCGGAGAATGCGAAGGAGCGTGGCGGCATCGAGTTGCCATTCCCCATTCCGGGATTGATGCAGTTGAGCTCGATGGTGATGAAGAAGGTGGCGTACCGGATCTGACGCCGCCACCCAGCCCCCCAAAAAAAAACCCGCCTTCCGGCGGGTTTTTTGTACGTCACATCAAGTTGCGCCCGTGGAACAGCTCTTCGATCTCCCGCCGCAGCAGGGACTCGATGCGCTGGCGCTCCTTGAACGAGAGATCGTCCGCGTGCGCCTCGAACAGGTAGGTGTCCAGGTCGAAGTCCTTGATGTGCATCTTCGTGTGGAACATGTTTTCCTGGTACACGTTGACGTCGAACATCTCGTACTTCTGGCGGATGTGCTTGGCCAGATAGTCCTGCACCGAGTTGATCTTGTGGTCGATGAAGTGCTTCTTGCCCTTCACGTCGCGGGTGAAGCCGCGCACGCGGTAGTCGGCGATCACGATGTCCGACTCGAAGCTGTCGATCAGGTAGTTCAGCGCCTTCAGCGGGGAGATCACGCCGCAGGTGGCCACGTCGATATCCGCGCGGAAGGTCGCGATGCCGTTGTGCGGATGCGTTTCCGGATAGGTGTGGACGGTGATGTGGCTCTTGTCCATGTGCGCCACCACGGCACCGGAGATGGTGTCGCGGCCGAGCTTCTCCACCACCGGCTCCTCGGAGATCAGGATGGTGACCGACGCGCCCTGCGGGTCGTAGTCCTGGCGGGCGATGTTGAGGATGTTGGCGCCGATGATTTCCGCCACGTCCGTGAGGATCTGGGTCAGGCGGTCGGCGTCGTACTGCTCATCGATGTACTCGATGTAGCGCTGGCGCTGTTCTTCCGACACTGCGTAGCAGATGTCGTAGATGTTGAAGCTCAGGGCCTTGGTCAGATTATTGAAGCCCTGCAGGCGCAGGCGCGGGAGGGGTTTCACCACAACGACTCTCCATGGCCGGGGGACGGCCAGCAGCAGAGGCGGGTTAGCTACAAGGGTCCCCGCTGGAAAGAAAAACGACGCGAAGACGTAAGCCTCCGCGACCCTTGTGACCGGCCGGCGACAACGCCGTGACCGAAAGACCGTGAAGTATGCGACAAAATAGGGAGGAACTGAACCTTGGCATGCTGCGCTGGTTTGCCATAATGCCGCGGGGTCATCAGAAGAACGAACCGAAGTCCAGCCGCCTCCCCCAGGGGTCCGACGGCTGCCGCCCTCCAAGCTGGGACAGATCGTGGCGCAACTCAAATACCAACTCCAACAAGCTTTTGAACGCTCCCAGGCTCCCGCCAGCTTCGCTCCCGACCCGGCGTCCATGGAGCGCTTCCTGGCCCTCTGCCACCGCCGGCGCTACCCAGGCAAGACGGCCATCATCCGCCCCGGCGACCCGGCCAACACCCTGTATTACATCGTCGACGGCTCGCTCGCGGTCTGCACCGAGGACGAGCAGGGCCGCGAATTGATCCTCGCCTACCTCAGCCGCGGCCAGTTCATCGGCGAGATGGGGCTGTTCGTGGAGCAGGCCCAGCGCGAGTCGATGGTGCGCACCCGCACCCCCTGCGAAATGGCCGAGATCAGCTACGAGCGCCTGTTCCACCTGATGGAAGGCCCGCTGCGCGAGGAATGCCCCAAGATCCTGTTCGCCATCGGCTCCCAGCTGACCCATCGCCTGCTGCGCACCTCGCGCCAGGTCAGCCGCATGGCCTTCATGGACGTCACCAACCGCATCTCCCGCACCCTGCTGGACCTGTGCCAGGAGCCGGACGCCATGAGTCACCCGGACGGCACCCAGATCCGCATCTCCCGCCAGGAAGTCAGCCGCATCGTGGGCTGCTCGCGCGAGATGGTGGGCCGCGTGCTCAAGCAGCTGGAGGAGCAAGGCATGATCGACGTGGCCGGCAAGACCATCGTGGTGCGCGGCACGCGCTGAGCCCCACCATCGCTTCATCCGACGAACCCGGCTCCGGCCGGGTTCGTTCGTTCAGGGGGCTGCTCAGCCCGCCAGCCGCTCAGCCGGGGCGCGGTAGACCATGTAGACGTCCGAACGCTGGTAATGCGAGCCGGGACGGACGCCCGGCTGCAGCTCGAAGCCGACCTGCTCGTACATGCGCAGCGCGGTGCGCAGCTTGCTGTTGGATTCCAGGAACAGCTCGCGGCCGCCCCGGCGGTGGAATTCGGCGATCGCCGCATCCAGCAGCTTCCGCCCCACGCCGAGCCCCTGGTAGCTGTCGTCCACGCACATCTTGGACAGCTCGTACACCCCCGGCGCCTCCTGCAGCAGCGCGCAGGTGCCGATGGCCTGCCCGCCCATCCGCGCGAACAGCAAGGCGCCGCCCGGGGCCAGCACGTAGCGCTCGGGGTCGCCCAGCATCTGCCGGTCGATGTCCTCCACCCGGAAATAGCGTTCCAGCCATTGCACGTTGAGTCGGTAGAAATCTCCGGCCAGGGCCGGTTCGTACGGCACGATCTCCAGCGGCTGCGCCAGCAGCGCGGCGTGTTCGGCCAGGATCGCCGGTACGATCGGGCGCTCCTTAAGCGCCTCCTCGCAGGCCGCCAGCGCGGCCAGCAGCCGGCCGCCGTCCTCGCCCAGGGAGGCACTGACGCCGCGGCGGATCGCCTGCCAGATCGGCCCCAGCGCGCCCAGCGCCTTGCGCGCCTGGTCGGTGAGCACCAGAACGCTGCGCCGGCCGTCCTGCGGGTCGCGCTCGCGGCGGACCATGCCGGCGGCATCCAGCTTGTCCACCAGCTGGCTGACCGCCGAATGGGTCTGGCCGATCGCCGCGGCCACCTCGCCCACCGTGCCGGGCCCGTTCCCCCACAGATAGCGCAGCACCGGGAACCAGCGCGATTCGATGGAGGCGCCGCAGGCGCGGTAGACCTCGTCGGCCGCGGCGTAGAACTGATCGCTGAGCGCCTTCAGGCGGCTGCCGAGCGCCAGCTCGGCCAGAGTGGAGAGGTACATGGGCAAAGCCGCCTCAAAAGTGATATGTAAGTACTAACATAATCATCTGCCTGCCGCCTCACAAGAGCCCCCGGCGACCTGCCGCCCGCGACCATTCGCCACCCCGCTTCTCACCCCTCCTGGACGTTTTTTGCCCTAGCGTCCAGGTCTGACAACGACAGGTTCGACGGATGGTCTGGAGCGAATTCTTCAGCTTTGCCCTGGTCGGGCTGCTGGCTCAGCTGATCGACGGCGCGCTCGGCATGGCGTATGGGCTGGTTTCGAGTTCCATCCTGCTGGCCATGGGCCTGCCGCCGGCGGTGGCCAGCGCCACGGTGCACACGGCCGAAGTGGTGACCACCGGCGCCTCGGCCGCCTCCCATGCCTGGTTCGGCAATGTGCGCTGGCGGCTGTTCCGGCAGCTGGCCATCCCCGGGGCGATCGGCGGCGTGCTGGGCGCGACGGTGCTGGCGAATGTTCCGGGCGAGGCGATCCGGCCCTACGTCAACGCCTACCTGCTGATCCTGGGCGTGATGGTGCTGCTGCGCGCGCTGGGCCGGCGGCTGACCCGCCACCAGGTACACCACAACGGCGTGCTCGGCTTTATCGCCGGCCTGCTCGATTCGATCGGCGGCGGCGGCTGGGGTCCCCTGGCGACCAGCACGCTGATCGCCCGCGGCGGCGCGGTGCGCGGCACCATCGGTTCGGTCAATGCGGCGGAGTTCGTGGTCACCGTCTGTATCTCGGCGACGCTCGCTTTCCATATCGGCATCCAGCACTGGAGCATCGTGCTCGGCCTGCTCGCCGGCGGCGTGATCGCCGCGCCGGTGGCCGCGTGGCTGGTGCGCCACCTGCCGGAGAAAGCGGTGATGGCCGCGGTCGGCGCGCTGATCGTGCTGATCAGCGCCGGCCAGCTGCTGCAGCAATGGCTGCGCTGAAATTCAAAACCACTCCACGCGCGTCACCGAACGCCCCAGCACCTTCTCCAGCCGCTTGCACACCTTGGGCGTGCCGTTGACCAGCACCGCCTCGCCAGCGCCCTTGAGCATGGGGATGTCGGCCAGTGAATCGCTGTAGGCCAGCTGCCATTCCTTCACGCCATGCGCGGCCAGCCGCTCCAGCTTGCGCCGTCCGACGTTGTGAAACTTCACGCGCATGCCGAACGGCCCCGGCTTGAACTCGGACGCCAGCAATTCCAGCCCTTCCAGCCCCAGCTGGTCGAGGATACCCCGCGCCACCGTGCGCTCGCAGCCGGTCACCACGATCACGCGGTCGCCCGCCGCCTGGTGCCGGCGCAGGACCTGCAGGCCGTCGCGATAAAACTGCCTCGGACGGCGCACCAGCGCCGCGGCAAAAGCCTGCGCCTCGGCGGCGTAGCGGCGCTCGCCGACGCCGAGCAGGCCGATATGCACCAGGCTGCGCACCACCGCGCGCCAGGAGATCGGCCACACCACCAGCATCCACGGCAGGTTGGCGAACGCCAGCAGCTTGCGCAGCGGCATGCGCGCGTAGCGCTCGGTGATGAACATGCGGAAGCTGTCGCCCTGGAACAGCACGCCATCGAAATCGAACAGCACCACGCGCGGCGCCACGTCCTGTTCGCCTGCCGTCGCCAGCAAGTGCCCGGTTTCCCCTGTCGACGTCATAAGCCTTACTGCTTGGCGAACAGCCGCTTGAGTTCGGCGCCCGGGTCCGGCGCGCGCATGAACGCCTCGCCGACCAGGAACGCATTGATGCCGGCATCGCGCAGGCGCTCGACGTCGTCCGGCGTGTGGATGCCCGATTCGGCGACCAGGATCCGGTGGTAGTCCATCAGCTCGCGCAGCTCGATCGAGGTGTCCAGCGTGGTCTCGAAGGTGCGCAGGTTGCGGTTGTTCACGCCGATCAGCCGCACCGGCAGCGCCTGGGCGCGCTCCAGTTCCTCGGCGTCGTGCACTTCGCACAGCACGTCCATGTCCAGCTCGGCGGCCTGCATGGACAGGTCTTCCAGCTCCGAATCCTCCAGCGCGGCGACGATCAGCAGGATGCAGTCGGCGCCGATCGCGCGGGCTTCGTAGACCTGGTACGGATGGATCACGAAGTCCTTGCGCAGCACCGGCAGCGCGCAGGCCTCGCGCGCCTGGCGCAGGAATTCCTCGCTGCCCTGGAAGAAATCCTTGTCGGTCAGCACCGACAGGCAGGCCGCGCCGGCGCGCTCGTAGCTGCGCGCGATCGAGGCGGGGTCGAAGTCGGCGCGGATCACGCCCTTGCTGGGGCTGGCCTTCTTCACCTCGGCGATCACCGCCGGCAGGTCGGCTTCGATCTTGGCCTCGACGGCGTCGGCGAACGGACGCGTCTGGGCGGCATCGGCTAGGCGCGCCTTGAGCTCGGCCAGCGGCAGCCGTGCGCTGCGTTCGGCGATCTCCTCCGTCTTGCGCGTCAGGATGCGTTGCAGGATGTCGGTCATGGGTCGGCCTGGGATGCGTCAGCGTGGGTCGGGGAACGCGCGGTGCGCGGCCCAAGGGTACACAAGCCGGCGCCGCGTCGCGCGCGGACCGATCGCCTAAGGCGTTCGGCCTACGCCGTCGCGAGCCGGCGGGTGGTCGCCACGAAAGCGTCCATTTTTGCACGAGCCGCGCCGCTGGCAATGGTCGCACGCGCCAATTCGATACCTGCGGCGATCGACGGCGCCACGTCGGCCGCATACAGCGCCGCGCCGGCGTTGAGGCAGACGATGTCGTGCGGCACGCCGCGGCGGCCTTCCAGCGCCTCCAGCAGCATGGCGCGCGACTCGGCCGCGTTCTCCACGCGCAGGTTGCGGCTGGAGGCCATGGCCAGGCCGAAATCCTCCGGCTCCACTTCGTATTCGCGCACTTCGCCGTCGCGCAGCTCGCCGACCAGGGTGGACGCGCCCAGCGAGATCTCGTCCATGCCGTCGCGGCCCCACACCACCAGCGCATGCCTGGCGCCCAGCTGCTGCAGCACGCGCACCTGGATGCCGACCAGGTCGGGGTGGAACACGCCCATCAGGATGTTCGGCGCGCCGGCCGGATTGGTCAGCGGGCCCAGGATGTTGAACAGGGTGCGCACGCCCATTTCCTTGCGCACCGGCGCCACGACTTTCATGGCCGGATGATGGTTGGGCGCGAACATGAAGCCGATATCGGTCTCGTCCATGCACTGCGCCACCCTGGCCGGGGCCAGGTCGATCGATGCGCCCAGCGCCTCCAGCACGTCCGCGCTGCCCGACTTGGACGACACGCTGCGCCCGCCGTGCTTGGCCACGCGCGCGCCGGCCGCCGCGGCGACGAACATCGAGGCGGTGGAGATATTGAAACTGGAAGCGCCGTCGCCGCCGGTGCCGACGATGTCGACGAAATGCGCATGCGGCGCGGCCTCCACCTTCTCGGCCAGCTCGCGCATCACGCGCGCCGCGCCGGTGATCTCGCCGATGGTTTCCTTCTTCACGCGCAGGCCAGTGATGATCGCCGCGGTCATCAGCGGGCTCACCTCGCCGCGCATGATCTGGCGCATCAGCTCGATCATCTCGTCGTGGAAGATCTCGCGGTGCTCGATCGTCCTCTGCAAGGCTTCCTGCGGCGTGATGGTGATGCTGCGCCCGGCGCCGTTCATGCGGCGAGCTTCAGCGGCAGGCCCAGGAAATTGCGCAGCAGGTCGTGGCCGTGCTGGGTGAGGATGGATTCCGGATGGAACTGCACGCCCTCGATCGGCAGGGTCTTGTGGCGCAGGCCCATGATCTCGTCGATCGAGCCGTCCGCGTGTTCGGTCCATGCGGTGACTTCGAGGCAGTCCGGCAGCGAGCCCTGCTCCACCACCAGCGAGTGGTAGCGCGTGGCCTCGAACGGATCCGGCAGCCCGGCGAACACGCCGCGGCCGCGGTGGCGCACCGGCGAGGTCTTGCCGTGCATGATCTGCTTGGCGCGGATCACCTTGCCGCCGAAGGCCTGGCCGATCGCCTGGTGGCCCAGGCAGACGCCGAACACCGGGACTTCCCCCGACAGCTGCCGCAGCACGTCCAGCGAGACGCCCGCGTCGTCCGGTGTGCCCGGCCCCGGCGAGATCATGATGTGCGAGGGCCGTAGCGCGCGGATGCCGGCCACGTCGAGCGCGTCGTTGCGCACCACCTTCACCTCCTGTCCCAGCTCGCCCAGGTACTGGACGAGGTTGAAAGTGAAGCTGTCGTAGTTGTCGATCATCAGCAGCATGATAAATTTAACCCATTGATTCAATTTGACTTACTGCACAACCTGGGTGGTACATACCCCCACCCATACCCCCAAACTCGAGTGATGGACGTGAACGTCGGGGCTGGAAAAGCAAAGAATAGCCCGTGCAGCGCAACATAGAACGAGGCCAGGCTGAAGCGCACTCAGCGAGACCTGGGCTATGCAGACCAATCTCAGCTTCTGGGATCGAGAAAGGGGAGGCTTACTCGCTTGGGACGACTGTAACTTTGTGGCGTCGGCACACGGCCCATCTTCGTGACGCCCGATCGCAGAGAAGCATAAACCATTGAATTTACAAGACCTGGACCCACATCAGTCTCATTGCTTGAGACTGAACTAGTACGTAGAGTATTGATGCCGAGTTAGTTGATGGCGCCGTACCGGCCGAAACACACGCCAGATGCCACCGAACGGATCGCCACGCAGGAATTTTGGGAGGACGTATGTCCTATACAGCACTTCAAATTGCGAACGCCTTCTTGGAGCGCGCCGAGAGAGACGGGAAAAAACTTAGCAATATGAAGCTTCAAAAGCTTCTGTATTTCGCTGAGGGGCATTCGCACGCCATGCGAAACAAGCGGCTGATAAGTGACGATGCACAGGCGTGGGACTATGGCCCTGTGTATCCCTCGGTCTATCGAGAATTCAGCCGGTTCGGCGCCGGCAGCATCACTGCGCTCGCGGAAGACGAAACCGACCCGGCCAACTGGTTTAATGATGATCCGGATTACGTTCCTTCGCCGGTACCGACACCCGACAACGCGGATGTGAATCGATTCCTGGATGCGGTCTGGAACGCGTACAAGGACAAGTCTGCAATTGCTCTTTCTGAGATGTCGCACGTCGCTGGCGGCCCTTGGGCAAAAGCGCGTGCACGCAGCCCACGTAACTCGGTCATCAACGATGGCGAGGTTGCCGAGTATTTCAAAGCAGCTCGGCAAGCTGCCCAGGCCAAGAAGGCAACCGCCCGCGCATGACGTCAAATGAGGCAGGGAAGCCTGAAGACGCCGGATCCGCACGAAATGGCGGCTTTGGTACGCCTGACGTCAACTACGCTGAAGAACTTGCGGACGAGATTGTAGAGATCCAGTCCCATGTTACCCGCGAGACAAAGGCGGAAGCAGTTCATTCGCTACGCGACGAACGAAACGAGCTGGAGTATGAGCGCCTCAAAGTCGAAGTAGAGATGCTGCAGGCCAAACTGGCCAGCCGCGACGCCAAGAACAAGGACCGCCTAGCGACCACCAGGCTTCGTGGCGAATATGCGGAGAAAGCCTACAAGCTTGCGATGGGTTCAATCAGCTTCTGGATTGTCATTATCGGCTTCGAGGCAACAGTCAAATTAGTTGTTCCGGAACGGGAGAGGATTCTCAGCGACCCGGTCCTTATCGCTATAACGACTGGCTGCACGGTGAACGTACTGGCGGCTTTCCTTGGCGTCATCCGTGGATTGTTTCCCATCCATTCCAGTGGAAAAGCGTCAGCAGCCAAGAAGAAAAAGAAAGACAAAAAGGCTCAACCTTAGACCCGCCCTTGCCCTCACACAGTGGATATCACCGCGTTCCTGCCGATACGGATTGCGGGGGAAAGTTGTGGCAAGGAGTAGTAGCACCATGAAAGACAACAACGCCATTATCACCATGCTCGATCGCGCAATCGAGCACGTGGACGCTATCGAAACACTTGGCGCAAGCCTGGCCGCCGGCATGCATGCTGGAGTAGTAGTTCCCGACCACGTGCAAATGCTCATGGCGATGACGGCGACGCAAATTCGCGCGCAACTGAAAGAGCTTGGTGTGATGCTCGAACGAGCAGGCGGGTAAAACACCAGGAAAGGAGATGAAGCCACCCACGTCTATATAGCCCCAATGGGTGGCTTCGTCGGGAACGGGTAATTTTGGTCATCACATCTTCAAAAATCTCATTTATCTATTATAAACAAAGAGTAAGGTGGCAAGCGCAAAAGTACCCTCCGAGTAATCTAAGGATCATTGAATTACCTTTATCAAAGGTAATTTCCCTGCCATAAAAAACTCTTTTGATCAGTCATTTAGCGCCGCCCGGCAATTTCGATTACTTTCAGATCACCCCTCAAAGCGCCCCATCTTTCTATCCCTATCAAAGAGTTGGCGCATATGAGGGGACTCGGTCACCTTTATCACCTCTTCTCCTAGCCCGCCCTCCTCCCTCGAATCGAGCGCATAGCCTCTTGAATGCAACGTGTTGCGCGTCAAGGCTTGCGCGCTGTGTGACGCGACGCTATTACTTTGATCACAACAGGGGCGACTCATGCTGACGGTCGCTGAAGTTCTTGCCCACCGCTACGCTTTTGGGTCAAGGACAATGATCTTTTCGCTATCCGCGTAGGCAATATGAAAGTTCGCGATAGCACCTTCCTGGGTTGTGTGTCCGCCATCTCGTAGCGGGAATTTGAACGTGGTCTTCGTGCGCAACCCGAATATCCACATGCCGCGGCGCTCCAAATCCTTGAGAAGCTCTGTTATTTCAAAGACAGCTTTGATCTTGCTACCTGGTTCGATCTCGTGCCAGATCTCAGACCAATCGTTAATAGTCGCCACAGCGGCCGCTATGGCTTCGTTGTCCTCACTGGTACGTGCATCTTCGCTGCTGTATCTGTACCAATAGGTGCCGTCGAACACGTCGGCAACGCTGTTACCTGTCAACAGCCGCGTATAGAGCAGAAGGTCATCGCCGCTCGGTGCCTCGGCCTGCTCTATTTTTTTTTCACCATCTAGTTGCTTGGCGTCTATCTGGAAGACGGACGCCAGTGCCGCCCTGGTTTCCATATTGCACGGACCGCCTTTCTCTACTCGCTGAATCGTCTTGACGCTTAGGCTTGCCTGATAGGCAAGCACCTCTTGCGTCCAACCGCGCCCCTCGCGCAACTTACGGACGACTTCGCCTGACACCTGTGCCATTGCCATGCTCCATTGTTGGGGTTGGGCTAGTCTCCGATATGCACGCCGGACACATTGCGACACTAACAGGACACCGGCAAGACAGCGGGCAATGTCGCCCCCCGAGCCACCTCCTTAACAGGCTCCGACATCAGCAACCGCGACAAGGCAAAGAACAACATGCGCGCTTCGACGCTCCGCGCCCGGGGGATGCTGTTCTACCTTTTGGGGCTATAGCTCTTGGGCCATTGAACCCCATTGCCGATTCGATTAAGCATAGAGGCATTGGTCGACGATCCGTCCTTTAAAGGCGACGTCACTATCAGGGATAGGCGATCTATCGTGCGAGACCGGTGCACGTCGCAGGGGGCGACAGTGAACTTCGAGCTACTTTTGTTCGACCTTGACAATACGCTTCTTCGTACAGACGACCTCGAGATGCGCTTCCGAGGCCATAATCATTTAGGTCCACAGACTAAGGCGTACACGGATGCCTTAGTGGCCGCTGCGATCGGGCAAAACAGGCTGATCTATACCGAGGACTTTCTTACCCAACTAAGACAGTCGTACCCAGAGCTTAAGATCGCAGTGTTCACGCGGTCTCCAAAGTCGTACACGAACACTCTGCTTTCGCTGTTCTATCCCAACTTCTTTTGGGATGCCGTTATCGCCTACGAAGATGTCGGACAGACCAAGCCAGCCCCCAATGGCATCTTTGACGCCGCATCGCGGGTCGGGGTGAAGCTCGCCACGGCAATAGCGCTAATAGGTGATGCCAAGTCAGACGTTCAAGCTGCATATCGGGCCGGAATCTGGATGGTGGCCGATACATCTAGCTGGCCGTGGCCGAATATCAATGAGAACTACCATGTTCGTGAGCGCGTGCCTGATGCAATCATTGCGGGACCGCATGAACTTATTTCATTTTTAGAGAAGCCTGCGGCCCATCTACCACTCCTTGAGATGTGGGAGCGATTGAAACAACCCCGCCCACATGAAATTACTCGGCCCATCGACCACATCAATCATTTTGACAGAACCAACGACAATCGGCGGCACGTGCGAATTGCTGCTCTCGGCCGCCGATTTCGCGATGACGAACTTGATGCGACACGACGCAGTTGGCACCCGATCTCTAAAGAGATAGAAGCACTGAAGGATGCCGAAGTATTCCCAGACCACTGGATCGGAGCACTACGCGAATTCATCTCCACTCAACCCTCCGTTGTCATGGGATATCCAACCACTGTGACTGTCATTCCGGCCAAACCGGGGAGATTTCCCAGGCTTGAACATCTGCTAGCCCAATTAGCTAGATCAAACGCGGAATCTGCTATCCGGCCTTATGCCCCAATAGCATTCAACCAAGACATCCTGCGTTACACTGAGGGTGTTCGATCCAACCATGGAGAGTATCTCAATGCTGTGGAGCGCTTTGAAAACATTCGTGACCACCTAGTTGTAGCCGATCCGGCGAGCGCCGCAGCCAGAAACATAATCGTCATCGACGACGTCGTTACCTCCGGTGCCACTCTGTTCTACGCGTATCACTACCTGAGGGACGCCGGAGCAATAAGTGTCGTTCCCATCTCACTTACCAAAGCTGTTTCGGGCCAATGAGAAACTCTTCCCCGATCACCAGAAGGCTGCTGTCGCTCTCGATGCTCGACGGCGTCGGGCCTGCGACCCTTCGCGCCCTTAGTGAGATTGAGTTATCCGACGATGACAACATTGACGTCGTCGCCAGGCGATCTACAAAGATTAGCAAAGCCCTGGAACCCCACGGTGCTTGGGAGCGGGCTCAGGAACGCGCGGATGAGCAGATTCGCAGCGCAGATCTTGCCGAATCCGAGATCCTTTCTTGGGTGGATTCAGCCTACCCCGAGCTTCTTCGGAAAACGAAAGATGCTCCGTACTTTCTTTTTATGAAGGGTCAATTTCATAGCGACCCTCTAAAGTCTGTTGCCATCATCGGCACGCGAGGGCCCACGGATCACGGGCAGAAAATTGCTGACCGAATTGCGCGCTTCTTCGTCGACAACCATTGGAGCGTAGTGAGCGGCCTGGCTCTCGGTGTTGACGCGACCGCTCATCGTGCAACTCTCGACGCCCGCGGACATACCGTCGCGGTATTGGCCCATGGGCTTCAAACAATTGCTCCGACCAGCCATAGGGAACTCGCGCAACAGATTCTAGAGGCAGGAGGCGCACTCGTTAGCGAGTACCCGTTTGGGACACCCCCGCTACCGACGCAGTTTGTTAAGCGCGATCGAACACAGGCCGGGCTCGCTCAGGGCGTGGTAATGATCCAGTCGGATCTCAAGGGGGGAAGCCTTCATGCATCAAGAGCAGCCCTGGAGTACGGACGCTGGCTGGCGGCGCCCTTTCCTACCGATCGCGACCAATCCGCAAATGAGCCCAAGATTCAGGCGAACCTCACACTTAGCTCCGGGAGCGAGCAGCAGAAGCGCGAACTCTTAAGGTGTTCTACCCAAGATTTGGCACGGCTCATCATTCTCCGCCAACGAGAGGATTACCCTGAACTTCTCTCGAAGTCGATCCAAAGCGACTTCACCTCTCCCCTCCTAGATCAGCCGCGTCTCCTATGAAGGGGCGCTAATTGGTCTTCTCTGGCCAAGAGTAATGGCGAGATGCCTTAGGTCATCAACAAGGACGTCATATGAAGGTCGCGACATCCTCTGCCTGGCCTTTGAATGGCCGTAAGACCAGGGGCTCGCCTCTGATGCGCATCAATCTGCATCACGCGCCACCTCCCGGGAGCTTTTCGCAACATCAGGCATGGCATGGCTCGGCGCTATCGCATCCATTGCATCAAAAGTGAGGGGGGAAGCGCGCAGGCGAGGAGGGGGGACGACCGCGCGCGCCGAGGGTGACGAGCGCCCGCTGGTCAAATCTTGACCAACCGCAATGGCCGCGCCACTATTTTCATACGGACGAAACGCATGCTTTGGACTGCAGTGCGCAGCCGATGCTGCGCGGGAGCGCCCTCAAACCGACGTTCTGACCTACACCCCGGAGGGCCACTGTAAGCACCCTCTATGTCAGATGCTCGACATTAAGCGATGCCAATCTGAGTCGCGCCGGGATCGTCGACCTGTCTCCGTACTTGAGAATGGGACTTCGTAGGCTGTCCGTCGCCTGGTGCGGGCGACAGATATCTATGCCACGATCATTGGTCACCACATTGAACATCGGCTAGGGACAGACGCGCCGCTAGGCGCCTAGGGGAAAGCCATGGACGGACCGGATTTGAACATCGCCTCGACGCGAACCTCAATGCTTCTTACTTATATGCATCGGGTCGGCGGCCGTCTCGGCCGAAGCGGCCTCAGTTGCTGGTCACGAAAAACCAAGACATCGCAACTTCGGCTCGGACTCGACACTTCAAAGGGACTATGTATGAAGCGTTGGTTATTTGCGCTGCTTTGCTGCCTGCTCGTCCTGGCACCTTCTGTGCACGCTCAGAACTGGAATGCCTTGGCGTACGGCAACTATCACAATTACGTCAAATGGTCGGAAGCTGACGCAAAGTCCTTTTTGCAGGCCGCCGCCACATCGACCGCGCCCTATGGAAGTCCGACTTGTGTAGCGACTGGGTGGCGGATGCAGCCTTACCCCAATTCGCATTACAGCGCGCATCAATACACGCGTGAAATGGCTGCCGGCTCCCTCTGCACTTATTCCAATGGGAAGGCAGATTGGTTCATGCAGGGCGTATACGACGTGTACACCTGCGACAACACCACGTCATGGGTTTACGACAAGTACTACGGCAACTGGTACTGCGAAGCAGGCTACTTCTTGGCCTTGCCGAGGCCGCCGGCGAGTGGCGGCGACTGCGATTGCGATCAAGGCCGCGTCGCTACGGCCCATCCAATCGAGGTGGGCACGGGAAATATGACGGAGTCAGCCCTGGACTTCACTAGCGGCGACGGCAGGCTGACATTCGCCCGCCACTACAACAGCAATCCATCGCTGCCTGACGTCGGAGTGACGGGTTGGCAGAACGAATACGCCGGAAGACATCTTTATCCTATAAGCAGGGGCTCGATGCGTCCGAACGTCGTTGCTGACGATGGCTCGTCGACGTCCTCGGTGTATTCGTCGGCGGCCGCGGCCTGTGTGCAGGGCATGACGGATATTGCACAGGGCCTCGGTGGAACCGCAGGTAACAGCGCCTATACCGGAGTAACCGCCACGTACCTTGGGAGCGATCAATGCATGCTCTCCAATGGGAGCGTCGTTCCGATTCTGAATACCGGTACGGCGCAGGTCATGGTCGGAGGTATCGCTGATGCGGGCATCGGCGTGACGGTGCTTCGTCCCGATGGGGCTTCCTATCATTTCTCTTGCAAGCCTGGCACCTGCGTCTCGTACGGACAGAGCAAGATCGCTCTTGTGATGAACTCCAGCGGCTATGTGCTTACCGCCGAGAACGGAGACGTTGAAAGTTACGATGCCAGCGGCAACCTGCAACAGATCGTGGGGCGTGATGGCTACACCCGAACGCTGACCTACAACACCAGCAGTGACAGCGATGTCGCCTCGGTCAATACCGTGACGGACAGCCAGGGCCGCGTGCTGTCGTTTACCTACGACTACAACGGACAGCTGAGCCAGCTCACGCTGCCGGATGGCACATGGGTGAAGTACGGCTACGAGCCGCTGGGAAGCCTTGCTTCGGTCGGCTATGCCGATGGCAGTTCCGTGGGCTACAAGTACGAGAACGCTAATTTCCCAAGGGCTTTGACCGCATGGGTCGATGAAAATCAGCAGACCTATGCCACCTGGACTTACGACAACACCACTGGAGCGGCCACTGCCAGTGCATTGGCCGGCAACGTCGATACCAGCACGCTGGTCTACAGCGGTAACGCCACGACGCTGACGGACAATCTCGGCGCCCAGCGCACCTACAACTTTCAGACCATTGTCGGCGGCACTCGCCTGGTGTCGGTGAGCGGCCCGGTCTGCCGCGACTGCATGGGTCAGAACATGACCTATGACGCCAAGGGTTTCCTGAAGACGACTCAGGATTGGAATGGTGTCACCACCAACTACAGCTTCGACGCGACAGGGATGCTGCAGCAGAAGGTCGATGGCGTGGGGACAGCGACGCAGAGGACCACAAACTTTACGTGGAATACCGCTCTGCGCGTCCCTCTGACGCGCACGGTCAGTGACGCCAATAACAGTGTGGTCAGCAGCTCCAGCTGGGTTTACAACAGCACCGGTCAAGTGCTTGCCCGTTGCGAGATCGATGCTTCGGTGGCTGGCAGCTACGCCTGTGCCGCTACAGGATCGACGCCTGCCGGCGTGAGCCGCTGGACGTATGCCTATTGCAGTGCGGTGGACGGCACGCAGTGTCCCATCGTTGGCTTGTTGCTGAGCGTGACCGGTCCTCGTACGGACGTCACCAGCACGGCGCATTACAGCTACTACATGAGCGCCGATGAGTCCGGCTGCGGCACGGCCGGTGGCGCCTGCCACCGGGCCGGCGATCTCTATCAAGTGACCGATGCTTTGGGCCATGTCAGCACGATGGTGGCCTACGACAAGAACGGTCGGGTGGTCCGGGTCCGCGACACCAACGGCGTCCTGACCGATTCGACCTACCACGCGCGCGGCTGGCTGCTGACCCGTACCGTTAGGGCCAATGCCGACGGCACGCCCTCGGCCAACGACGCCACCACCCAGATCGGCTATACGCCGTATGGTGCTGTCGCCTCGGTGAAGGACCCGGACGGCGTCCAGGTCACCTATACCTACGATGCCGCCCATCGCCTCACCGACATCACCGATGCCCTGGGCAACCGCATTCACTACACGCTGGACGGCGCGGGCAACAAGACCAAGGAGGAAACCTTCGACGCCAGCAATACCCTGCGCCGTTCCCTGGCCCGCAGCTACAACACCCTGGGCCAGCTGACCGGCATCAAGGACGGCCTCAACCGGACGGTGTTTGACGCCAGCTTCAGCGACAGCTACGACGCCAACGGCAACCTGATACGCAGTGCCGATGCCTTAGGGGTCCAGCGCAAGCAGGGCTACGACGCCCTCAATCGCCTGGTCAGCACTCTCGACAACTACAACGGTACCGATACCGCGACGCAGAACACCCAGAGTGTGTTCGCTTACGGTCCGCGTGATGAGCTGCAGGGCGTCAGTGATCCGGATGGCCTCAACACCACTTACGACTACGACGGCCTGGGTAATGCCACGGCGGTGCACAGTCCGGATACGGGGACGTCGAGCTTTGTCTATGACGCCGCCGGCAACCGTATCCAGGCCACGGATGCGCGCAACGTCGTCAGCCATAGCACCTACGACGCCCTGAACCGCCTCACCGCCACCACCTACCCGACCAGCGCCGAGAACGTCAGCTACCGCTACGACGAGGCCGACAGCGTCACTGGTTGCGTAGGCTCCTATCCGGTCGGTCGCCTGACCAGCGTCGTGGAAACCGCCGTCACGACGGTCTATTGCTACGACGCTCGCGGTAACGTGGTGACGAAGCGCCAGACCCAAGGCACGAACGTCGACAAGGTCAGCTACACCTACACCATGGCCGATCGCCTGGCGAGCATCGGTGCGCCAGATGGTACGGCTACGCAGTACGGAAGGGACGGAGC
>Ga0207695_10004636_pt1 | contig 18634 bp, 19 predicted proteins | sample KBSC54metaG_FD_184354 | JGI IMG/M metagenome (GOLD analysis project Ga0207695, IMG submission 184354) | Corn rhizosphere microbial communities from Kellogg Biological Station, Michigan, USA - KBS C5-4 metaG (SPAdes) (version 2) | ecosystem: Host-associated > Plants > Roots > Rhizosphere > Soil... | reverse complement strand
CGCCGCCGCTGCGCAACTCGAACGCGTGCGCAGCCTCGGGGCGGATCACGTCATCGACTATCGGTCGCAGCGCTTCGAGGACGTCGCGCGCGACATCGACCTCGTGCTCGACTACGTCGGCGGCGACATGCTGAGCCGCGCATGGTCTGTCCTGGCCGAAGACGGCGTCATCGTCAGCACTGCATCGCCGGCCATCCTGGCCAGCACGCCAACCGGGCGACGGGGCCTCTGGTTCATGAACACGCCGGATGCAGCACGGCTGCAAGCGATTGCGGAGGACGTGGCGCACGGACGCTTGCAATCGAAAGTCAACGCGGTCGTGCGCTTCGACGAGCTGCCCGCAGCGATCGAGCGTAATCGGACTCAGCCGCAGGTCGGCAAGACAGTTGTGGACTTCTCGCTCTGAATCAACTTTCTCGGCAGAAGAAAAACATGTGCACCGCGAACACCCTCAACGGCGCGGTGCCAGCTTGATCCACACCCCTGTCGCAATTTCCAATTTACACACCAGACCAAGGAGTAATCATCATGACTATTATCGTTACCGGCGCCACCGGCACTGTCGGCCGCCACGTTGTTGAACAACTCGTCAACCGCGGCGCCGATGTTCGCGCCCTCGTGCGCGATGTGTCGAAGGCAAACTTCCCGGCGGGCGTTGACGTCGTCCAGGGCGACCTGCTCGACGTCGATTCGCTGCGCAGCGCTTTTTCAGGCGCCTCGACGCTATTCCTGCTCAACGCGGTGGTACCAGACGAATACACGCAGGCGCTGATCGCGCTCAATGTCGCCCGTGAGGCCGGCATCGAGCGGATCGTCTACCTGTCGGTCATTCACAGCGATCTCTACGTGAACGTGCCGCACTTCGCTGGCAAGTTCGGCGTCGAGCGCATGATCGAGCAAATGGGGATGAACGCAACCATCCTGCGTCCCGCCTACTTCATGGACAACGATGCCACGATCAAGGATGTAGTGACCGGATACGGCATCTATCCGATGCCGATCGGCAGCAAGGGACTGGCCATGATCGACGCGCGCGACCTCGGCGAGATCGCCGCCATCGAACTCATCCGCCGGGAAAGGAGCGCAATCCCTCTTCCCATCAACCGGATCAACCTGGTCGGGCCCGAAACATTGACCGGCAGGGATGTCGCCGCGATCTGGACGGAAGTGCTGGGACGCCCGATTGCCTATCCGGGAGATGACCCAGCAGGGTTCGAGAAAAACCTCCGGCAATTCATGCCGAGCTGGATGGCCTTCGATATGCGCCTGATGAGCGAACGCTTTCTTACCGACGGCATGATTCCGGAGGCCGGTGATGTGGAACGCCTTGCCACGCTGCTGGGCCGCCCTCTTCGATCCTATCGCGAGTTCGCATCCGGGATTGCGGCGTCAGCCTGACCGGTCAACACCGGTATGTGAAAGGCGGGAGCAGCTTGTCCCACAGCCTAGCGCAACCACAAGGCAACGCTGCTCAACGCCAGCAACACGCATGCCGCGACCAGCAGCTTGACCTTGTTACGCACGTTGTCCAGCGCCGCCACCAGTTGCGCATTCTGTTCGGCGAGCGTGTTGATCAACGCTGATGCGTCAACCTGCTCCGCTTCCAGCTGCGTGATGCGCTGCGCCAGATGTTCGGGGCTGCCGGGCTCCACCGTCGCGCCGTCTTCGGCGATGACCGACTTGGCCTTGCCCGCCCGCGTGCGCGCCCACAAGTCCTTGGCGCCGCGCACCACGGTCGGCGTGGCCTGGACCACGTCAGCCCAGGGTATCAGTTTGAAAGCTGCGATCCAGTTGAGCGCCATGAAAATTATCCCGCCTTCATTTGAATATGGTTTGAACTTCGATTGAACTCAGCGTCGGTTGGTACTTCTAAAAAATCCTGCGCCTCGCGACACGCCGTAACACTTGGCAACAATCTTACCGCGCAAATCGCTTGCTTTTGCCTGTCGCAGTAGTAGACACTCGCCACCTGATTAAGTTGAGGAAAAACATGAAATCACCCCTATGGCGCGTTGCCGCGCTACTATCTTTTTCCGTTATCGGCAGCAGCGCCTGGGCGTTGGACTGCAATAGCGCCCAGAGCCAGGCGGACATGGACGAATGCGCCAGCCAGGCGCTCAACAAGGCCGACGCCGAGCTGAACCAGACATACGTCGACTATCGCAAGCGCCTCGACAAGACTCAGCAAAACCAGATCCGCGACGTCCAGCTGGCCTGGATCAAATACCGCGACCTGTCCTGCAAGTACGCCACCTCGCGCAGCGCCGGCGGTTCGGTGCACAACATGGCGCTGCAATCCTGCCTGACGGAAAAGACGCTGGAACGCACCAAAGAGCTCAAGGCGCTGTCGGCGTGCCCAGAGGGTGACATTGCCTGCCCGCGTTGAGAAAATGGCGTAGCGGCGCTGTCAACGCCGCCGGTTTGGCAAACGTTCAAGGGCAAGCAGACGGCCCTGCCGTCATGCCAAGCGCAGAACCAGGCAAGAAAGCGGCATCCAAGCCGCACCACCCATGTTATCCCTGAATGGAGAAACCCATGAAAAAACTGCTTGCAACCCTAGCCCTCGCCCTCATCGCTCCCGTCATGCTCGCCCCCGCCGCCATGGCGCAGACTCAGACTGCCCAGCAAAGCAAGATGACCACCTGTAACAAGGACGCCGCCGGCAAGAAAGGCGACGAACGCAAGGCTTTCATGAAGGATTGTCTCTCCAACAAGCCGGCCGCCCCTGCCGCGCCAGTCACCCAGCAAGACAAGATGAAGAGCTGCAACAAGGACGCCACCGGCAAGAAAGGCGACGACCGCAAGGCCTTCATGAAAGAGTGCCTGAAGAAGGACAAGTAATCCCGCCCTGATGCATCAACGCATCAGCGCAGCAGTAAAAAGCCCGCAGGCGACCTCTGGTCGGTGCGGGCTTTTTTTATGGTTGCCGGTTTATTGTCGGCGCAACATCATTGCTGGCTGCGCTTGAAGAAAAACAATCCGGCGCCGACCAGCATCAGCACGCCGCCGAAGAAGCGATTTTGCATGCGCACTGCTTTCGCATCCCGGAAGAAGCGCTGCATGCGGCTCGCCGCGAACGCATAGCCGTGCATCACTACGAGGTCCACCGCCACCATCGTGATCGCCATTAACAGCAATTGCAGCCACAACGGACGCTCATGGTTGATGAACTGCGGCAGGACCGCGACCATGAAGACGATGCCTTTCGGATTGGTGGCGTTGGTCAGGAAACCGGTGACCGCGCGCTGCCACCATGCCGTCGGCGCCGCCGGGCGCGCAGCTTGCGCGTCGTCGACATGCACCGGCGAGCGCCATTGCGACCAGCCAAGATAAATCAGGTATGCCGCACCGAGGATCTTGATCGTGTTGAAGGCGGCTTCCGAAGCCACCAGCAGCGAACCGACGCCGGCCCCTGCAATCACCAGGATCAGCACCAGTGCTACTTCGAGTCCGAGGATGGTGGCGCTGGTGCGGCGCACGCCGTAGCTGAGGCCGTGGCTCATGGACAAGACCGCGCCGGAGCCGGGAGAGATGGCGATCAGACAAGCCGCCAGGAAGAATGCAAACCAGGATTGAAAAGCCATGCCGTACTTTCTGCAGATGAACCGGGACCGACATTATAAGGAGTAGAGACTCGATGTGCTGAACTCTGCCGCCCGAATGCCATCTGACGGTGACAGCTGTTCCGATCAAGATCAACCAACAAGGAGCATCACATGAACCTTCATCTTTCCTTCGGCCCCCTGGTCGCCCTGATTGCCGGCATCCTGATCCTGGTGATGCCGCGCCTTCTCAACTTCATCATCGCGATCTATCTGATCGTCATCGGCCTGGTCGGTCTGTTCGGTTCGCATGGCTGGCCGTTTGCATAGCGATCGGACACGTGCAAAGGAACTGCAACAGATGCTTACAAATATGACATCTTTTGAAACACTCTGATGTCGTCGCTTCGGTTCACGGCTCGTTAATGGAAGTAAGGCGCAACAATCAACAGTCAGCGCCGAGACTGAAAAAACTTCTCTTTAAGGAAATTGCCATGAACTCGAAATCCATCGCCGTTGCAGCCCTGTTCTCCGCCCTGACTCTGCCAGTGTTCGCTCAAACCGGCGCGCCTGCAGCACCGGCAGCTGCAAAACCTGCAACTGCAACTCCGGCTGCTGCAACTGCAGCGCCGAAGGCTGAACATGCCGCCAAGCACAAGACAGTGAAGCACACCAAGAAGGAAGCCAAGGCTGAAAAGACCACTACCGCTCCAGCTGCTACACCAGCGACACCGGCAACACCAGCAACCCCTGCCGTACCTGCCAAGACCAAGTAATTCAGGCAGCCTGAAGTGAAGTACAGGTAGCACGTAAAACACGCTCAGGGAGCGAAAAAAAAGAACGGCTTGCCATCGAACATGGCAAGCCGTTTTTCATTGCGATCCGAAGAAACAGGCCTTCAGCATTCAGCCCAGATCAGCCTGCCAGCGCAAGGCAATCCGGGGCCCGTCACCCTCCTTGCCCTCCTCTCCCTGCTTCGGTTGCGCATGGCAATCCATGCCGATGCCCGCTGCATACAGGATCTGTTCCTGCGCAAAAACCAGCGGCAGATACGGGCGCTCCCAAGCCGGGATATCCATGTTCTGGAAATGATATTTGAGACTCTTGGCGGGACGATTCCACGCCAGGCGGACGCGTTCGCCGCCGCTGCGCAAACACACGGACAAGGATTGTCCGCGCAACCACGCCGCGTTGAAGCCGGTGTCGGCGACATCGAAAAACAGGCTGCCGGAAAACTGCGGAAAATGCAGCTTGTCTTCACCGCGCCAGGTGAACGGCTGCGGCCCGGTGTTTTCATCGAACGGCGGGCGACGCGGCGTCAGGAAAACGCGATCACGATAACGCCGCACGTGGCAGTCGGGATGCGTCACGCACAACTGCGCGTCGTATTTCGCATCGAGCAACTGCGTGCGCAGTTCAAACAGCCACGCCGACGATGGCATGCGCAATCCGCGCAGGCCGAGCCAGTGGCGCAACAGATTGTCGATACGTTCGGAATCGAGCCGGCGCAATGCCGGCACGCTGAGATATTCGCCCTCCAGACAGGCGGCCAGATCCTGGTTTGCCAACACCGTCAAGAGTCGCTGTGCTGCTTGCGCATGTCCCGCCGCGCGCGCAAAACGCTCCTGGAAACCCGGGAAGAACTCTGCCAGCACCGGCATCACCTGATGGCGCAAGGCGTTGCGCGCATAGCGCGTATCGCTGTTGGATTCATCCTCGACATACGACACCTGTTCCTGCTGCGCATATTGCTCCAGCTCGCCGCGCGATACGCCGAGCAAGGGACGCGCCATCAACAGGCCTGCGTCACCGAGCAATTCCGCCGACTTGTTGGCGCCGTCCATGCCGGAAATCCCGGCCACGCCGGAGCCGCGCAGCATTTGCAGCAGCACGGTTTCGGCTTGGTCGTCGAGGTGATGCGCCGTCAACAGCAAGCCGGCGCCATGTTCCCGGCACAGTTGTCCGAGTGCCTGGTAACGCGCCACGCGCGCCGCTTCCTCGACACCGCTCTTGTCCTTCGCCGCCAACGTCACGTTGCGCGTGTCGAAGGCCGCGCCGGCGCGTTCGGATTGCGCGCGGCAATGCGCTTGCCACTGATCGGCGTTGGCGCTGATGCCGTGATGGATGTGGAATGCGATCAGGCGCACGCCCTTCGCACGCGCGAATGCGGCGGCAAGATGCAGCAGCACGGACGAATCGAGTCCCCCGCTGTAAGCCACGGCGATGACGGGAAACACCTCGGCCAGCGCGGGCTCGTTGTCGAAGCGATGCGAAACGCTCAGCGTCTCCATCGCCTCGGCGAATTGATCTTGCAAAGAAAGGACGGCGCCTGAAGCGGACATGATGTTTTTCCTGCGCGCGAATAATGAATAAGGGGTGAAGAATGAAATCCAGCGTCGATGGCGGCACCCACAGTCGACATCACGACGCCAACAACAACGACGCTAAAGAAAAATGGCCTCGAGCGAGGCCATCTGTACAAAGCGGGAACTGCGCGCCGGCATCGTCACCTTAAGTAACGACGCCGGCAACAGATTTATTCCTGCGTATTCAATTCCTTGAACTTGCCGTAGCTCATCAGCTTTTCATGACGCGCAGCCAACAGTTCCTTGGTCTTCACCCCTTGGAACTGACGCAGCGTGTCGGCCAGCGCGCGCTTGAGCAGCGACGCCATCTGCTTCGGATCGCGATGGGCGCCGCCCAGCGGTTCATTGACGATCTTGTCGATCAGGCCCATGGCCTTGAGGCGATGCGCGGTCAGGCCCAGCGCTTCGGCGGCGTCGGACGCGCGGTCGGCGGTCTTCCACAGGATCGAGGCGCAGCCTTCAGGCGAGATCACTGAATAGGTCGCGTATTGCAACATCAGCACCGAGTCGCCCACGGCGATCGCCAGCGCGCCGCCCGAGCCGCCTTCGCCGATGATGGTGGCGATCAGCGGTACCTTGAGTTCGGCCATGACGTAAAGGTTATGACCGATCGCTTCGGATTGGCCGCGCTCTTCGGCGTCAATGCCGGGGAATGCACCCGGCGTGTCGACGAAGGTAAAGATGGGTAAATTGAATTTTTCGGCGACTTTCATCAGGCGCATGGCCTTGCGATAGCCTTCCGGTTTCGGCATGCCGAAATTGCGCAGCGCGCGTTCTTTGGTGTCGCGGCCCTTCTGATGGCCGATCACCATGCAGGCCTGGCCGTTGAAACGCGCCAGACCGCCGACGATGGACAGGTCGTCCGCATAAGTGCGGTCGCCGTGCAGCTCATGGAAGTCGGTGAAGATTTCATTCACATAGTCCATGGTGTACGGACGTTGCGGATGACGGGCGATTTGCGACACTTGCCACGGCGTGAGCTTGGCGTAGATATCCTTGGTCAGTTGCTGGCTTTTCTTGACCAGGCGCTCGATCTCTTCCGAGATATCAACTGCCGAGTCGTCCTGCACAAAGCGCAACTCTTCAATTTTGGCATCCAGCTCGGCGATTGCCTGCTCGAAACCCAGAAATGTCGTTGTCGACTTGCTCATCGTATTCCTTTACGCATTTTCATGAACAGGCGCGAGTATAACAGCCCGCATGCCTTCTATTCGTATTGCCGCCTTGCCAACAGTGGCCGCAGGCGGCAATTTTTTCAATCTTCAGGAGGCGGCGCCGTCCAGGCTGCGCCACAGATACCAGGTGGCGACGGTGCGCCACGGCTCCCAGTTCGCGGCGACTTCGCGCGCATCGCTGCGCGACACCGGTTCGCCCGAAAAATAGCTGTCGCTGATGCCCTTGAGCAAACCCGGATCGTCCAATGGCAGCACGTTCGGGCGCAGCAGATTAAATATCAAAAACATCTCGGCTGTCCAGCGGCCGATCCCGCGGATCTGCAACATCTCAGCGATGACGTCTTCGTCTTCCATCTCCGCCCATTTGTCGGGATGTACGGTCTTCGCCTTAAAGTGATTCGCGAGATCGAGAATATACTCAGCCTTGCGTTTGGACAGCCCGCAGGCGACAAGATTCTCCGGACCGGCCTTGATGACCTGGGCCGGCATGCACTTCGGGCATGCTTCGAGGAAACGTTGCCAGACGACTTGTGCGCTCTTGGTGGAAATCTGCTGACCGATGATGGAGCGCGCCAGCGTGGTGAAGGCGTCACCGCGGCCGGTCAGTTGCAGGTCGCCGAATTGCGGAATGAGCTTGCGCATGATGCGGTCGCGCTTCATCAATTCCGCTTTGGCTTGCTCCCAATATGCCGGTACGCTGATCAACGGATCAGCGGGATTGTTTTTTATCATTCTCGTCAGCCTCGTCGCCACTCGGTCAAACCGCCCGGTTTGTCTTCCAGAATCACGCCGGCCGCAGCGAGTTCCGCGCGGATGCCGTCTGCTTCGGCGAAATTCCTTGCTTGCTTGGCGGCGACGCGCGCCGCGATTTTTGCTTCGATCTCTGCCGTGGACAGGCCTTCGGCTTCGCTGCCCAAGCCACCTTGAAGAAAAACTTCGGCCGGCCGCTCCAGCAATCCGATCACTCCCGCCAGCGCTTTCAACTGTCGCGCCTGCGCCGGCGACTTGTTCTTGTTGACTTCATTGGCCAGATCGAACAGCACCGCAATCGCCACCGGTGTATTGAAGTCGTCGTTCATCGCGTCGGTAAAACGCTGCGCGTGGACATCGCTCTGATCTACCGCCGCGCCCTCTTCAGCCGGTACTTCTTTCAACGCCGTGTAAAGACGCGTCAGGGCGACGCGAGCGTCGTCCAGATGCGCATCCGAATAATTCAGCGGACTGCGATAGTGCGCACGCAGAATGAAGAAGCGTACCACTTCAGGATCGTATTTTTTCAGGACGTCGCGGATGGTGAAAAAATTTCCCAACGACTTTGACATCTTTTCATTATCGACACGGATAAAACCGTTGTGCATCCAATAATTGACGAAAGTATGCTGGTGCGCCCCTTCCGATTGGGCGATCTCGTTTTCATGATGCGGGAATTGCAAGTCCTGGCCGCCGCCGTGGATGTCGAAATGGTCGCCCAGCAAATCGCTCGCCATGGCCGAGCACTCGATGTGCCAGCCCGGACGCCCCTTGCCCCAAGGAGAATCCCATTTGACTTCGCCCGGCTCGCTTTCCTTGGCGGCTTTCCACAGTACGAAGTCGAGCGGATCGCGCTTGCCGGTATTGACATCGACACGCTCGCCGGCGCGCAAATCGTCGAGCGACTTGCCCGACAATTTGCCGTAGCCCGGGAAATCACGCACCGAATAATTGACATCACCGTCGCTGCCCTGATAGGCCAGGCCGTTGGTCTGGAGCTTGCTGATCAGGTCCAGCATTTGCGGCACATAAGCAGTGGCGCGCGGTTCATGATCTGGCTTCTGCACGCCGAGCGCGGCGGAATCCTCGTCCATGGCATCGATGAAACGCTGCGTCAGCTGGCCGATCGACTCGCGGTTTTCAATCGCGCGCTGGATGATCTTGTCATCGATATCGGTGATGTTGCGCACATAGGTCACGTCGAAACCGGTTGCGCGCAACCAGCGCTGCACCATGTCGAAGACCACCATGACGCGGGCGTGGCCGAGATGGCAATAATCGTACACGGTCATGCCGCAGACGTAGAGGCGGACCTTGCCCGGTTCGATTGGGGAAAAAGCCTGCTTATCACGCGCCAGCGTGTTATAGATTTTCAGATTGCTCATGAATGGGAAATATCGGTTCCGACAATGGTTCGTGTGGTGTTTCAATGCTGAGCAAGAGGCGCGGGTTGCCATCTGCCAGCACGTTTTTCAGTGCGTCCGCGCTTGTTGTTTTATAGCGGTCTACAACATGAATACAACACGATTGCCAAAACCCTTTTTATAGTGCTTCTTTGATAAAATGCGTCTTTTCGTTTGAGTATAGCATTGATGAAAACCATGCCTCTTGCATCTCCGCACACTTATCGCAATGCATTGCGTGGCATTTTGAGCAAGACCGTTATTCTATCCGGCTTGATCGCCGCAATCTACTCGGCACAGGCCAGTGAAGTTTCGGACATCAGCAAACTCATGCGCAACGGTCAGTACGCCGACGCTCTGGTCAAGACCGATGCGGTCCTTGCAAAGCATCCGCGCGACGCCCAGATGCGCTTCGTCAAGGGCCTGATCCTGGCGGAACAGAACAAGTCCGCCGAAGCCATCGCCATCTTCAGCAAACTGACCGAAGACTTCCCTGATCTGCCCGAGCCGTACAACAACCTGGCCGTGCTGTACGCCGCCAATGGTCAATATGACAAGGCGCGCACCACGCTCGACATGGCCATCCGCACCAATCCGACCTACGCCACCGCGCTGGAGAACCTCGGCGACATTTACGCCAAGCTGGCCAGCCAGGCCTACGACAAGGCGCTGCAGATTGACCCCGGCAGCAACGTACCGCAACCCAAGCTGACGCTGGTACGTACGCTGTCCGGCAACATCACCGGCGGCACCATCCCGAAACTGGCAAGCGCGAACACCGCCAACAGCAAGCCGTCGACGCCGGCCGTCCCGGCCGTGGTCCCGACGCCAACGCCTGCCCCGGAACCCAAGCCGAAGCCAGAACCCAAGCCGGAACCTGCCGCGCCCGTCGAAAAACCGAAGCCGGCCGAAAAGCCGGTTGAGAAGCCGGCACCGAAGCCTGCGGAAAAACCGGTCGAGAAACCGGTTGAAAAGCCCGTCGAAAAGCCTGCAGAAAAACCAGCCGAGAAGCCGGCCAAGGCTGACAAGGCTGCGGAAAAAGCTGCAGAAAAGGCGGCAAAGGCCGCTGAGTCCGCACGGGAAGAGAAAGACAAGACAGCTGTCCTGGCCGCCGTCAACAATTGGGCCAAAGCCTGGAGCGACCTGGACGTGAAGTCCTACCTGGCCGCCTACGGCAACGACTTCCAGACGCCAAAGGGTGAATCGCGCAAGGAATGGGCTGACGAGCGCCGCGCCCGCATCGAGGAAAAAGGCCATATCACCGTCAAGGTCGAAGCACCGCAGATCGCCATCAAGAACGACACTGCAACGGTCCGCTTCCGTCAGATATATAATTCGAACCGTCTGACAGTTAATAGCCGCAAGACACTGATCCTGACCAAACAGGGCAACAAGTGGCTGATCAAACAGGAGCGCTCGGGAGGCTGATGGTTCGTTTTGCTGCAAATACGCGCAAGGGATTGCCCTTGCGATTAGTCCTTGGACGACTGGTGCTGAGTTGCCTGGCATGCGTGCCGGTCGCAACCAGCGTCGCCTCCTCTTCCGCCATTCCGCCGCAGACCCTGCAGTCGGATATCCGCAAGCCGGATCCCGAGGCCTTGCTGATCGATATCTACAAGGATCTGGGCAATAACCGCCTGCAGGAGGCCCAAGCCAAGGCCGATGCGCTGGTGGCTGCTTATCCGCATTTCCGCCTCGGCCACTTGGTACGCGGCGACCTGCTGATGATGCACGCGCGTCCGGTCAGGGGCTTCGGCGCCATGGCCGACGCACCGGCCGACAAGCTCAAGGATTTGCGCGCCGAAGCCATGGTGCGCATCAAGTCGCTGCAGGAACGGCCCAACCCCAATCTGATTCCGAAGCCGGTGCTGCAAGTCGGCGACGACCAGAAGAACGTGCTGGTGGTCGACACCAGCCGTTCGCGCATGTACGTCTACGAGAACCAGGGCGGCCAGTTGCGCTTCATCACGGACTACTACATTTCGCAAGGCCGCTACGGCGTCAACAAGTCGCGTGAAGGCGACCAACGCACGCCGATCGGCGTGTATTACGTCAACGCCCGCATTCCCGGCCCCAAGCTGCCTGACTTCTATGGCACGGGCGCACTGCCGCTCAACTATCCCAATGAATGGGACAAGCGCAACGGCCGTAGCGGTTCCGGCATCTGGCTGCACGGTACCCCATCGGACAATTTCAGCCGTCCGCCGCTGTCGTCCGACGGCTGCGTGGTGCTGGCCAATCCCGACCTGCAAAGCCTGTATTCCACCGCCGAAGTCGGCAAGACCGTGGTCGTGATCAGCGACGGCATCCAGTTCGTCAACAAGGCCGAATGGGACAAGGATCGCGGCTCAGCCAGCAAATTCATGGATCAGTGGCAGCAGGACATGGAAGCTATCGATGCCGACAAAGTGTTGGCAAATTATTCACTGGCCTTCCGCTCCAATCTGGGCGAAAGCCTCAGCACCTGGTTCAGCCGCCAGCAAAAAGGCTTGAACGGCGCCCGCCCTTCCAGTGTCAAAGTGCGGGACCTCAGCCTGTATCGCTATCCCGGCAAGGATGAACTGATCGTCAGTACTTTCATCCAGGAAACTGCCGTCGGCAAGAACAAGAATGCGGTCCGCAAGCGCCAATACTGGCAAAAAGAAGGATCGCAATGGAAGATCGTCTACGAAGGCACAGCCTGAGCGAAAACCGTCTTCCCGCCCGCATTTGAGCCATCTATTTCAGCCATCCATTTTCAGTCGTTTTCAAGCTAGGAAATCTCCTCATGATTCAAGCCCTGTCCCGCCGCAAGCTGCTGCAATGCATCGCCGCGATTTCCCTGTCCGGCGCCGCCGTGCTGGCGCATGCTGCTGACGCGCCGCGCGTGCTGCTCAAAACCAGCATGGGCGACATCACGCTGGAACTCGACGCCGACAAGGCGCCGGTCACCGTGGCCAACTTCCTGCAATACGTCAAAAAGGGTCAGTACAACGGCACTATTTTCCATCGCGTGATCAAGGGTTTCATGATCCAGGGCGGCGGTTTCGACAAGGACATGCGCGAAAAGCCGACTGACGCACCGATCAAGAACGAAGCGAAGAATGGCCTGAAGAACGACACGTATACTATCGCCATGGCGCGCACGTCGAACCCGCATTCCGCTGCCGCCCAGTTCTTCATCAACGTCAACAACAATCGTCCTCTGGATTATCCGGGCAGTGACGGTTGGGGTTACGCCGTCTTCGGCAAGGTCGTGCAAGGCGCGGACGTGGTCGACAAGATCAAGCAGGTCCGCACCGGCAGCAGCGGCATGTACGACGACGTGCCGGTCACCCCAGTGGTGATCCAATCGGCGACGCTGGTCAAGTAAGCTACAGCCAGGCTGCAACCGGCATTACCGTATAATTTTTCGCATCATTTTATTTTTCACGCAAAGGAATTCTCATGGCTGTTCTCTTCACTACCAACCACGGCAACTTCACGGTCGAACTGGAGGCTGAAAAAGCACCGAAGACGGTTGAAAACTTTCTGGCCTACGTCAATTCCGGTCACTACAGCGGCACCATTTTCCATCGCGTGATCGATGGTTTCATGATCCAGGGCGGCGGTTTCGAGCCTGGCATGAAGCAAAAGCCGACCAACGATCCGGTTGAAAACGAAGCCAAGAACGGTCTCAAGAATGAGCCGTACACACTGGCCATGGCCCGCACCTCGGCGCCGCATTCCGCGTCGGCCCAGTTCTTTGTCAATGTCAAAAACAACAGCTTCCTCGATTTCCCCGGCCAGGACGGCTGGGGCTATTGCGTGTTCGGCAAGGTCACCGAAGGCACTGACGTGATCGACAAGATCAAGAACGTCAAGACCACGCGTTCGGGCATGTTTGCCGACGTGCCGGTCGAAGACGTGGTGATCGAAAAGGCTGAAGTGATCTGATCGTCCTGCATCGATCCTCAGCGATGACCGACACTTCGTCCATACAAGAAGCGCAACCCTCGGCGGTTGCGCTTTTTATTTCCGACCTGCACTTGCAGGCCGCGCTGCCGCGTACGACGCAGGCTTTCTTCGATTTCCTGACCGGGCATGCGGCGTTCGCGCAGCAGCTCTACCTGCTCGGCGACATCTTCGAATACTGGGCCGGCGACGACGATCTGGAAACGCCCTACAACCGCGCCATCGCCGACGCCTTGCGTCAGTTGAGCGAGCGTGGCGTGCAACTGTTCTGGATTGCCGGCAACCGTGATTTCCTGGTCGGATCGGCTTTCGCCGAAGCCGCCGGGTTGACCATCCTTGACGATCCGCATGTGATCCATCTGGCCGGACGCGAGATTGCCCTGGCGCATGGGGATGCCCAATGCACCGACGACACGGCCTACATGGCGTTTCGCGCACAAGTGCGGCAACCGGCGTGGCAACAGCAATTCCTGGCCATGCCGCTGGCCCAGCGCAAGGCCATCATCGAAGGCGTGCGCCAAAACAGCAAGGACGCCAACAAGGAAAAGTCCTCCGAGATCATGGACGTCAACGCCGGCGCCATCGCTGCGCTCTACGACAGCACCGGCACGCAGGTACTGATCCACGGCCACACGCATCGCCCTGCCCTGCATGCGGTGGAAGCGAGCGGACAAAGCCGCCTGCGCTATGTGCTACCCGATTGGGAGTACGACGTCGAAGCAGTTCGCGGGGGCTGGATCAGCCTGACTGCCGATGGCGTGCTGCATCGCTTCGATGCCGCCGGCGTTGAATTAAGCTGAATCGCATTCGACGCAAAGACTGCACGCAATAAAAAGAGGAGCTGTCAGCTCCTCTTTTTTTATTCCACCAGCTTGTTGAGCCGGGCGGGATCGAATTTCTCCAACTCCTCCAGCTTCTGGCATCCGATGCCGGCGCTCTTGAGGGCGGCCAGCATCACTTCGATTTGATGTTCCTGCGCCGCAGCCTGATCGATCAGGCCGTGCAAGGCCTTCGACAAGGGATCGTCGCCATTCGGCGTGACGCCATAGGCGGCGAACATCCGTGCGGCGGCATGTTCGCGTGGATCCAGCGCTTCCTTGCGCACCACGCGCGCCGGATTACCCACGGCGGTGGCGCCCGGCGGCACTTCCTTGACCACCACGGCATTGGAGCCGACCTTGGCGCCGTCGCCGACGGTGAAGCCGCCCAGCACCTGCGCACCGGCCCCGATGATAACGCCGCGTCCCAGCGTCGGATGACGTTTGGCGCCCTTGTTGAGTGAAGTCCCGCCGAGCGTGACGCCCTGGTAAATCGTACAATCGTCGCCGATTTCCGCCGTTTCGCCGATCACCACGCCGAAACCGTGGTCGATGAAGACCCGACGCCCGATGGTGGCGCCCGGATGGATTTCAATGCCGGTGAACCAGCGCGCCAGCTGCGAGATGAAACGTCCCACCCACTTCAGGCCCATCACCCAGCACCTGTTCGCGATGCGATGCAACACCACAGCATGCAGGCCGGGATAACAGGTCAAGACTTCCCAAGCATTGCGCGCTGCAGGATCGCGTTCGATGATGCTGGAGATGTCTTCTCGGAGTCGGCTGAACATAATGTCGGTGTCAATGCGGAATGTGCAATCTTAATCGTTTACGGCCAGTCTTGCCGAACAGGCATCGGCTTTCCTGGCGTCAATAACGGGATCACTCGGAGGCAGTACAGAGGAAGAATTGCCTGCCGGGATCCCGGCAGGCAGCCCGAAAACTACTTGGGCAGACGCTGCCGGCGGGCTTCGTACAGACAGACGCCGGAAGCGACGGAAACGTTGAGGCTCTCGACCGAGCCGAACATCGGGATGCTGACCAGCAAGTCGCAGGTTTCACGCGTCAGGCGACGCATGCCCTCGCCTTCCGAGCCCATTACGAGCGCGGTCGGACCGGAGAAGTCGCCGGCGTACAGATCCTTTTCAGCATCGTCGGTGGTGCCGATCAGCCAGACGCCGCGATCCTTGAGGTCACGCATGGTGCGCGCCAGATTGGTCACGGTAATGTAGGGGACGGTTTCAGCGGCGCCGCTGGCGACCTTGGCCGCCGTGGCATTGAGGCCGACTGCGCGGTCCTTCGGGGCGATCACGGCATGCGCGCCGGCGCCGTCGGCCACCCGCAGGCAGGCGCCGAGATTGTGCGGATCAGTGATGCCGTCGAGGATCAGCAGCAAAGGCGGGCCCTCGATGGCGTCGAGCAGCTCGTCAAGATTACGCGCCAGCGACAGCTCGCCGGCCTTGGCCACGACGCCCTGGTGACGACGCGTGCCGACGATGTTCGACAGGCGCTGGTCGTCCGCCTGAATGATGCGCACGCCGGCCGCTTTCGCCGCATGCAGCAGATCGCGCATGCGGGCGTCGTTGCGATCCGCGTCGACATACAGTTCTTCCACCGACGACGCCTCGTGACGAATCCGCGAGGTGACGGCGTGGAAACCAAAAATCATTTTACTTTTCATGTGCTCTACTTCTTGCCTTATCGTGCCAAATTGCTGATTACTTCAGTTACCTGAATTGCCTGATGCCGGTTCAGCCGGATCAGCGCTTTTTCTTGCTTGGACGGGAAAAACCTTTCGCCGGACGCTTGCGTTCCGACTCTGCCGCACCCTTTGCAGTACCGCTGCGCGCTGCCGTCTTGCCTTTGGCCGCCGCCTTGCCGCCCTTCGCAGGAGCTGCTGCAGCTTCAGGTGCCGCCTTCCTGGCACCACCGGCTTTGGCGCCCGCGCCACCCTTGCTGCGTGCTTGCTGGGCGTTGTCAGCACGACGCGCCTCGTTCTTGAGAATCGTGCGGATACCAGGCTCGGTCACCAGGCGCAGGTCGATCTTGCGTGCATCGAGATCGACGCGGCTGACCTGCACGGTGACGCGATCGGTCAGCTGATAACGGATGCCGGTGCGTTCGCCGCGCAATTCATGGCGCGCTTCGTCGTACTGGAAGTAATCCGCTCCCAGCTCGGTGACGTGCACCATGCCTTCGATGTAAAGCGCATCCAGTTGCACGAAGATGCCGAAGGTGGCGACGCCGGAAATCGTACCGGTGAACTCCTCACCCAGCTTGTCGCGGATGAAGTAGCACTTGAGCCATGCTTCGACGTCGCGCGACGCTTCGTCGGCGCGGCGTTCGTTGGCGGAACAGTGGATACCGAGGGCTTCCCAGATGGCGATGCTGCTTTCGGATTTCTTCTTGCCGTTGGCGCGATCCACTGCCTGCGCCTTGCGTGCTGCCGGCGACAGCATGGTGTTGAGCACGCTGGTGTCCATGCCCTTGGGCTCGTAGCGCTTGCCCTGCAAAATTGCCTTGATGGCGCGATGCGTCAGCAAATCGGGATAGCGGCGGATCGGGCTGGTGAAGTGAGCATAAGACTCATACGACAAACCAAAGTGGCCGATGTTTTCCGGGCTGTAGACGGCTTGCTGCATGGAACGCAGCAGCATGGTCTGGACCAGCAAGGCGTCGGGACGCGCTTTGATCTTCGGCATCAGTTCGGCATAATCGGAGGCGCTCGGCTTGTCGCCGCCGTTCAGATTGAGGCCGATCTGCTTGAGGAAGGTGCGCAACTGGTTGAGCTTTTCCTTGGTCGGTCCCGCGTGGACGCGATACAGGCCAGGATGCTCATGACGGTGCAAGAGGTCGGCGGCGCAGACGTTGGCCGCCAGCATGCACTCTTCGATCAGGCGATGGGCGTCATTGCGCGTGCGCGGCAGGATCTTTTCGATCTTGCCGGCGGCGTTGCAGACGATGTAGGTTTCAGTGGTCTCGAAATCGATCGCGCCGCGTGCGTGACGTGCCTGCAGCAAGGCCTGGAAGACTTCGTACAAATGCAACAGATGCGGCACCACGCCGGCGCGCTTGGCGGCTTCCGGCCCCTTGGTGTTGGCCAGCACGGCAGCCACTTCGGTATAAGTCAGGCGTGCAGCCGAATGGATCACCGCAGGATAGAACTGGTACGCCTTGATTTCGCCCTTGGCCGTGATGACGGCATCGCACACGAGCGTGAGGCGATCGACATCGGGGTTCAGCGAGCACAGGCCGTTCGACAATTTTTCCGGCAGCATCGGGATCACGCGGCGCGGGAAATAGACCGAAGTGCTGCGCTCCAGCGCATCGACGTCGAGCGCATCGTTGGGCTTCACATAATGACTGACGTCGGCGATCGCGACGATCAGGCGGTAGCCGTTGGAGCGGCCGATCTTGACCGGTTCGCAATACACCGCATCGTCGAAGTCGCGCGCGTCTTCGCCATCGATGGTGACCAGCGGCACGTCGCGCAAATCGACGCGCTCGTCGAGATCTGCGGCGCGGACTTCGCTCGGCAGTTTCGACGCCAGCTTCTTGGCGGCTTCGGAGAATTCATGCGGGACGCCGTACTTGCGCACGGCAATCTCGATTTCCATACCCGGGTCGTCGATGTCGCCAAGGATTTCAGCAATCTTGCCGACCGGTTGGGTATAACGCGAGGGCTGCTCGGTCAGCTCGACGCTGACCACCTGGCCTGCCTTGGCCTTGCCGGGCGAGCCGGCGAGGATCACGTCCTGGCCGATACGCTTGTCTTCCGGAGCCACCACCCACACGCCGTTCTCGTTGAGCAGGCGACCGATGACGTGGGTATTGGCGCGCGACACGACTTCGACGATGGTGCCCTCTGGACGGCCGCGACGATCAGTGCCGATGATGCGGGCCTGGACGCGGTCGCCGTGCAAGACCTTCTGCATTTCTTTTTCAGGCAGGAAGATGTCGGCGCTGCCGTCTTCCGGCAACAGGAAACCGAAGCCGTCGCGGTGGCTGCTGACACGGCCTTCGATGAAACTGTCGGAATGCGTGAGCTGGTAATTGCCGGAGCGGTCGGGCTTGATCTGGCCATCGCGCTCCATAGCATTCAGCCGGCGCGTCAGGCCATCCATTTCTTCGGGCTTGACGCTGAGCGCAGCGGCCAGTGTCATCGTGTTTTGCGCGCCGGAAGAGGTGCGCAGGATGCCGAGAATTTCCTCACGGCTGGGGATGGAATAGGGAAATTGGCTCAAAAGTATATTCGCGTAAATTGTTATTCGTCAGCAGCATCGGGAGAATTGCACGATTGCATGAATTGCCTGGCGCGCTGTTGGAATACCGTCGTCCGGGCAGGTGGCACGGCGCAACATGCCCTAGTGTAACGGAGGTTGCCGCTATTTGCCTAACGCCGGGCGGCGAAAGGCTACCGCGCAGAATGCCGCAGGAAATAATTCCGGCATATGCGGCCAAGTGATTGACATCCATAAAAATTGCGCTATAATCTCGTTCTTTCGCTTTTACAGCGTGAAGCCCACGTGGCGGAATTGGTAGACGCGCATGGTTCAGGTCCATGTGCCGCAAGGTGTGGGGGTTCGAGTCCCTCCGTGGGCACCAAAACATAAAAGGTCGATTGATGAAAATCAATCGGCCTTTTGC
>Ga0207695_10004634_pt1 | contig 18647 bp, 18 predicted proteins | sample KBSC54metaG_FD_184354 | JGI IMG/M metagenome (GOLD analysis project Ga0207695, IMG submission 184354) | Corn rhizosphere microbial communities from Kellogg Biological Station, Michigan, USA - KBS C5-4 metaG (SPAdes) (version 2) | ecosystem: Host-associated > Plants > Roots > Rhizosphere > Soil... | reverse complement strand
GATTCCTTGGGAGAAAAGCCGACGGAGAACCAGGATGGCAAACCATCTGGGATGGGTGGACCAGAATTCAAGACATCCTCTGGGGAATTGAACTCGCGCAGGACATGAGATGTGGGTAATGACAAGCCCGAATGGGGTTCCGTCACCCAGCCTGGGGTTGCCGACCGCAGCGAATGCGGAGGTTGGCTACCCCAGGTAACGAGCCGAGATAACGATTCAGTCCTTAGATAAGGCCCTTCCAGGGCCAAACCGACGGCGCGAGAGCATCACAATCTCTACCTCTGTAAAAACTGGATGGCATTAGGCTGAAAGCCCGAAATATTTTCGGTCATGTGGCAGATTGCGATAAATGCATATCGCGGTCCTTCAGACCTTCACTTTTGCCGACCTCATTTCCAGGGCCTGCGGCACGGCGTGCCTTCGACCCTGGCTACAAATTTGTCGGACCGTTGGTGCTTTTTTGCGATCGGCAAGTTGTCCCTTCGTAATCGCTAACAACTCTCCCGTGGCTGACAGCTAATCAACCGACAGTTGTCCAGAACCTAGATTGCAACCAATTTCTGTCAACGGGATATTCGGTTTCCAGAAGTTTCCGAGAGGTAGGGAGCGACACTCAGAAGGCGTCGCCGACCTGTCTCATGAACGAGAATGGCTCCAGCGCGTTAATGCCTACCGCGCAAGGGTTTTGGCCGACTAGTTTCGTGGCGCAGACCGGCGCCCCGCCAGAGTTCGGAACTGGAGCTGGCCTTCTTGCTTCAGTGTGACTTCGTACAGACCGAAGTCGCCTTTCTCATATCCGAAGGAGTGCCCGTCATCGGTGTACATGCGCCCTGTCCAATCCCCTTCGCCGAACTTCTTCCATTCGATCGGTTCTTTAAGGCCGGACAATCCGACGTGCAGGGTCGGGTGGATGGTGGGAATGCAGGCGCCGGCTCGTGCGAAGAGGGGGATCTCGTCGAGGGCCGGCTTCACCGTGATCGTCTCTCCGTCACCCACAAGCTTTCCGGTCTGATAGTCGAACCACTTCCCCTTCGGCAGCCGGACCTTCCGTTCTTTATCGCCCGAAAACATCGGCGCAACCAGTAGGTCGTCGCCGAGCATGTACTGGTCGGTTTCGGTACCGCCGTCGACCAGGGACATCGGTCGCACGGGAGGAACTCCGTCGAGCCAATACTCGGCGAAGGCGGTGTAGAGATAGGGAAACAGCGAAGAGCGCAAAAGCATTGCCTTCTTCACCGCCTCGGTCGCTTCCGGATAGCTCCACGGCTTGGTGCCGCTCGACCACGCATTGAGCTGCGCGATGGGGGAGAGGCAGGTCGACTGCATTCGGCGCACCCACTCCTCGGGGCTGGCCGCTTCGCGCGCTTCGGCACACCAGATGACACCGGCTAAGGGCGCGTTGGTCGAGGCGGTTACGTACTGGTGCTGATCGTAGGTGTCGCTGTAGATCGCGAATGGGAAGCGGCTAGCGGCGCCGTTCGAGCCGCGGACGAGGCCGAACGTTCGCTCGCCCGAGTCGCGAAACATCCGATCAAGCTCACGCTGCCACAAAACGCCGTAAATCTGGCGCATGCGGAGGCCGTCCAGACCGCTTGGGAAGGTGGCATGGTCCGGCCAAAGCCAGTTGTCAAACCCATCGACCTCGTCGATCTTGTAGCCGGAGACGCCGAGGGCCACGTGGTGGGTTTGGTGAAACTCGCGAATCTTCGTGGCCGCCTCATCGACGGCAAGGTCGGGGACCGCGCCAAGCCAAACTGTGTGCGATCCGAAGTTGGGGTCAAGCAGTTTGAAGAGGTCGGATCCGGGCGCGACGTAGGGATTCTCCCAAAGGTTGACGTGGACACCTTTCGTCTTGGCGCTCGCGACGAACGCCTTCGGATCGGGAAATCGAACCGGACTCCACTCCATGGTGCCGGGATAGCTGCTCGACTGCCAACCCGGCTCCAAGCCGATCACGTCCAAGGGAAATCCGCGCTTCTCATATTCGTCGATTTCGCCTTGAACCTCTTGAGCGGTTGCTGTGAGCGGGCTGCGATGCCAAAAACCGAGTGCCCATGCGGGAGGCATGGGTCCCCCGCCGCAATAGAGGTTGTAACGCTGCAAAGCGTTCATGGCGGTCGGTCCGGCCATCACCAAGACTTCGAGTTGGTTGCCGGCCACGCTCGCTTCGACTTGACCGCTATCGGGTTGAGAGTCCCAATGCGGGTCCGTGTTGCGGTCACGAGCGGCCGGACGGTGCGCGTCGTTGAGCCGGTTGCCCACGCCGACGTAAACGTCGATCGGCCGAATCGTGTTGAAGAAGACGGCGTAGCCCCGACTGCTGACATAGAGAGGAGTCGGCGCATGCAACCGATCGTGGCCGGAGGCGAAGTGGTCGACGCGTAGATGATAGACCCCGCCTCGCCGGTCGCTGCCCTCCATCTGGAGCCCCAGGCCGAAGATCTTTTCCCCCGGGGCGAGGGGCAACGTGACCACCGAGCGCTCCCCGGTTCTCTGGATGTTGACGGTCTTGAGATCGAAGGGCAGGCTCGCTGGCCCCAGGAGCTTCAGCCGGTCTAGGCGGGGACTCGACTGTGCGGCGGCCGTCAATGTCTCTGCCGGATGACTCTTGACGGTCGCCCTACCGTTCAAGCGGCGATCGTGTCCGGCCGCCTGATTCCCCCAAACCCCCGGCGCGACCTCCTTCCAAACAGGACCTTCTTGAAATTGAGCCGGCATGAACGGAAGCATGGCCGATTTTGGCATGGTCGCCTCTGCCGACGAACTTGAAGGGAAGGAGGTAGTTTGAGGAGGTCTTATGTCGCTCGGAATGTGGGATGTATCGGGAAAGGGTTGGACGGAGCGCTCCGCTCGGGCGCGTGCCGTGCTGACTACCGCGCCAGAGACGATCGTCCGCCTCCGCGCCGGCGATCTGCCGAAGGGCGACCCATTGCCGGTAGCGCGGGTCGCGGGCGTGCAGGCGGCTAAGAACACGCCGAACATCATTCCCTACTGCCACCCCCTTCCTTTGGACAAGGTCGCGGTCGAATTCGAGGTCTTGGACAACTCCATCATCGTCACGACTACGGTGAAGGCGACTTATAAAACCGGAGTTGAGATGGAAGCCCTCACGGCGGCGGCCGCCGCTGCGCTGACCATCTACGACATGCTGAAGATGCTCGATCCCGGCATGGTCATCAGCCACGTTGGGTTGCTGGAAAAGCGGGGTGGTAAGTCGGACTTCGTTGCGGAGGCGGAATGAAGATCCATGTGACTTACTTCGCCGTTCTCCGCGAGCAACGGGGTCTTAGCGAAGAAGTGCTGGATACGTTGTGCAAAACGCCAGAGGCGCTATACGAGCATCTGCGCGGGGTCCACAACTTTTCCCTCGACCGAAAGTGGGTGAAAGTCGCGGTGAATGACGAGTTCGCGCCGATGGACGGGATCTTGTTCGCGGGCGACCGGGTCGTCTTCATTCCGCCGGTGGCGGGAGGGTAACGCTTGCCGTTCGAAATCACCTCACAGCCGATCTCGGTGGTTGCGGCGCCCGATTCTCATACGGGTGCAGTCGTCACGTTTGATGGGATCGTTCGCGACCTGAACGACGGTCTGCCTGTCCAGGCGCTAGAGTACGAAGCCTTCGAACCGCTCGCGGTCGCCGAAGGGGAGCGAATTCTTACTGAGGCGCGGGGCAAGTTTGGGCTCGTAGACGTCACCTGCGTCCATCGCGTCGGCCGGCTCGCGATCGGGGATGTCGCGGTACGCGTCATTGCCTTCGGCGTGCACCGGCGGGAGGCGTTCGAGGCGTGCGAATATGTCATCGACGAGGTGAAGGCGCGGGTCCCAATTTGGAAGAAGGAGCATTATGCTTCGGGCGACTCGGGCTGGATCAACGCTCAAAAACCCATTGACGAGGCTCCCGACCCGCGGTTCGAAGCGGAGTACTACGCCCGCCAGATGCGCCTGCCGCAAGTTGGGGAGGCCGGCCAGCAGAAGCTTCGGGAGAGCCGAATTCTGGTTGTCGGCGCCGGCGGTTTGGGCAGCCCTGCGCTCCTTTATTTGGCCGCCGCCGGGGTCGGCACGATCGGGATTGCCGACGACGATTCGGTGGACCTCAGCAACCTGCACCGCCAGATCTTATACGCCGCGCAGGACTTCGGGAAGCCGAAGGCAAGCCTCGCCGCAGCTCGCCTTCAAGCGCTGAATCCTTCGGTCCGCTACGTTACTCACCAAGAGCGTGTTTCTTCCTCAAATTCAGACCGACTCCTGGAGGAATACGACCTGGTGCTCGATGGAAGCGATAACTTCCAAACGAAGTTTCTTCTGAATGCCGCCTGCGTGAGGGCAGGCAAGCCACTGATTGCCGCTTCGATCTACCAGTTCGAGGGGCAACTGCTTACGGTTCTTCCGGAGGGTGAGGGAGGATGCCTAAGCTGCCTTTGGCCGGAGACGCCGGCGGCGGACTGCGTAGGTTCATGCGCGGACGTGGGGGTGCTGGGGGCGGTTCCAGGCGTTTTGGGGGCGATGCAGGCGGTCGAGGCGTTGAAAATGCTTCTGGAATTGCCCGTGCCGTCCTCGTCCGCGCTCCTGACCGTCGATCTGATGACCGGCTCCATGCATCGGCTCCGGCGAACCAGAAATCCCTTATGCCCGGTCTGCGGCTCCGGGGAAGCGATATCGGAGGGCTTGGAAATCGAGGCGAAGGGCTGGTCAGATCTGACTTGGTTTCGCGTGGTCGATATCCGAGAGCTTCACGAAACCCCGGAGATAACGGGCGTTGAACGAATGCCGCTCAGCGAGTTCGACCCGTTCGGCGTAGTGGGCCGAACGGTTTTGGTTTGTGCCTCGGGAAGACGCAGCCTCACATTGGCCCGCCAGTTGAGGGCGGATGGATTCGCCGACGTCTTTTCGCTTGTTGGCGGCGTGCGAGATAACGCATTCTTGCGAACCCCGCCATAGCGACCATACTGAACCCGTTGCCGTAGAAAGCGGAACGGACGCCATGCAGGACCCTTTCGGCCGAACCATCGACTATTTGCGCGTATCGCTCACCGATCGCTGCAATTTTCGATGCGTCTACTGCATGCCGGAAGAGGGCTTCCCATTCACTCCGAAAGAAGAGCAACTCAGCCTTGAAGAGACGGCGCGGATCATCAGAATCGCTGCCTCCCTTGGCATGCGGAAAGTCCGGTTGACCGGCGGCGAACCGCTCCTTCTCAAAGAACTTCCGAAGTTCGTGGACAGCCTGCAAGGTGCCGGCATCGAGGACCTAAGCGTCACCACCAACGGTCACTTCCTCAAAGAAATGGCCGCACCCTTGGCGGCAGCGGGGTTGCACCGGGTGAATGTCAGCCTCGATACGCTTCGCGAGGATCGTTTCGTCGCCATTGCTCGAAGGGGCTCGATTGACCATGTGCTTGCGGGCATCGAAGCCGCCAAGGGCGCCGGCCTCACGCCAATCAAGATTAACTGCGTCGCGATGGCGGGTGTGAACGACGACGAGTTTGCCGGCTTCGCCGCGTGGACGTTAAGGGAAGAAATCCACGTCCGGTTCATCGAACTGATGCCAATGCGGTGGAACCTGGACGAAGGCGCGCCGATTTTCGATCCCCAACAAGCTCACGGCAAGAACGGCTTGCTCCCTCTGGTTACCGCCCGTGGCGGCATGCTTAGCGATCTGGACATGCGGCGAAAATTCATCCCCGCCGCACAAATCAGAGAGAAAATCGAAGCCGTCCACGGCCCACTACAACCAGCCGAAGTCAAGACGAACGGGCCCGCGCGATCCTATCGCCTCCCCGGCGGAAAGGGGACGGTGGGGTTCATCAGTCAGATCTCGTTTGACTTTTGCGAGCGCTGCAACCGCCTGCGGCTCACCCACGACGGCTTCCTCCGACCGTGCCTGATGTCCGACGGCGAAATGGACCTTCGGACGCCACTTCGCAACGGAGCTACGGACGACGACATTCGCCAACTGATCGAAGACGTCGTCCGGGTGAAACCCGAGCGGCACTATCTCGCCGAGGGCCAACGGGTCACGGGGCGAGGGATGAGCCAGATCGGCGGTTAGACCACGAGTTCGCGCAGACGCATCGCCGCCGACTCGGGCGAGAGGTCCCGCTGGCTTTCCGCAAGCATCTCGTAACCGACCATGAACTTCTTGACCGTCGCGGATCGAAGCAGAGGCGGATAGAAGTGCGCGTGAAGTTGCCAATGGGGATGGTCGCGCTCATCCGTCGGCGCGCCGTGCCAGCCCATCGAATACGGGAACGAAGTATCGAAGAGGCCGTCGTAGCGCTGCAGGGCTTCCTTTAGAACCGCGGCAAGGTCGTTCCTCTCTTCCGTGGTTAGCTCGGGCAGGCGCTGAACCGGCCGACGGGGCAAAACCAGATACTCGAATGGCCAAGTCGCCCAAAACGGCACCAGCACGCACCAGTGCTGACTGATGACGACGGCTCTTTCTCCGCGCCGAGCCTCTTCCTCCACGACATCAAGCAGCATCGGCCGCCGATGAGCCTCCCAGTATGCGCGCTGGCAGGAATCCTCGCGCTCGATCAAGGAAGGTAAAAAATCGGACGCCCAGACCTGCCCATGGGGGTGAGGATTCGACGCGCCCATCGCGGACCCTTTGTTCTCGAAAAGCTGCACCCATCGGTACTGGCTTCCGAGATCTTCGATCTGCTCCGCCCAGGTGTCGACTACGCGCGCTATCTCGGGAACCTGCATCTGCGCCAAGGTCAGGTCGTGGCGGGGAGAAAAGCAGATAACCCGGCACTCGCCCCGCACGGGCTTAGCCAAGAGAAGCCGGTTGTTCGTTGGTTCTGCGGCAGGAGTATCCGGCAGCAGGGCGGAAAAGTCGTTCTGAAAAACGTAGGTGTGGCGATATTCGGGGTTCCGCTCGCTGTTCGCCCGCACGTTGCCGGGGCAGAGGTAGCACGTCGGATCGAATTCGGGGCGCAGGTCAGGAGCGGGAGTCTCCTTCTGCCCTTGCCACGGCCGCTTCGTTCGGTGCGGCGACACCAAAACCCACTCGTCGAGCAGCGGGTTATAACGGCGATGGGGATCGTTGTCGAAGTCGATTGAAACCAAACCGGCCCATTGTACGCTTTCAAGCGGGCCCGAATGGTGAAGACGGCAACCCACGGATGGCCGAGAGGGCATCGGAAAGGCGTCGTTCTCGACTTCCCTTCAGTCGGATGAAGGGTGTGGTCGTCTCTCGCATTCGCGCCTCGAACCGTTCCTGCATCCAATCGCGGATGTTCTCCCCGTCACGCGTGCCGTCCTGCACAAAGGGAAAATCGGGCATGGCCAGAAGGTACAGGTCGACTCGGTCTTTGCGGCCGATAGCGTCAACTTCAGAAGATCGGTACCCCATGTAGCGCTCATGCCAAACGCCGGTGGCGAAGGCATTCGTATCGCAGATCAGAATTCCTTTTGATTGCCGCGCCGCGATTTCTTCTCGCCTTTGCTGCTCCCCCGCGATGTGGACGAATTCGTCGGTATGCCATTCGCCCGTTTTGGTGAGGCAATACTCGCGACCGTACTCTGGCACCCACTCGGCGTGAAATTCCCGCGCAAGCTGCTCGGCCAGGGTCGTCTTCCCCGTCGATTCGACCCCAACAAGAACAATTCGTTTCGTACAGTAGGACCTCACGCAGGGCTCGAGGAATGTCCAGTTCGCCACCGGATCATTGCGAATGGCAGTGGCGCGAATCGGTACGGTAATGCGGTCGAGATCGACTAAGCAGTGGGCGCAACCCATCGCCGCTGCGTAACCGTGCCCGTACTCCTCGGACGTAAAGACAATGTCTGGCGCCCGACCGAGGATCTCGATCGTGCGCCGTCCCCAGGACAAGGGCTCATCGGGCAGGTCGTCCGGGGTAGTCACGACCTGCAGGCCGGGATGAATTTCTCGCAACCACTCGGCCCGAAGTTCGCCGGAAACGGTCTGGCGGGGATGCGCACATACGATAACGGTAAGGTCATCAACCTGAGCGAGGGCGGTCTCGATCAAGTACTTGTGGCCGGCGTGCGGCGGATAGAACTTGCCGATGATGACGCCGGTTTTCATGCCGTGGGTCGGTCCAGGCTGAGTTGCTTCACGAACGTCTTCTGCCAACTGGCCAAGCCCCAGATTGCCAAAGCAAGCAGCAACGAATACAGAACCGCCGTCACCACGAGATGGCGCGAAATGTACAGCGGAATGTAGATCACGTCCACCGTAATCCAGATGATCCAGTTTTCGAGCTTCTTCACGTTCAGCAGGAGCTGAGCGATGATGCTGGCCACAGTTAAGGAAGAGTCCACGAAAGGCGCGGCGCCATTGAAGTGCTTGATGATCGGGTAGTAAATCGCGGTCCCGAGAGCCCAGCTTAGAACGACCAAGAGCCAGTAAATGGGGGCAATCCGCGTAATTGGAAGCGTCGTTTTATCGGCGGCCCAACCGGCCGCATCCGATGTCGAGTCCCGTTCCAAGACGACGCCTTTTTTGCCCTTCGCCCATTGCCACCAGCCCTGAACGCCTAGGGCAAAGAAGAAGAATTGGAGCGACATGTCGGCATATAAGCGCGAGGTGAAGAACACCCACGCGTATATGGCGACGTTGGCAAGCCCGACCGGCCAGTTGATGATGTGCTCGACGGCGACGAGATAGACGCCAACCACCCCCGTCACAAAACCGGCGCCTTCCCAGATATCACTGTCGACGAAGTGCCTTAAGAGGAGCCACACGGCAACGGAGCCGAAGGTGATCGCGTTGAGGTGGAGGAAGTTTAGTTTTCGCGCGACCACGCTCGAAGAGTACCAAACCAAAAAGGCCCGCCCCCGGAAGGTTCCGGGTGCGGGCGGGTAGTAGCTATCGACGAGGCGCTTTAGTGGTGGTGACCACCGCTAGGGCGTCCGCCGCCCGACGGTCGTCCGCCGCCACTCGGTCGTCCACCACCCGACGGTCGTCGGGAAGGAGGCGAGAGGCGCTGCGGGGCAGGCCGGCTAGGTCGGCTCGGTGCACGGTTGAACGAAGGTCGATTCGGTCGCGACATGGTTCGGACCGGATTCGATCGTCGAGTCGGTGCGGGCCGGAACGAACTCCGAGGAGCTGACCGTCGGACCGGAGTCGAAGTAGCCCGCCGGGTATTCACGGCTCTACGAGTATTTGCAACCCGGTTTGGAGTTGTGTGAACCCGGTTCGGAGCCGTGTGGTGCGCGGCTGCCGCGGAGCCCGAATTTCGCATCCGCATTGCGGCACCCGTTCGGTTCGCAGTTGTTCGGTTCGCGTTTGGTCGGTTCGGATTGGCATGGTTTGCCGCCGTTCGATTGGCGTTCGCATGAGCGATATTCGCTCGATTGGCCGCGGCGTTTCGATTGGCAATCGCCCGGTTGGCGTTCGCAGCGTGATTAGCGGCCGCGGTTCGGTTGGCCGGAGTCGCCGTTCGATTACCAAACGTCTTCGTGCGGCCATGGAATCCGACTGCGTTTCGAGCGTTCATAGCCGCCTGGCGATCCCGCTGCTGAGCCGTGGTCAGGCCATGGTTCCCAGCCGGGTTGGTCCGATTCGGCGTAGCCGCGGTTCGTCCACCAAAGCCAGGTCGAGTAGGCGTTGCCGCGGTTCGACCACCGAATCCAGGTCGAGAACCGGCCGCGCTCACTCGAGTCGCCGGTCGAGACCAGTTGGTGGCGTGGAACGTGTTTCGGGTCAACGCGGCCCGAGAGATTCCCGGATTGCGGACGACGGCTCGGCTTGCCGAGAGCGTCGCGGCCGAAGGTCGAGCGAAGCCGATACCGGATCGGGCAAAGCGACCGGAAGGAGCGGCGAATGAGCGGCCATTGCGGAAGAAATTCCCGCCATTGCGGCCCAGCGCCTGGTATCGATTCGAACTGCCGAAGCCGTTCAATCGAGCGAAACTTGCTCCCGAGGCCCGGTAGGAATTGACCGGCACGAACCGGTTGTTGGTCCATCGATTGGACACGTTGAACGACCGGTAGTCGTTGTAAACGTTCACCGACCGGTTGATGTAGACCGGGTCGAACGGATGTCCCCAGCAGACGCCGCCAGGACCGGGGTAGTAGTTCGCGCATCCGCCGATCGAGAAGAAGGCGCTCCAATTGCCGCTAGTGAAGCCGACACTTAGCCCGGTGGGGTAGCGAATTTCCGCCGGAGCGAGGGCGCACCAGCCGACTGAACCGTTGTAAACGCTGAAGTCTACGACGGCAGGCGACCAGCATTGGGTTGCCGGACCGGAAACCCAGCCCCATCCTGCAGAGCCGCTAACCCACGTGCCGTAGTGGTAAGGCGCCCAGCCCCAAGGCTCGGCTCCGACCCAAGTCCAACCCACGGGATCGACCCAGGTCCAAGATCCGTCGTGGTATGGTCGCCAGTCGGCAGCGACGCCTCTCGGGTACCAAACATGGCCGTAGTGGGGGTCATCCCGCCACGTGCCGTAGTCCGTCAATTCGCCAGAAACGAGGGCGATATTCGAAGGGAGGTTCGGCTGCGGGCGCTCGATGATCGCGTCGCGCCGGTCGCAGAAGGTCTCCCAGCTATCGACGGCCGGAACCGGCTCGGTTACGTATGTGCCGTCCGGGTGGAAGACGACGTCTTCTCCCGCGTTCACGATGACATTGCCCGACTTCGTCTGACAGGTCGTCTTACCCGTCTTGCAGTAGACGCGAGTGTTCGTTCCGGACCAGACGCGGACCGAAGCGGCATCGGCGACACGCACCGACACGACGGGGGTGTCGAACTGGTAGATCGAGTAGGGATGGCGGACTCGGATCGCGGTTACGCCTTCGTTCAAGCGAACGTTGGTGAACTCGCCATCCTTATCGCTGTAGAGCGAGGCCATGGTGGCGTAGGCGCCGCCGGCGAGCCGCATATTGCTGCCGTCGTCGAAAAGAATCTCGGCACGGCCGCCGCTCGGAGCGCAAATCTGCGCGCCCTCGCGAATAGGTAGGTTGCGAGACACGTGGGTCCAGCCGACTTGCGCTGCCGGCCGCCAATTCACGGTGCCCTCAAGGTAAGAGACGCGGGCGATGCGAACCGGCCCGCCTTGGGCGGAAGCGACGGACGCGAAACTGATCGCGCATGCCACCCCGGCCAGTGTTCTAAGATTCTTGCGTGTGTCCATAGTGGTCGTTGGTGCTTTCGACCACGCGGCTGTAGGTCTTGTTCTTACACGGGCGGGACCTTTCGCCTATTGAGCGCCTCTCGGGGTCGGATCAAGGGCTTGATCCGACCCAGGCTTAGAGGAAGTTAAGCGTTGACGAACCGCATCGTCCCGGTCGGATAGCGATCCCCTTCCGGCGGAACGATGCTGGACAGTTCGCTCAACTCTTCCGCAGTTAGCTTTAAAGAGTCCGCAGCGGCGTTCTCCTCCAAATAGCGAACCCGTTTCGTTCCGGGAATCGGGACAATCCGCTCACTCAGCGACATTGCCCATGCCAGCGCGACTTGCCCCGGCTTCGCCCCGTGCTTGTCTGCGATCTCTTTCACTCGGTCCACGATCTGGAGATTCTTGGCAAAGTTATCCGGCTGGAAGCGGGGATTGAGACGCCGCCAATCGTCCGCGGGTAAATCGTCGAACGACTTGATTTCTCCGGTAAGGAATCCACGACCGAGGGGCGAGTACGCCACGAACGCAATTCCCAGCTCTTCACAGACGGGAATAACGCTCGTCTCGAAATCTCGGGTCCAGAGCGAAAGTTCGTTTTGGACGGCGGCGATCGGGTGGGTTTGGTGAGCGCGGCGAATCGTGTTCGCGGAGGCTTCGCTGATGCCGAGGGCGCGAACCTTCCCTTCCTTCACGAATTCCGCCATGGCTCCAACCGTTTCCTCGACCGGGATCAGCGGATCGATGCGATGAAGATAGTAAAGGTCGATATGATCGACGCCAAGTCGCTTCAGCGAGTTTTCGAGCGATTTACGAGCGTAGCCTGGCGTGCCGTCAACGATGACCGGAACATTCGCCGCAACCTGGTCTTGGTGGCTGGTCAGCGTTCGGTCGAAGACATTTCCAAACTTGGTCGCGAGGAAGACCTGGTCGCGAACGTCCTTCAGCACCGAGGCCAGCAGAAGCTCATTCTTCCCTTGCCCGTACATGTCGGCGGTGTCCCAATGGTCTACCCCTAGTTCAAGCGCACGATGCAACACCTTCTGTGATTCGACATCGTCGCCCTGCCCATAGGCGAACGACATCCCCATACACCCCAGCCCAATGGCCCCAACTTCGCGATCACCGATGACTCGTTTATTCATGAGTGCCTGATTCAACGAGCATCGACGAACGGTCGTCATCGGACGATCTTCCAAGAAAATTGAACGATCCTGCATTCCGGGCGTGTGAGAATCCATCTTTCGATGGATAGCCCTCATGGCTGTGTCCGGCTCACACTGAATCCGTGAGTTATGGACGGCGGAGGCGACCAGCGATCCCGGCGCGGCTGGAAAGACCAGTCTTCTCCAATATGCGATGGACGTGGTCCTTCACGGTTCCGACCGTGAGGCAAAGCCGGTCGGCGATGACCTTGTTGCTCAGGCCTTCGGCGACCAGCACGGCCACTTCGAGCTCGCGAGGAGACAAACCCTCCAGGGCAGGGGTTGGCGACGAGTGGAGAACGACCATCGGCGCGCCAAGGGTTTCCGAGGCGGCGAGGTCGATGGTCATTCCTTCGTGGTCGAGGGCGCCGAGGGCGACCAGCTCTTGAAACGGAATCGGGCCGCCGTTCGAGTGAAGCTTGGCGACGATCTCACGCAGCTCGACCAAGGCCTCCTCACTCAATCTCAAAACAGGCTCATGGTAGCAGAGGATAGGAAGAACAAATGGTAGTCACTGAACAAGACAAAGAACTCGTACAGCGGATGGGAGAAGCGATGCAGGCGGGCGAGCCCGGCAAGGAGGCGTTAATCGGACTTTTTGCTGACGACGCGGTTTTCATCGAGCCCTTTGGAGGTGCTCCCACCACCCACACCGGCATCGACGCGATCCGCGAGCGAATCACGGAGATGGTCGCGCAGCCCCGCCCACCCGACTTCAAGCTTCAAGTCGACCGCGTCGATATCGAAAACGGAGAGCTTGTCTCGTATTGGACTTGTACTTCCGCAGTTATGCCTGGACCCATGAAAGGCCGTGACGAGCTTAAGATCCGGGACGGCAAGATGACCTATCTTAAGATCCAGGTCTTAGGGATGCCCTCATGATCCCGACGGTCATCTTGGTTGTCCTCCAGGGCTCGCCAGTGCGGGCCCAACTGGAAGCGAAGTACAAGCTCTTTTCGCAGGCCTGGGCGCGACGTGATCTTTCGCCGACTTACTCGATGATGACCGGCGATTTTACGGCGACAGGCATGACCCCGGACGGTAAGTCCATCGGCCGAGATGCCGCCATCGCACAGACCAAGCCCCTCCTGGTCGCTTCGGACATTAGTTGGCCACGGAAGATCGTGAGTGTTTCTGCGCAAGGTTTGACCGCGGTCGCAACCGTGGAGGGGCATTTCTCAGGTCTTATGCCAGGACAAAACGGAGCCAAGCCGCAGAGGCTAGAGCTGTTCGCAACGACGCGAGACACCTGGGTCAAGGTCGGGAGCGATTGGAAGTTCAAGCGGATGGAGATCGTTAAGTCTTCGACGAAGATCGACAGCAAGCCTATGAAACGTTGAAATAGGTGAGGAGCCTAAAGCCAGCCGCTCGAACCATCGATTACCAAAACCGCCGAATCGAGCGCTATGCTTAAGCGGTGCACGGTGACGACAAGATCCGACAAATCAGAATCGTGCTCGATCAAGGAATCCCGAGAGACGTCGCATTTGTGCTTCGCAACAAAGGTTGGACTTGCGATCACGTCGGAGAACTTGGGATGTCGAGGGCCTCGGACGAGGAGATATTGGACATCTGCTTGCAATACCCAACGGTGCTTGTTACCTTCGATGCAGACTTTCACGCCATGCTGGCCAGGTCTGGTGCCAACCAGCCCTCCATTATTCGAATTCGCCTTGTCTCACCGGTGCCTTCGGTAGTTAGTGAGCGGGTACAAGGCGCCCTCCGAATATTTCATCAAGAAGTCTTGGAAGGCGCTGTGCTGAGTGTCAAGCCCCGACAAACTACCTGCCGACGACTTCCTTTGCCGGCGACGGTTACTGTCGAAATTTAACCGGCCCTATGCCGCGACTATCGCGCTGTCTTCCAGATTGACGGCAGCATAAGTGAGCGCTTGTCGAACGTCTTCCGGTTCGAGCTCCGGATAGTTCCGATGCAAATCTTCCCATGCGGGATACATTGCCACCGCTTCCACGACCCGTTTCACGGTCAAGCGCATTCCCCGGATGCATGGCTGTCCATTCATCATCTTGGGGTCCCAGGTAATTCGGTCGAGTCCTGCCATCGCTTCTTCCTCTGAGCTTTCTACGCCATTGTGGCTCAACAATCGATCCAGGCCGAGAGGTTGTTGACTAGATCCGTATTTTGCGTTATGGGGAGGCTCCTGCCCACCCCATCGTCCTACCGAAAGGCAGATCGATTGGGTACGTTCTCCGCAGATGCCGAGCCCCACTGCTTCGGACCGTCGTGCGCGGTGGGGGATTTCCGCGGTTTTCTTTGCCGATGGCGCCGCCCTTGGCGGATACGTCGCTCACCTGCCGGATATTCAGGCGAAGCTACACCTGACCAACGCGGAGCTTGGGCGGACGATGCTTTTTTCCGCCCTCGGCGCGATCACCACGATGCCGCTGGCAGGGCCTTTGATTCATCGGATTGGGAGTCGGGCGCTAACGATGGTCGGGCTGCTCGCCTTGCTCTTGGTTGCACCGTTCTTCGTGCTTGCGCCGAGCGTGCCTCTGGTATGCCTCGCGCTCTACTGCATCGGTGTCTCGAACGGGCAGGCGGATGTGGCGATGAACACCCACTCGATGTCCGTGCAGGACCGGTTTCCGAAGCCGATTCTTTCCGCCATTCACGGGTGGTTCAGCCTGGGTGGATTTGTGGGCGGAGCGGGGGCGGCTTTGACGGCGAAGCTTGGCGGATCGCCGGCGACGCATATGATCCTGTCTTCCCTGCTTCTTCTCATACCGGCCGTCTACGGGCTGACCGGCTTGCTCCCTTGGGACACGGACAAAAATGCCGAAGCGCCGAAGCTCGCTTTACCGAATCGGCGAACGATGTTCTTGGGCTTGCTCGTCGTCTCCGCTTTCGTGAGCGAAGGGGCGCTGTGGGATTGGTCGGCGGTTTTCTTGCGGAAGGTGTTGCATAGTGGCGCGGCGCTCGGGGCCTTCGGGTTCGCCTTGGCCAGCGCGGGAATGGCGCTGGGACGACTGCTGGGCGACGGATGGATTCACCGGTTGGGTTACCGGCAGGTGCTCGCCGGAAGCGCGGTGCTATCCGGCGCGGCGATGCTCGTGGCTACCCACGTGCCGAATGTATACGTCTCCATCGCGGCCTTCACGCTGATGGGGGTTGGAGTGGCGAACATGGTTCCGTTGCTGTTTCGGGCCGCCGCGCGGCAGCCGGGCATCTCCGCGAGCGCGGGGTTGGCGGCGGTTACGACGTGCGGCTACACCGGCTTCCTTGGCGGACCGCCCTTGCTGGGGTATGTCGCCGATCGATTTACTTTGCCCTTCGCCCTGAGTCTGCTCGCCGGCCTTTGCTTCGTCATCGCCTTCGGAAGCCGGAAGGCGATGACGCATCTTCAGTCAGGGTCTTAGCTCCACGATATCCGTCGCGACCCGCTCGACGAACGCCCGGTCGTGGGACGCAAAGAGGACCGCACCGGGGAATTCCATCAGGGCTTCCTCCAGGGCCTCCATGGATGGGATGTCGAGATGGTTGGTCGGCTCGTCGAGGATCAGCACGTTTGCTCCGGTGAGGAGCATGGAGACGATCTCCACCTTGGTGCGCTCACCGACGGAGAGGACGCCGACGGGCCGATCTGCGACCACGCCGCGCATTCCCAACCGCCCGAGCGCGCTACGAGCGAATAGCTCCTGCGCTTTGTCCTTGGGCTTTAGAGCTTGGGCCGCCGGCAGCTTAGGATCCAGGGTGTTTCGCGCTTGGGAGAGGGTTGCGACTTGTGCGTCTGGCGCCCAGACGATTTCTCCTGAGTCTGCTTCGATCTCCTCCAGTAGGATTCTGAACAGGGTCGACTTCCCGGCTCCGTTTGGGCCCACGACGGCTGTTCGTCCGCCTGGCTCCAGGGTCACGTTGAGACCTTTGAATAGCTCTTGACGAAAGCTCTTGAAAAGCTTCCTAACCGTCACTGCCGTCCCAGACCTTAGAGGACGGCACGGGAATTCGAGCGAGATCGCATCCGCTTCGAAGGGTTTGTCCGGTGCATCGGAGCGCATCTTCTCGACGCGTGAGAGGACGGCCTTCGCTCGCTTATCCATCCTCGCCTCCTTCGCGGCATAGAACGCCTTCTTCTTCGGATCGTAGTTGCCTCCGCCCGGCTTGCGGGTGACCTTCATCGCGCGCTGCAGCGTTTCCTCGGCGGAGACTCGGAGGCGGCGATCCTCCTCTTTGTGCCGCTCGTAGGCTTCGCGCTGGCGGGCGCCCAACTTCTCCTTCGCCGCGACCATGTCGTCGTAGTTTCCGGTGTAGCTGGTGAGTCCGCCGCGATCGAGTTCGAGCACCCGATCGGCGACCGCGTTGATCACCGCGCGGTCGTGGCAGACCAGGAGCACGGCTTCCGGACTCGCGGCAAGGAAGGTTTCCAGCCACTCGCGGGTAGCCAGGTCGAGGTGGTTTGTTGGCTCATCGAGGAGCAGCATGTCCGGTTCGGCGGCAAGAAGGGCGGCCAAAGCTCCGCGCATCCGCTCCCCCAGGCTGAGCGTTCGGTACTCCTGGTGCAGCAAGCACGGGTCGAGACGCAGCCGGTGGAGGATGCGCGCGACCGCGTACTCGGGCGTGTCGGGGGCTTCCCGCGCCAGGAGATCGGTCAGGGTTCCCTCGAAGCCGTGGTCGAAATCCTGGGCGAGGTAGGCGATTTGCGCGCCACCCTGACGCACAACCCGGCCCTTCTGAGGCGCGAGACGACCGGCCAGGAGATTGAGCAGGATGCTCTTCCCCAAGCCATTGCGACCTACGAGGGCGACCTTTTCACCGTAGTCGACGCTCAGGTCGACATTTTCAAAAAGCGCAGCTCCGCGAGGATCGGGAGCGTAAGACAGGCCAAACGCCTGAAGCATAAAAAAGACCTCCAAAAGGACCGTCAGGCGCCACCAAGGGCGGCGCGAAAAGCAAAGGACGGAAGCTAGCGGAGATCTGTCATAACGTCGCGAGACCGCGACTTCTTCATTCTACATTGCGGCGCGGGGGATATTGCAATGGGCATTTATGGAGTAAATCAGGGCACTGAGCGGCAATAAAGTCGCGTACAGTAGTTCCATGAAGTTCGCGCTCGCCCTTCTCACGCTTGTTGCTGCCGCGCCATTTGCGCGCGCCGCCGACGACCTCGCCCCGGGCAAACCGGCTCCGGCACTTTCGGTCAAGAACTGGATCAAGGGCGAGCCTGTCACCTCGCTGGAGAAGAACAAGACGTACGTCGTCGAGTTCTGGGCGACCTGGTGTGGCCCGTGCATCCAGAGCATCCCCCACCTCACCGAGATCGCGCACAAGAACAAGGACGTCACGTTCGTCGGCGTCAGCATCTGGGAAGAGGCGGACATTCCCAAGATCACGAAGTTCGTAGACGACATGGGCGCGAAGATGGACTACCACGTCGGCTACTCCGGCAACCAAGACGGCATGGCCGTTAGCTGGATGAAGGCGGCGGGTCAGAACGGAATTCCGACCGCGTTCGTCATCAAGGACGGCACCATCCAATGGGTCGGCCACCCGATGGAACTCGAGAAGCCGCTTGAAGAGATCAAGGCGGGCACGTTCGATTCCGCGAAGTTCAAGGTTGCTTTCGAGGAGCGCGCGGCCAAGAATCGCCTCCAAATGTCGATCCAGAAGGGCCTCGGCGCCGCTTCGAAGCAGTTCGATGCCGGTCAGCGAACCGAAGCCCATGCTGCTCTGGACGCTTTGGTAGCTAAGTATCCGGATGCCAAGCAAGACGTCGAGATCGTCAAGTTCAACTGGCTGGCCAAGGAAGACTACGCCGCCTGGGAAACGAAGGCCACCGCCGATTCCAAGTCTGGCGACAAGGCCGCGATCCAGCGGTTGCTTTCGTTCTCCTTAAACCAGGCCGCGAATCCCAAGGGTGATCCCAAGCTAGCGAAGAAGTCGCTAGATCTGGCCCTCAGCGCCAGCGATAAACCCGACCTGATGACGCTGCAGTACGCGGCCTACATCTCGGAGAAACTAAAGGACATCCCTGCGGCTCTGAAGTACACCGACATGGTCCTCGCCCAAATCCCTGCCGACAACGCCGAATTCCGGAAGAACACCGAGAAGAAGAAGGCAGAGTTGGAAGCGATGACCAAGCAGAAGTAAGGTCTGCATCGCAAAAGGCGGGGCGGCGTAGATTGCGTCGCCCCGCTTTTGTGTTTCTGGCGACTATGGAATTCGCGACCAAACATGTAGATGCTGTGTCGTCAAGGGGGTTCTCGATTTATTTCGTTTTTCCCTTCTTTCGGCCTTTGTGGTGAGCGTCTGGCAAGGGACTGATACTTTGGATGAAGGCGTGATGGTGTGTTACCGTCGAAATCGCAGATTACGGCGGCAGGCATATCGATCGGTGTCTCCG
>Ga0207695_10004633_pt1 | contig 18649 bp, 18 predicted proteins | sample KBSC54metaG_FD_184354 | JGI IMG/M metagenome (GOLD analysis project Ga0207695, IMG submission 184354) | Corn rhizosphere microbial communities from Kellogg Biological Station, Michigan, USA - KBS C5-4 metaG (SPAdes) (version 2) | ecosystem: Host-associated > Plants > Roots > Rhizosphere > Soil... | reverse complement strand
CTTTGCTCGATCATCAGTCGCGCCGCCTCCAGGCGCAGGCCTTCAATTGCCTTGGCCGGCGACTGCCCGGTTTCGGCTGCGAACACGCGGCTGAACTGGCGCGGACTCAGGCTGACGGACTCCGCCAGCTCTTCCACCGAAAGCGCGTGCGAGAGATTCTTGCGGGCATAGTTGAGTGCATTCTGAATGCGGTCCGACTTGGGCGCCAGGTCGAGGATTTCCGAGTGCTGCGACTGGCCGCCTGAACGTCGCTGGTGCATCACCAGCTTGTGCGCAACCGAGCGCGCCGCTTCCGGGCCGAGATCCTTTTCCACCATCGCCAGCGCCAGATCCAGGCCCGCGGTCATCCCGGCCGAGGTCCAGATCGGACCGTCGATCAGGTAGATGCGATCATCCTCGACCTGAATCTCGGGAAACATCGCCTGCATTTCGCGCGAAAAATACCAGTGGGTGGTGGCGCGCCGCCCGTCCAGCAATCCTGATTCGGCCAGCACGAAGGCGCCGGTGCAGATCGCCGCAATGCGGCGCGCACGGGTGCTGATCTTGTTGAGGAAGGCCAGCTCCGCCGCCGAGGCGGGTGAATGCACCGGGTCGCCGACGCCGGTGATGATCCAGGTGTCAGCCGGGCTGCGCAGCGTGGCCTGCCGCGTGGCCACGTTCAGGCCCAGCGAAGAGCGGATATCGCCGCCTTTCACTGAAAAATTGTCGACCACGTAAAACGGTTCGCCGGCAACCATGTTCGCGTACTCGAACACCGATTGTGTCGCCAGCGCCATCACCTGGAATCCGTCCTGCAGCAGGTAGCCGATGCGATGCATGTCCGTTCCTTGTTCATTGAATGTCTCAAAATACTACCATAAACGTCATTTGAGACATTGACATGCCGTCCTATGATGCAGCCATGGATTCGAAAACAAGTCCCCACGTACACATCACTTCACGAAGGAACAAATCATGACCCAGTCACATCAAGGCACTGCCCTCATCACGGGCGCTTCTTCCGGCATCGGCGCGATCTACGCCGACCGTCTCGCAAAACGCGGCTACGACCTCATCCTGGTGGCGCGCAACCGCGATCGCCTCAATGCGCTGGCCGACCGCATCACGACCGAAACGCATCGGACGGTCGAAGTGCTGGAGGCCGACCTCGGGGACAAGGCGGCATTGGTGCAGGTGGAAGCCAAGCTGCGCGACGATGCCAGCATCACCTTGCTGGTCAACAACGCCGGCATCGGCACGCATACGCCGCTGCTGTCCAGCAACGTCGACAAGATGGTGCAGATGATCGACCTCAACGTCACCGCGCTGACACGCCTGACCTACGCGATCGCTCCCGTGTTTGCAGCGCGAGGCAAGGGCGGCATCATCAACATCGCCTCGATCGTCGCCATCGCGCCGGAAGTCCTTAACGGCGTCTATGGCGGCACCAAGGCTTTCGTGCAGGCGTTCAGCCAGTCGCTGCATCATGAGCTGGCGGCGCAGGGCGTACGCGTGCAGGCGGTGTTGCCGGGCGCGACCGCGACCGATTTCTGGGCGACGGGCGGTTTACCGGTGGAACATCTGGATCAGAATATCGTCATGCCTGCAGAGAGCATGGTCGACGCTGCGCTGGTCGGTTTCGACCGTGGCGAGCTGATCACGATTCCGTCGCTGCATGAAGTGGAGGAGTGGGAAGCCTACGAGGCGGCGCGCAAGACCTTGTCGGCGCATCTGTCGCGCAACACGCCGGCGTCGCGTTATACATCGGGGAATTGACCGCTTCAGGATGAAGCCGGTCCGGGTTTGAGTTTCCGGACCGGTGTGCAAGGCCGCCGGCGGCGGCAAGCTGTCTACGCGTTCTTCTTTTCGTGGAAGAGCGCGTTCAGCGTCCGGCTCGGCACGGCATCGGCAAAGCTGTCGAAGGTGCCGTGTTCGGCAATGTCGCGGGCCGCGCGCAGGAACCCGTCCCACGCGGTGCGCGCCAGTGCGCCACCCACGCTGACGCGCCTGACGCCGAGGGCCGCGGCATCCGCCACGGTCAGCCCGTTGGCGGAACCGATCAGCAAATTGACGGGCTTTGGTGCGACGGCGGACACCACGGCAGCGATTTGCTCGCGAGTGTGGATGCCGGGTGCGTAGAGGCAATCGGCACCTGCTTCCGCATAGGCTTTGAGGCGGGCAATCGTGTCGTCAAGGTCCGGGCGGCCGAGGATGAAGTTTTCGGCGCGGCCGATCAACAGAACATCGCCGCCGGCTTCGTCAATGGCGGCGCGTGCGGCGCGTAGGCGCGCCACCGAATCGTCGACTCCACGCACCGGGTCGTCGGGGACGCCGGTCGAATCTTCGATCGACAAGCCTGCAATGCCCGTGTCTACGGCCATGCGCACGCTCTCGGCAACACCGGCCGGATTGTCGCCGAAAGCGCTTTCAAAATCGGCATTCACGGGAAGCGTCGTGGCTGCCGCGATGGTCCTCAGATGTGCCAGCAATTCGGCCCGCGAGGTTTGGCCGTCGGCCTGGCCTTGCGACCACGCATGGCCTGCGCTGGTCGTCGCCAGGGCCTTGAATCCCAGGCTCTCCAGCAACCTCGCGCTGCCGACATCCCAGGGATTGGGCAAAACAAAACATCCGTCACGGTGCAACGCGCTGAACACGCTGCGTTTGTCTGCGACACGCATTGCTGGGTCTCCTCTGCGACTATCCGGCGTTGATGATCCTTCAGTTTATTTGTGCGTGGTCGACAGCATGCGCTCGACATAACGCGCAAGTATGTCGGTTTGATGTTAAGTATTTGATTCGTAAGTATATTTTGTTTTTCGACGTTTTCTATACCGTCGAAAATACCGTCGAATCGGTGAGCTGTTGTGGTATCGGTTGAGAGCAGTTGAGAATCAACGGCTTTTTTCGCGAGATTTGATGCTCATTTACTGACCATCTTTTTGCGTTGTTGAAGTTGCCGCTTGCAGTCATTTTATTCGATTAAATCAATCTGTGATTGTTGCCGCCGTAGTCCGGTAACACTCCTGTCCAGTCACTTCATTTTTCAATTTTAGTATGTGCGCGCCTTCGGCGATTTTTAATCCGATCTGTCGGAGGAGTGCGCTCGCCTATCCTAAACAGAGGAGTAGTCATGAGCACTTATCGTCTTGACGTTTTTACTATCACGGCAGAACCAGGGAAGAAATATTTTGATGAGAGAAAGAGTCAGGTTGGAGACGAGTTTGAAAAAGTTAAATCTCTAGCCCAAGCGTTGCTTATCGTTTCTGTGTTGCGCCAACGGCCACCATTGTTCGAGCTTGGACAGATTGTAGCTACGCCTGGTGCTATCGATTTGCTGGACAGATGCGGCGTGAACGCCAATGAACTCTTGTTGCGTCACAACGGTGGAGATTGGGGTGATATTTGCGATGACGATGCCACCGCAAATTCACAAGCGGTTGAGCATAAAGATCGAATCTTCTCTGTGTATAAGCTTGGTCTGAAGAAAGAGCCGCTGTGGATCATCACGGAACACGATCGCAGCGTGACAACGCTACTGTTGCCCGAGGAGTATTGAGATGGCGACTCGACCGTATATTCAGCAAAGGTTTCATCCAAGTCTGCTTATCGGAAGCTCAATATATGTCCGGCGCGGCTTGAAAAAGGTACCAATCCATTGTCAGCAGGGAGACTTCGATGGCGCATGCGGAGCATATTGCGCGGCAATGTCTCTCGCGATTCTCGGAAGAATCTATGATCCATCGGTACTTTGCGATCGGGCAAGAGGTGTGGCTTCTCGTCTCTGGAGAGTGGCTCAGTCGAGTTTCTTCGACGGATTGAACGTCGACCAACTAGCGGATTCGCTTATTGACGTTGATCCTACGCTCGACGTGAAGACTTGTGATTTCGACGACGAGCTAAGAATCCTCGCGTTCATTAAGAGAGAGATCGAAAAAGAACGACTGCTGATCGTAAGTTGGCATAGCCAGCGTGGCAACACACACCATTGGATTCTTTTGATCGGTGTCGAAGGTGTTAGCCGAAACGAGACTTTCAAACCGACTGCGTTCCTGGCGCTCGATCCTGGTACCGATGCACCGATCATGACCGGCTACAACGGACGACTAGAGGTATCTGGAGCGACTGGTCGCCATGCCACGGCAGGCAATATGATTTATGAAGCGGCTTGGCAAAACCGGGTTCGAGTTGAGCTAACTTCCGCAATATCGCTTGGCTAGCTGCTTTCAACGAAGTCGTGGACGTTTCAGCTTCAGTTGTGGCTGCGCGGCGTTAGATCTGCGTTGCGTTTCAGTTGGTTTCATTGAGATAGAAAGCGTTTGGAATAAATCTTCCAATGTGATGCCCAGACCGTGGCAAACGTTCGCTAGCGTTAAGACAGATGGATTGGCGACGCCACGCTCGATGGCGGATATGAAGGTCTTATCTACGTTGGAATCAAACGCCAGTTCTTCTTGCGTCTTATTTGTCGCGATACGCAATTTCTTCAACCGCTTCCCCAGAGATATCGAGACCTCTGTTTTGGTGGTTGATGTTGTGTTCCTGGACGGAGGCGAAGTTTTTCCTGCATTTGCTGCCGGCTGGTTTGGCCCTAGCTCGGTAGCGCCTTGACTTTCAATGTCCAGCGGTTGACTCACAGTAACGTTCATCTATGAATCGTGCCCGATTAGCAATGATCTGTCGGGTGTATATAATCGTTCTTTAACTACGTATATATTAGTAGTTGCGTTTCCGAAAATCACTTCTTTGGATAAAAAATGAAAAAAATGCCATTTCTTGCTGTAGCCATTTTGACCATCTCGATGCTTCAGCCCGCGACTGGGGCGGCGGCCGATGACATAACGTTCTTTGGAATTACTCTCGGTGTACATGCAGATTTTCAACGATGCGGAGTTCATGTGACCGAAATTTGCAGCGTGTCGAAGCAGACCATTAATGCATTAGTTGGCGGTCAAGTATCCCAAATAGAGGTTCTGTATCCTCGGGGAGCGCTTCCGGACTGGTTGACACTCAATAGCACTCAACTAGCTATTCGCGACAATAACGTTGAAGGCATCATGTTTGTGACTGATATTCCGTCCAGAGTGATTGGTCAGAAGGGACTGAAAGAGCTCCACGCACATTTGGTTGAGAAATTGGGGCCGGAATCGAAGCGAGAGAAAATTGATGTGCCGGGTCAGCCGTACCATTACGTCGCGTCATGGGATAAGCCATACGGGAAAGTGACTTTTGAGACGGTGGCTCAGATTTCGACAAGTTCGCAGCTTCTTCCTGTTGTCCGGGTGCAGTCCAATAAGTGGATTGCGATTATGGAAGGCGCTGAAAAAATCCGGCAGCAAAGAAAGGCAGAAGCAAACGCGAAGAAATTAAAGTTTTAATCACTACGAAATAGGCGAGCGGCTCCGTCCGCTCGATTAGTACCAACTCGTAGAAAAAAATAAAGACAAGGACGATATGAATTATTTGAGGCTTATTCTTAGCACAGCGGCCGCTGCGCTTCTTTCTTCCTCGATCTATGCGGGCGAAGTCGTCAAGTTCACATCACTAGATCCGACACATCCCTACAACGTCACCGGCGAATTATTTCTGCCGCCGAAAGCCGCTGGCCCAGTCCCAGCGATGGTTGTGATTCACGGTAGTGGTGGCAAAGACGAGCGCACAGAATATTTTTCCGATGAACTGCCCAAGCATGGCATCGCCGCATTTGTTGTCGACTACAAGACTGGCATTTTCCGTACCCCGTCAGACAGGCCTCCCAACGACACTTTTATTGCTGCTACCTACGCTGCGCTTAAGCTTTTGGAGTCGCGGCCGGAGATCGTTGCTGACAAGATTGGTGTAATTGGTTTTTCGCTCGGTGGTCAACAAACAATGTCGGCGACACTTCCAACGTTCAAAAAGCTATGGCTTGGGGACGATGCTCCGAAGTTCCGTTTGCACGTGGCTTTCTATCCTGGTTGTAAGTTTTATGCCCGGAAGCTCAATGCAAATACTCAAATTCGAGCTCCAATCCAAGTCTTTTGGGGAACGTCAGACGCATATGGCGATGGAGAGTTCTGCCCAAAACTGAAAGAGCAGCTGCTCAACATCAGCTCTGGCGAGTTGAATTTCGTACCGTTTGACGGCGCACATCATGGATTCGACGGCTCCAAGATTGGCCATTTCACTGACCCGGCCGCAATTAAAAGCGATGGATATATTCAAGGAAATTCTACGTTCCGGAATCAGGCGCGTCAGCAAGCGCTGGAGTTCATTGAAAAACACATGAAGTGAACGATCTCATCAAAATAAGAAAGAGAGCAATTATGAATTTGGAAAGCAATCCAGCCCCGGTTGGTTCCGTGTCGCTGTTGAAGCTAAAGCCTAAGAAACTGATAATGTGCTTCGTATGGTTATGCTCGATCTTGAGCATAACTCCCAATAATGTAGCGGCGCAGTCAATTCTTCCGACCAGCAAAGATGGAGCAATTGCACCGGATGATTGGCTTATCGGAAAAGGTCGCGCTTGGTTCTATCACGGTGAGCCGGCCGCCAGCACATCAGTGATCGGTAGTCGAGCACCGACAGCAGAGGAAAAAAAGGTGGTCGATAAAGCGAAGGAGTTGTTTGCTAATCGACCGGCGAAGGTCATTGCGCTAATCGACGGAAGAGACGTTGTCTACAAGGATTTCAAAGCTCCGGCCAACGATGACTCGTATCTGTTTAGTTTTAGTATGGGTAAGACAATTACGAGCATGGCTGTTGGTAAAGCTATCTGTGCTGGAAAATTGCAACTGACTACACGCGCAGATGAATTCATTCCAGAGCTCAAGGGGAAGGCGCTTGGTGTGGCTACGGTACGTGATCTACTCCGCATGGCATCTGGTACTACAGGCGGTGATTCAGACGCCACCATGTTCACACCGGCGCAAAATAAGTTATGGACGGAAGGGAAGCTAAATCTGCTGGACACAATTGCTGAAGACCGGCTGTCGGCGGCGAAAAAGGGCGTGTTTTCTGCTTATGCTCCGGGCGAGCAGTTTTGGTACAAGAGTACTGATCCTGTCACGCTCGGAATTATGATCAATCGTGCTACCGGAACCACATTTGCAAAATGGACGACAGAGAACGTGCTCCAACAAGCTGGAATTTCCAGTCCAGTAATCATAGGCGAGGACAAGCACGGGCAAGCACAAGCTGACGGAAATTATCGGATGGTAATGGATGATTGGATTCGGTTTGCGATTTGGGTCAAAGATAGCTCAATGGAAGAAGGGTGTTTCGGTGACTACGTCCGAGAAGCAACAAAGACACAAATTAAAAACGTACAAAAGAACGCAGGTAAATTTTTTGACGGTTACGCTTATCTGTTATGGACCGACACACAATATGCACCCAATACTTACTGGGCTGTCGGATACGGAGGACAGCGTATTGGATGGAGTCTGGCCAATAAAAGATTATTGGTGGTTTTTTCAAATTCTGAGAACTGGATTTCCGAATTATATGAACTTCAGAGAGCTTGGGCCAATGCGGAAAATGGGAAAAAAGATACTCCACAAATGTTTAAATAAACCTACTCCCAGGTAGGTTGATAAGGTATTTTTAGCCAAAGTCACTGCATGTATAAGCATGGGAGTGTGGTCATAAATTTTCAGAATGTGTGATAGTCTTTTTATCTTGGTTCCCAATAAAAAATTATTTTGGAAAAAAGTATAAAAATATGGTGTTCAATCCCGAAATAGAAGCGTTCATCAAGGGCTTCGTCAAAGATCTCGATGAAAAGAGCGTAGCCATATTTGCTGGTGCTGGTATGTCAAAGGCAGTTGGCTATGTCAATTGGCTTGAGCTTCTTTCCGATATCGCTGAAGAAATAGGCCTACGTGTTGATAAAGAGCATGACTTGATCTCACTCGCTCAATATCACGTTAATCACAAGGGAAGCAATGCGGGATTAGCTAAGAAGATTTTGCAGGAATTCTCTGAGCAGGCTGAGGAGTCCGACACGCATAAGATTCTGGCTCGAATGCCTATATCTACATATTGGACAACTAATTACGACTCCATGATTGAGAGTTCTCTAGAAAAGGCACTTAAAGTTGTGGACACCAAGCATGCGGTGTCTCAGCTAGCAGATTCCAAGCCAAAACGTGATGCGGTTGTTTATAAGATGCATGGCGACGTAACGTTTCCTAGAGATGCAATTTTGGCGAAGGAGCAGTACGAAGGTTATTACAAGACACATGAGGCTTTTATCACGGCCTTAAGCGCCGACTTGATCTCAAAGACTTTTCTTTTCATTGGTTTTAGCTTCACGGATCCAAATCTTGACTACGTGCTGAGTCGACTACGTTTAGCTTTACCCGTAAGAGATCACTATTGCTTCATGAAGAAGGAAACCAAGCGCGCTTCCGATGACGAGGAGCTCTTTCGATATCGTGTGAGAAAACAGGAATTAAAAATCGCTGATTTAAAGCGGTACAGGATACAAACCTTAGAAATTGATGACTACGATGCAGTGCCTCAAATATTAAAGGAAATAGAGCGTCGCTTTAGGAAAAAGACGGTTTTTATTTCTGGCAGCGCAGAAGAATATGGGAATTGGAGCCGACAAGACGCTCAAATTTTTATTCACTCATTAAGCAAACAGATCGTTAAATCGAATTTTAGAATAGTTAATGGATTTGGTTGGGGGGTTGGAAGTGCTGTTATCAATGGAGCCTTAGAGGCGATATACGAGAATCCGCGAAAATTTTCAGAGGAGCAGTTGGTGATAAAGCCGTTCCCTCAATTTGAGACTGGTGGGAAAAAACTGCCTGAGCTATGGGAGGAGTATCGTCAACGGATGATTTCTCTCGCTGGGATTGCCATTTTCTTATTTGGAAACAAAGTCGAAAACGGAGTGATTGTAAATGCTGGTGGTGTGAGGCGTGAATTTGAAATTGCAATTGAACACGGACTAATTCCAATTCCTATTGCGGCCACGGGCTATGTCGCGAAACAGATATTTGATGACATTGAGAAAGACCAAAAAAAATATTACGGCGAAAATAAACTAATTTTCGAGGCGGTCAAGGAATTGGTATCTGGAGCACTATCCGCAGATGAAATTGTGAGAAAAATCGCCGCAATCATGCAGCTTTTAAACAAATAAAGATTACGTCGAACTTCGAGGTCCAGGGGGCAGGGAAATGGGAAATAAAATATTTGTATCGTATAAGTATGGTGACCAGAAAGTGATGCGGCTTCCGTCCGTCGATGGCGCTACGAAAGCGCGAGACTATGTGACCGAATTGCAGTCGATTCTTGATGAAGGCGATCACATTAATAAAGGGGAAGATGATGGTCACGATCTTAGCGATTTCTCGGATGAATATATCGCGTCAGAATTGCGCAACCGTATCTATGACAGCTCCATAACATTGGTTCTGATCTCGAAAGGTATGAAATCAGATTTGCCTGAAAAAGATCAGTGGATGCCTTGGGAAATTTCATATTCATTACGAGAGCAGCCGCGTAATGGTCGAACCAAGAAAGCCAATGCTATCTTAGCGATCGTACTTCCAGATGAAAATAATAGTTACGAATACTATATCCTTGATAAGTCATGTCCTCACTGTTCGAGCCGAACGCTTCGGACCCATATGCTTTTTAAAATCATGTCGGATAACATGTTCAATATAAAGAAGCCTTCTTATACTAATTGCGAACCGCACGTAGGGGCGCGCTCTTATCAGGGAAATGCATCCTACATTCACTCTGTTAAGTGGAACGCGTTCATTGAGAATCCAAATACATATATAAAAAAAGCCCTCTCTATAAATGAGAATATTGACGATTTTGATATTGTTAAAATTTTGGCTTAGCTTAAAAACATGTTCGGTTTATTCTGCTTAAAGAAGGCAGGAAGAAAATTCGGCGATCACAATCTTGCAGTTTCTGCGATAAAAAATGAAAATATCACTAGCTTGGTGGAACACCAGCTTGTCTCCAACTAAAAAACCAAATCGAGCCAGCCCACTTGAGAAGACAATGGCTGACGGTGTTATTGCACATTTTATTGTGGCCAATAAAGTGGAGATTCTTGGACTGTGTGAAGTAAGCGCCGAGGACATTACAAAACTAAAAACGTTATGCGCTACGCATGGATATGGTCTCGTTGATGGAATTCCGACCGGAAAAGGCGTCAAGCTCGATTGTTGTGTGATCTATAGGATTTCTTCATTTAAGGCAAAAGCAACGAAAATTGTAGCAACCCCAAGTACTCGTGCGCGAAAACGGATTGGATTGCACATTATTTTTGAAATTCTTTCGACGGCGGAGACGTTACATATATTTGTTTCTCATTGGCCATCTGTTAGATGGATTAATAAAGGAACAGCGGTTCGTCTCTCATATGGAATTGACCTGCGTAAAGTTGTTTCCGAAATTTGGGAAAATGATCCAGAGGCGTTACTTGTTTTGATGGGCGATTACAACGACGAACCGTTTGATGAACCACTTGCATTCAACTTGGAAGCCAGTAGAGATGCTAGTTTTGTCTACAATAAACCCAAGTGCCTCTACAATCCGTTCTGGAGAAGACTTGGCTGCATTAGGGGATATTCCAGGAATAATTCAACAGAAACATATGCCGGAACATATTTCTATAAAGTAGATAAAGTGGATCGTTGGCGGACCTACGACCAAATAATTTTTTCATCTGAATTTTTGGGGCGATCCCAATGGCATTTAGACGAGGCCTCAGTTGGAATCGTCGACATACCTCAATATACCAAGGTTGTACTAGAGAAAAGTATGATCTTCGACCATTTTCCTATTACTGCAACTATAGAACAGTGAAGACATGAAAAATTTTCTTTCGATATTGGCAACGTCTCTTGAGGGGGCGCGAAACGCACAAAAGACCATAAACGAAATTCATGATCTTTTAGAAGACTTCAGTAATGCTATAAAAGCGGGCACCGGCGACAAGGTTTATGTTGTTCGTGTTGAAGCAATTGAAGGTATGACCGATGGATTTCTTAGGAACTTGGCTTTGTTTTTGAAGGATCCTAAGCGTCAGCAAGTATTAGCCCTTCGTCATGTAGATGCTCCAGATGTAAGAGATGTGCAATTGGCGACGTGGAGAGAAGACGCACTGGGCTACCCTTGTACAGTGGGTTTTCGTGATCGCGAGTATATTTGTGAGAACAAGCTTGCACTATCTACCGCATTGGAAGAAATCATTGCAGATAGTAGTGTAGCGCTGGCAATTGAGAAATTGAGAACCGCTAAGTTAAAAGTGACGAATGCTAGAAATATCGGGCGTGATTCGGAGTCTCAGACGAGCGGGGTAGATGTGTCAGTTGAAAAAGTAGTCAATGAAAAGACTCGTCAAGAAAAAGAGATCCGCGGACGTGATGCGGAAGCTGTGTTGGAGAATATGCGCGCGATGCGTGTGAAGCAAATATCAGTACGAGCTATCAAAAAGCCAGCAGCCGTTAACGTAAAACCAACACCTATAGTCGCAAAGAAAGTCGCGAATACCTCACGTGACGCAGACGTTGTCGCGGGGCCAAAAAAAATACGAACTAAATCAGTTTTGTCCGGAGAAAAGAAATCACGAGCATCCTCTAGTGCAAAGACCTTAGGGAAAAAATCAATGGGATAGTTAGCGTTAGCTTTAACACGCCAGCTAATATTTGGAACGGAAGGAAAACTGTGAATTTTTATCTGAATATGATCGTTTGCAAAAATAAAAAAAATAATGACGCAAGACAAATATGGTCTCTGAATTTCGGATCAAGGGGGGCTGCGTTTTGGACACCGGTGTACATCTCATTCGAGATGCAGTTGAATTTACGGACAGAGGTGATGCGATTACTACATCCTAATCTCAGGCGGAATTAAATTTAAATTGGCTTATTAACGGGCTGCTCGCTGACCATGCTTGCCGCCAGCATTGATGTTCCAGAGGCATGGTTGCCAAGTAAGCCCCAATCGTCAGGGAGCCGGAGCAACCCATCTGAATGTCGACCTGTGCGGGCATTAAACTATAAGGCAAACTGATGGATTTTACATTTCTCCCGCGCTTTTTACTGACTGTTCTCCAACGATGCGTATCAATAGAGAGGAAATTTTTGGTCCGGTGGCGAGTGTAATCCGTGTAAAAAACTACGAAGAAGCTTTGTTTATGGCTAACGATACCGAATTTGGCCTATCGGCTGGTATTGCTACCTCTTCATTGAAATATGCGATTCACTTCAAGCGTCATAGTCAGGCCGGGATTGTGATGGTGAATCTTCCAACAGCGGGATCAGATTATCACGTGCCATTCGGTGGTCGTAAAAAATCAAGCTATGGTCCACGTGAGCAAGGACGATATGCGCAGGAGTTCTTTACTTCGGTGAAGACTGCATACACCTCGGCCTGACCCGCTAGCTAGCCCCTTTGCAGTGAAAAAGTTAAATTCATTGCGAAGAGGAACGTGAAAGAATCAACTATCTGCATGCAATGATCTATCGACTGATTTCAGCGAGAAGGTCGGTCTTCTATACGGGATATCCGCGTATATGGGGGAGCGAAATGAACAAGTTTGAACGAGTCGAGGTATGTTTAATGAATAAGAGATGTACCGTAAAATGACTATCAAAATAGTTGGACTGGTATTGTTTGCAGCTTTGCTGCACGCTGTCTGGAATGCGATACTACGCAGCGGTGAGGATCCTCTCTGGAACGTCACAGTGAAGAGTTTTGCCACGACGATTAGTGCGGGTGTCTGTGCTCTCTTCCTTCCAATTCCCTTGCAGGATTGCTGGGGTTATTTGATCGTTTCATCTGCTTTGCAAGTAGGCTGCTCGATATTTTTGGCATACGCCTATAAGAGCGGTCAACTGTGGCAAGTTTATCCAGTGGTGAGAGGCAGTATTCCTCTGCTGGTCACCATCGGTGGAATCCTATTTATGAAACAGTATCCGAGCATGTTTTCGTTTCTCGGAGTGCTTCTGATTGTGAGCGGAATCGCGAGCCTCATCTACGGGCGAGGTGGTTCTTCGACGCAATCGTTTCTGTTTGCGGTGGTTGCTGGCCTTTTCGTTGCAAGCTACGTTTCAATCGATTCCATAGGCGTTCGACTCGCAGGAAATGCTCTTTCCTATGCGGTGTGGATGTTTTTAATCTATGGGGTCATGACACCAGTCGTATTTATTGGATTACGTCGCAAGCCGATAACAAATGTTCTCTCGTCAGAGGCATTCAAGGCGATGTCTGGTGGTGTCGTATCTCTGACGGGCTATACAGCTTTTACAGTTGCCTTGTCACTTGGTCCTGTTGGACCTATTTCTGCACTCCGAGAAACTAGTATTGTGTTCTCTGTAATTATATCGTGGCTTTTCCTCAGCGAAACGCCAACGATCCCACGCATTCTATCTAGCGTTGTGGTTTCGATTGGTGCAGCTTTCGTGGCGTTAAAGTTATAGATTTTGTGAATGTGAACGAATTTTGTGTGATTTTTGGCGTGTGGTATTAAACATGTTGTGTCAAATTTTGTGTGGTTCGAGGTGCTTATTTATCGGTTACGGTTCGTCGTCTGCGAAGCAAAATTTGCATACTGATTGTGTGAATGTAAAAGATGGGGCTCATAGCTGGAGATTTGGGGGCGGTTTGTAGCTGATAGTAAAATTTTTCGTATAGGCTAATAATTTTATAACGAGGTTGTTGTCCAATTTTGACTTGGTAATCCACTTGTAGAAAACCCTGAGGAAGGGATGTGATGCATAAATCAAAAAGAGTCGCTGTGATTGATAAATTTGTTCCGTGCGCGGAGGAATATAGCATCACGCTACCTGGAAGCAAATCACTATCTCTACGCGCTTTGTTTCTCGCGGCCCTGGCAAGTGAGATGAGTATTATTCATGGTGTTGCAGACTGCGATGACACGTCGGAGATGATTTCTGCATTGGAGATATTTGGGTGCAGGGTTGAGAAAGACGACCATAGGCATCTGGTTTATGGTACTGGTGGAAGATTCAGAGAAGGTAAGTTAAAAATTGAAATGAAGTTCAGTGGAACATCGACGCGTTTTTTTATCGCATTATCGTTTCTTCGAGACGGGGTTACTGAGATTGATGGGCATGAGTCGCTGAGAGTTAGACCAAACAAGTATCTGATTGAGGCGATTCAATCGCTTGGAGCATCTGTTAGTCCGTCTGACGCATCTGGACTGCCAGTGTCGATAACGGGGGGAGCTAATGCCATGAAGTCGACGGTGAAGATGAGTGGAGATCGTTCGAGCCAATTTTTTTCAGCGCTTCTTCAGATCGCCCCGCTTCTGCCGAATGGAATAAAACTAGACGTTATTGGAGAGCTTGTAAGCAAGCCTTATGTTGACATAACTATAGCGTTAATGAAAATTTTTGGAGTTCAAGTAGAACGTGACGAAACGGATTCCCAATTTCATGTCGAACCACAAACTTATAAAGGTACAACCTTACACATAGAAGGTGATGCCTCGGGTGGTTCGTATTTCGCCGCCTTAGCGACCATACATGGAGTGGCAGTAAAGTTCTCTAATCTTGGAAATAATTCACGACAAGGTGATTATCAATTTATAAAAATCTGTGAGCGACTAGGGGCAGAAGTTACTTCCAGTGCTGAAACTACCTCGATTAGAGGGCCGATCGGAGGTGTTCGAGAGTTGTCAGGTGAAATTGATATGGAAGACATGCCTGATGTTGCACCGACCTTGATGGCGATCGCACCGTTAATTCCTGGCGGTGTGAAAATCAGAGGATTGACAACCTTGCGAATTAAGGAGTGTGATCGTCTTGCTGTCTCTGCAGAGCATCTGAGAAAACTGGGTGTTGTAGTCAAAGAAGAATATGATCGCATTGAAATTCAAGAATGTCGCGAACCAATTAGTCATATTGTAGATTTGGATGCTAACAATGATCATCGAATGGCGATGAGTTTCGCGGTATTAGCGTCTAAGTGGGGAAACATCAGAATCGTTGATTCAGATTCGGTGACGAAGACATTTACTACGTTCTGGCAGGACTTGGCAGATTTCGGAGTACAGACTCGGATTTTGGCTGATTAGCATTTGAAAAAGGCAATTAGAAGAAAAATACAGGAAATTGGGTTGTAGTTTCTCAGCAGAGGCAGAGCTTGGTCTGATCGTGCATTTCATAGATAAGTTCGTGGCAGAGGCGAGCGGTGTGATCGAGATGTCGATGGCGGATACTGATTTAGTCATGCATTCACAGCTACAGGAGTGTGCTGTGGGATTTTATTCGAGGAATAATTTCATGGAAGTATTGGCGCTGGGGAGAACTGTTCATACAGTCGAAATATTTAACGGTTGGGGCAATTGGAACGCTCTACAGCTACCGCTTCTAGAAATGATAGCCTGTCGGCAACTCGTCTATTCGAGTGACACGGAGGATCGGAATCTAGGTACTCTACCTCACTGCCATTGGTATGGGCACGATGACATCTCATTCCAGGATTTGCCGGTGTTCACAAAATTTGGAGCGGGTAGGTATAAGTACATCCCGACTGGTAATATTCTTCAACGTATAAAAAGCGTGACGCACTCCTCCAGACTTCGTGAATTGGCCGAATACCACGATGAACTGGTACGCGTCGCTAGCATGATCGAGGAAGAGGATATGCGATGATTGAGGCTGCGCAGTTTGTAGAGGCAGCAAGAGAGCGTGGCTTCGACTGGTACGCGGGTGTGCCATGCTCGTTCCTTACTCCATTTATCAACTACGTGCTTCAGGATCCGACACTGCGCTATGTGACCACAGCGAACGAGGGCGATGCAGTCGCATTGATCGCTGGCTCAACTCTTGGTGCGCGGGATGGCGGGCGCAATGGCGGGCGCGGGATCACGATAATGCAAAACTCCGGCCTCGGTAATGCAGTAAGCCCTCTGACTTCGCTGACGTGGACATTTCGGCTGCCGCAATTACTTATAGTCACGTGGAGAGGGCAGCCGGGGTTGTCTGATGAGCCACAACACGCTCTGATGGGGCCGATCACGCCGGCGATGCTCGACATAATTGAGATACCGTGGGAGGTCTTCCCAACGGATGCCGAGGCAGTTGGTCCGGCAATTGACCGTGCGCTTATGCACATGGACAAAACTGGGCTTCCATATGCACTCGTAATGCAGAAAGATAGCGTTGCCCCTTATGCGCTGAAGAATGCGGGTGCCGAATTTGGCCGAGAACTCTGTCAGCCGCACTCGCTGATACACCCACGAGGCGTGGTGCCGACGCTGCCGACGCGCCATGCCGCTTTGCGGCGTGTGATTGAACAGGCGCCATTAGAGTCGTCAGTGGTATTTGCCTCGACCGGCTTTTGCGGTCGCGAGCTCTATGCTATCGACGATCGTGCAAACCAGCTCTACATGGTCGGCTCAATGGGCTGCGTGACGTCGTTCGCCCTTGGCTTCGCGCTTGCACGTCCCGATCTTCATGTCATAGTGCTCGATGGAGATGGCGCTGCTCTGATGCGCATGGGAGCATTCGCGACGCTTGGAGCGTACGGCCCATCTAATCTCACGCATGTATTGTTTGATAACGGTGTACATGATTCAACTGGTGGCCAGGCGACGGTGTCGTCGCAGGTATCGTTTGCGAGGATCGCTGCGGCGTGCGGATATGGTTTTGCGATCGAAGGTGATACGTTAGATGTACTCAGCCACATTTCCTCTATCGAATCACAGCGCGCTGGTCCGCGTTTCATCGGGTTATCTATCAAAGGCGGTACGCCAGGTGAGTTACCGCGGCCTACCGTGACACCCGTCGATATAAAGACTCGCCTGATGCGTCACATTGAAAAAATTTGAAGAGGCTATTAATATGCTGTTGCTCAATCCTGGTCCTGTTACTTTAACCGAGCGAGTACGTAAAAGTCTGCTGCAAACAGACCTATGCCACCGGGAAAGTGAGTTCTTCGACCTACAACAAGAAGCGCGTGAGCGCACACTAGGTATTTACGGGCTCGACCCGACGCAATGGCAGGCGATACTAATGACTGGATCCGGAACGGCTGCAGTCGAGTGCATGATAGCGGGACTAGTGCCAGAAGACGGGGCTCTCCTGATCATTGAAAACGGGGTTTACGGGGAGAGGACTACGCAAATCGCAGAGCAGTATCGGATTCCGCACACGAGCATAAAACATGATTGGATGTCCGCACCAGACCTCGCACGGGTCGCCGTTCTGCTCGATAGTGGGAGATTCACACATGTTTTCGTAGTTCACCATGAGACTACTACCGGACGCCTAAATGATTTGCAAGGTCTTGCATCAGTGTGCCGCTCTAGTGGAGTGCAGTTGCTGGTCGATGGAGTAAGCAGCTTCGCGGCCGAGGCGTTCGATTTCACTGATGGCGTTATCGCGGCCGTTGCTGTGTCTTCAAATAAGTGTTTGCATAGCGTGCCAGGTGTGGCGTTCGTTGTCGCGCGTCGCGATGTGCTCGTGCGAGCAACGAGACGAACATATTACCTAGATATTGCGCGTCTCGCGAAGTATCAGGATGAGCGGAATACGCCTTTCACGCCTGCGGTGCATGCGTACTATGCGCTGGTAGAAGCTCTGCGAGAACTGGAGGATGGTGGGGGCTGGAGCGCACGTCATGCACACTATGCTGCGCTTGCGGAACGAGTACGGGCCGGGCTTGCTGAGCTCAATATCGATAGCGTGCTGCCGCCCGAGCAGTCCTCGGTGGTGTTGAGATCGTATCGTCTGCCGAAGGGGATCGGATATCAGCGGCTACACGATGAGCTGAAAATTCGGGGTTTCGTAATCTATGCGGGTCAAGGCGGCCTGTCGACGGAGTTATTTCGAATTTCGACAATGGGGAATATCCACGTGACCGACATCGATAAGCTGCTGGCCGAGTTCGCCACGCTGGTGCGTTGATGTGCTTCATTTTTCGAAAAAGTGTATTCATTCGTCTCTATAGTGGCCCCCGAATCTAAGACGGTGGTTTGATCATGAAATGCGTCGAGTTCTTTTCCTACACGAGTTTTCTATTCTTACAGAAATGCTAGCCAGGAATTAGACAGCATCGATCTCGAATCGCGTAGCCATTTGAATGCCATGTTGACGTTGAGCTGATGGCTTAACGCCAGCTTCGATACCGATATGTCAGCGGGGGAAAGGAGCGCCGCCACCTGCAGTTTGAAGGGTGGGATGGATTCGGTACAGTCTGGCGCTGTTTGATTTTAGCCTGCGCTTAACATTTTTTGGAAAAGCGCCGGCCGTCTTTTTTAAATCCATTTGATTCGTAGAAGCGATGCGTATCTGAGCGGTGGTCACTCTGCTAGTGACTTCCAACTTCACACAGCCATTTTCAGAAAACCACTGATTGGCCACGCTAGACGTACTGCGACCTTTGAAGTAGGACGTAGATATCGCCAGTCCTTCAGGTACGGCTCCTTGTGTAGTGGTTTAATAAACCCGGATACCAATTTAGGCGAAAATACTCGCTATAGAGAGGTGTTTGATGAGCAAGCAAAGACGAACGTTTTCCCCCGAGTTCAAGCAGCAGGCAGCATGTCTGGTCCTGGATAAGAACTATAGTCACATCGAAGCAAGCCGGTCAGTTGGTGTCGGTGAATCTGTTTTGCGTCGCTGGGTGAATCTGCGATTTCACTAGTGACGGTGGCGCATCCAGGGGAGGCTTATTCCTCTTCTGG
>Ga0207695_10004631_pt1 | contig 18652 bp, 17 predicted proteins | sample KBSC54metaG_FD_184354 | JGI IMG/M metagenome (GOLD analysis project Ga0207695, IMG submission 184354) | Corn rhizosphere microbial communities from Kellogg Biological Station, Michigan, USA - KBS C5-4 metaG (SPAdes) (version 2) | ecosystem: Host-associated > Plants > Roots > Rhizosphere > Soil... | reverse complement strand
GAACAGCAGGCCCGCGTGCGCCGCGGCGCTGAACGCCCCGGTCACCAGCTTGCGCCGCCGGCCGGCGCGCCTGCGCGCGCTCGCCAGGTCGGCAGCCTCAGGTCGCACCGACATTCGCTTGACCGACTGTCATTCACGTCGAGCCGGCTCCCCGCGCGCGGCGAGGGGAGCGGCCCGTCCAGCAGCGATCGCCGTCTCAGGCCAGGACGATCAGCACCACCCGGCGATTGGCCTTTCGGCCTTCACGCTTGTTGTTCGGCGCCACCGGGGCGTCCGGCCCGTAGGAGATGGTGGAGATGCGGTTCAGCGCCACCCCATGCTGGTTCAGATAGCGGCGCACCGCCTCGGCCCGCTCTTCGCCGAGCTTGTAGTTCACCGCCTTGGGACCGGTGGCGTCGGTGTGGCCCTGGACCTCCACATAGACGTTGCGGTTGTCGGTCTTCAGCTTGTCCACGAAGGCGTCGAGCCGCGCCTGGGCCTCGGGGGAGAGCGTGGCCTTGTCGACCCCGAACTTCATGGAATCGTCGCTGAGCACCTCCTGGTAGAGGAACTTGCCCTCCGCCAGCTTGCCGGCGGCTTCCGCCCGCTGCAGGGCGTCGCGCGAAGTCTGGTCCAGGCTCGCCAGCTTGGTGTCGTGGTCGGCGACGCGGGTGGAGACATCGGCGACCTTGCCGGAGACGTCGTCGACGCGGGTGGAGACCATGCCCACCTGCTTGTTGACGAAGTCCTTGGTGGCGCAGCCGCCCAGGCCCGCCACGCCCAAAACCATCGCCCCCGCGACGAACACCTTCGACATACGCTGGATCATGGAAGTCCCTCCACGCGGCGCTTTCGGCCGCTGTTAAGCTCCCCAGCTTGGAGACTCCAATCGCGTCCGAACTTGACCATTTCGGGGCGTAGCTTGGCCGTAGCCGCGCGGCCGGCGTAGGCTGCGACGAAACCCAGCCGAGGAGGCCCGCAAATGGCCCGTAACGTCGCCGCCCTAGTTGTGACCGTCCTCTTCGCCAGCGCCGCCCAGGCCGCCATGCCGACGCCCAAGGCTCCAACACCTCCGATGGGCTGGAACAGCTGGAACCATTTCGCCGGCAAGATCGACGACGCCACGGTCCGCGCCCAGGCCGACGCCATGGCGGCGAGCGGCCTGCGCGACGCCGGCTACCGCTACATCAACATCGACGACACCTGGGAGGGCGAGCGCGACGCATCGGGCGTCATCCATTCCAACGCCAAGTTCCCGGACATGAAGGCGCTGGCCGACTACGTGCATTCCAAGGGGCTGAAGCTGGGCATCTATTCCTCCCCGGGCGCCAAGACCTGCGCGGGCTTTGCCGGCAGCCTCGGCCACGAGGCGCAGGATGCGAAGACCTATGCCGCGTGGGGGATCGACTACCTGAAGTACGACCTCTGCAGCCTGGGGGATTCCATGCGGGCGGCGGGGTCTCTGGAGAAGTCGCAGGCGATCGAGCTCGAGGCCTACCGCAAGATGGACCTGGCCCTGAAAGCCACCGGCCGGCCGATCGTCTACAGCCTTTGCCAGTACGGCTTCTACCAGCCCTGGCGTTGGGGCGCCTCGGTGGGGGGCGTGCTCTGGCGCACCACCGGCGACATCAGCGACAAGTTCGCGCGCATGGTCCAGATCGCCGAGATGCAGGCGGGGCTCTCGAAATTCCAGACGCCCGGCCACTGGAACGACCCCGACATGCTGGAGGTCGGCAACGGCGGCATGACCGCGCTGGAGTACCGCACCCACATGAGCCTCTGGGCGATCCTCGCCGCGCCGCTGCTGGCCGGCAACGACCTGACGAAGATGAGCCCCGAAACCCTTTCCATCCTCGCGAACAAGGGCGTCATCGCCATCGACCAGGACCCGCTGGGCCGGCAGGGCGACCGGGTGCGCCAGGAGGGACCGCTGGAGGTCTGGGCCCGGCCGCTGGCCGGCGGCGGCAAGGCCGTGGGCCTCTTCAACCTCTCCGACCTCCCGGCCAACATGGCGGTCACCACCGGCGACCTGGGCCTGAAGGGCGCCGTTCCCATGCACGACGTCTGGGCCGACAAGGACCTCGGCCGCCAGAAGGCCTACCACGCCGTCGTCCCGGCCCACGGGGTGGTGCTGCTGCGGCTGGGCAGGCCAGGGGCGTAGGAACGATCCGGCAGAACCGGCGTTAGCTTAGCCGTACGGACGGCGCGGCCGCATCCGGCGAACCCAAGGATCTCCCTAAATGCTCGGAATCATCGCGGTCGTCCTGGTGGTGCTGTGGCTGCTCGGCTTCTTCGCGTTCCATGTCACCGCCGCCTTCATCCACATCCTGCTGGTGATCGCCGTGGTCCTGATCGTGCTGCATTTCCTGCGCGGCCGAAGGGTCTAGCTAGACCTCCGTCACCGTCTTCCCCACCGGGGTCAGGGACAGGATCGCCAGCTTCACGTGCTGCCAGGCGAACGGGATGCCGATGATCGTCACCGCCAGGGCCACGGCCAGCACCAGGTGGTGCAGGGCGAGCCACCAGCCGGCGAAGATGAACCAGACGATGTTCAGGACGAGGCTGGCCGGCTCCTCCGGCCGGTCGACCACCACCTTGCCGAACGGCCAGTAGCTGAAGCCCGCGATGCGGAACGCCGCCGGCGTCCACGGCAGGCCGACCACGGTGATCGCCAGGATCACGCCCGCCAGCACCCACAGGCTGCCGGAAATCCAGCCGCCCAGCACGAACCACAGGATGTTCATCAGCAGACGCATCGGCCTTGCCCCCTTCGTCGAGCGCCTCATGTGGGCCCGAGCGCGGCCCAACGCCAGCGGCGGCGTCGGCCGGCGTCATTCCTCGGGCAAAGAACCCTTCGGCATGCGCGGCGTTCGCGGCTATGGCTGGGACGGAATGATCTCCCTGGAGCCTCGTCGATGACGCCCGCAAAGACCCTCGCCCTCGCAGCCCTGGCGGGCCCCGCGCTCGCCGCCGGCGCCGCGGAAGCCCAGACCAACATCGGGACCCAGGCGCCGGACAGGAACCTGCCCTTCGTCATGACCACGGTGGCGACCTTCGACAAGCCCTGGCGCATCGCCTTCCTGCCGGACGGGCGGATGCTGGTCACCGAAAAGGTCGGCCCCATCTGGCTGGTCACCCAGGGCGGCGCCAAGACCAAGCTTTCCGGCGTCCCGGCGGTGCTCGCCCAAGGCCAGGGCGGCATGTTCGGCATCTACCTTTCGCCGCACTACGCCGCCGACCACCTGGTCTACCTGACCTACGCCGAGCCGGGCGACGGGGGATCGAGCCTGGCGCTGGCCCGCGCGAGGCTGACGCTCTCCAAGGACGCCGCGAGCCTCGATGGCCTGAAGGTCATCTGGCGCGACGGCGGGCGTGGCCGGGGCGGCCAGTTCGGCGCCCAGGTGGCCTTCTCCCCGGACGGCAAGTTTCTGTTCCTGAGCTCGGGCGACCGCCAGCGGATGACGCCGGCCCAGGACCTCAACACCCCGGTGGGCAAGATCCTGCGGCTGACCCTCGACGGCAAGCCGGCGCCCGGCAACCCCATGGCCGGCAAGGTGGGCGCGGCCACCATTCCGATCATCGATCCGCCGGTCGACACCGAGAAGGCCAAGACCGCGCCGGTGGTGCGCACCTACGCCTTCCCCGGCCCGAACCTCACGCCGGCCGAGATCTGGAGCCTGGGCCACCGCTGTCCCTACGGCCTCGCCTTCGCCCCTGACGGCCGTCTGTGGGAGGTGGAGCATGGCCCGCGCGGCGGCGACGAGCTCAACCTTATCGAGCCGGGCAAGAACTACGGCTGGCCGCTGGTGTCCTACGCGGTGAACTACAACGGCGTGCCGATCCCCAGCCCCGACACCCGGCCCGACCTCGCCAAGCCGGTGCTCTACTGGACCCCGGTCATCGCGCCCGGGAACCTGATGTTCTATTCCGGCAAGATGTTCCCGCAGTGGAAGGGTTCGGCCTTCGTCAGCGGACTGGCCACCCTGTCGCTCAGCCGCATCGTCATCACCGGCGCCACGGCGAAATCGGCCGAGCGCTGGCCCGTCGGCCACCGCATCCGCGATGTGGAACAGGCCCCCGACGGCGCGCTCTGGCTCATCGAGGACGCCAGCAACGGCGGCCTCTTCCGCCTGACCCCGAAGTAGGATCGGCGCGCCCTCTTCTGCCCTCGCCCGCGACCCGCTACCTTCCGCGCACACATGAGCGTGCTGCACCTTCTGGGAACGGCCGGCGACGGCGGCGCGGAGACCTACTTCGTCGACCTCGTCACCGCCTTGAAGCGCGCCGGCGTCGCCGAGGCCGCCGCGATCCGCAAGCATGCGGGCCGCGAGGCCGCGCTCCGGGCCGCCGGCGTGCCGGTGAAAGTCTTGGGCTTCGGCGGCCCGCTGGACATCCTCACCAAGACCGCGGCGGCGGGGTTCGGGCGGCTGAACCAGGCCAAGCTGATGCTGGCCTGGATGAACCGCGCCGCCCGGCACACGCCCAAGGGGCCCTGGGCGCGGATCGGCCGGCTCGGCGGCTACTACAACCTGAAATACTACTCAGGCTTCGACGAGCTGGTGGCCAACACCGAGGACATCGCCGAGTGGATCGTGGGCCAGGGTTGGCCGGCGGGCCGGGTGCGCTGCATCCCCAACTTCGCCAGCGCCCCGCCGGACGGCGCAGCCCTCGACCGGGCGAGCCTGGACACCCCGGCCGGCGCGCCATTGCTGCTGGCCATGGGCCGGCTGCACGAGTCCAAGGCCCATGACGTCAGCTTGCAGGCGCTCGCCGAGCTCCCCGACGCCTGGCTGTGGATCGCCGGCGTCGGCGCCCTGGAGGCCAAGCTGAAGGCGATGGCGCAGGCGCTCGGCGTCGAGGCCCGCGTACGCTTCCTAGGCTGGCGCACCGACCCCTCGGCCCTCTACCGCGCCGCCGACGTCTGCGTCTTCCCCTCCCGTTACGAGCCGCTGGGCAATGTGGTGATCCAGGCCTGGGCGCACGGCCTGCCGGTGGTGGCCGCGGCGAGCCAGGGGCCCCAGGCGCTCATCGAGGACGGCCGCGACGGCCTGCTGGTCCCAGTGGACGACGCCCCGGCCCTGGCCGAAGGCGTCCGGCGCCTGTTGGCCGAGCCCAGGCTCGCCAAGGGCTTCGCCCAGCGGGGCCTCGGCCGCGTCGCCGCGGAGTTCTCCGAGGCCGCTGTGGTGGCCCAGTGGAAGACGCTTTTCTCAGATTACGGAGCAGCCTGACGTGTGCGGCATTGCGGGCCAGGTGGGCGGGACCGATCCCCGCGCCGCCGAGATGATCGCCGCCCTCGCCCACCGCGGGCCGGACGGCGTCCGCGTGGAGACGCAAGCGCACGCTGCCTTCGCCCACGCCAGGCTCTCGATCATCGACCTGGAGGGGGGCTGGCAGCCGTTGCACGCGGGCGGCTCGACGGTGATCGGCAACGGCGAGATCTACAACTACCTGGAGCTCGCCCGCGACCACGGCCTGGAGGGCGAACTCGCCACCGGCTCGGACTTCGAGCCGTTGCTTCACCTCTACGCCCGCGAAGGCGAAAAGGCCTTCGAGCGGCTCAGGGGCATGTACGCCTTCTGCCTCATCGGCGCCGACGGCCGCGCCTGGCTCGCCCGCGACCCTTTCGGCATCAAGCCGCTCTACATCATGCAGCACGCCGGCGGCCTCGCCTTCGCCTCCGAGCCCCGGGCCTTCTTCAAGGCCGGCCTCATGCAGACCGTCCTCGACGACGAAGCAGCCGCCGAGCTCCTGGCCTTCAACTACACCCTGGGCGCGCGAACCCCCTTCCAGGGCCTCCGCCGCCTGGTCCCCGGCGAGGTCATCCAGATCCGCGACGGCCACATCGTCGCCAACTGGCGGCAGCTGCCGCTCCTCCCCCGCAAGGCGGGGGAGGTGGCTCGCCCCGCAGAGGGCGAGACGGAGGGGGCGCGCGGGCGATCGGGCTCTGAGTCGCTGGGAGCAAGCCGCCCACGCGCCCCCTCCGTCAGCTTCGCTGACACCTCGCCCGACCTCTTCGGGTCAGGGGATGAGCGGGATTTGATCGCCCGCCTCGACGCCGTCCTCGAGGACTCCGTCCGGGTCCACCAGCGCTCCGACGTGCCCTACGGCCTGTTCCTCTCCGGCGGCATCGATAGCGCCGCCATCGCCACCGTGATGGCGCGGCTGAACGAACGCCCGGTCACCGCCTTCACCTGCGGCTTCGAGGCTGCCGGCGCGGCCGACGAGCGGGCCCAGGCGGAACGGGTGGCCCGGGCGCTCGACCTCGACTGGCGGGAGACGACCTTCGACGAGGCGGATTTCTGGCGCATCGCGCCGCAGGTCGCCTGGGCGCTGGACGACCCCACCGCCGACTATGCCACCCTGCCGACCTACAAGCTCGCCGAGGCCGCCAAGGGGACGCTCACCGTCGTGCTCACCGGCGAGGGCGGCGACGAACTGTTCGGCGGCTATGGCCGCTATCGCCGCGCGCTGCGTCCCGCCTGGCTGGGCGGCCGCCCCGCCGAGCCCCGCGGCGCCGACCCGGCGGCCCTGGCCCGCTGGCGGACCGAGGCCCAGGCGCCGCCGAGCCTTTCGCCGCTGCAGCAGGCGCAGTGGGCCGATGTCGCCACCTGGCTCCCCAACGACCTCCTCCTGAAGCTCGACCGCTGCCTGATGGCCCACGGCCTGGAAGGCCGCACGCCCTTCCTGGACCCCGCCGTCGCGGCCTTCGCCTTCCCGCTCCCCGACCGCTGCAAGGTGCAGGGCCGCTACGGCAAGTGGCTTTTGCGCAAGTGGCTGGAAGGCGCCTGTCCCGCCGCCCAGCCCTGGGCCCGCAAGCAGGGCTTCACCGTGCCCGTGGACGCCTGGATCGCGCCCCGCGCCGCCGACATCGCCCCGCGCCTCACCGACATCGAGCCGCTGCGCCGCCTCAGGCCCGACGCCCCCGCCGCCTTCGCCGCCGGCGCAAACGGCGTCCGCTGGCCGCTGCTCTTCTTCGCGCTCTGGTGCCGCATCCACCTCGACGGCGCGACGCCCACGGAGGCGATGGCGAGCGTAGTGGGAAGCGTCTGATCCCACAAATACCGCTCATCCCCGCGAAGGCGGGAACCCGAGCTGAGCCAGATTCATCGGCTCCGCCAATATCCCACGCGCCCTATGGGTCCCCGCCTTCGCGGGGATGAGCGGAGCTAAGAAGGGGCGTGCTCCCGCCCCTACGGATCCGGATCCCGGCCTTCGCTGGGACGAGCGGGTCGATCACCTCGCCTTGACGCTGTTGTTGGAGCGGTCCGCGTCGGGCAGGCGGCGGTCGGGATCCACGGTGGCCTCGGCCACCACCCCGCCGTCGATGGCGTAGGTGTGCCGGCCGGTCTGCATCCAGGTCTCCACGGGGATGCGGATGTCGCGCTTGCTCCCGTCCTTGAAGACGATCCTCAGCGTCGCCGGCAGGACCAGCTGGCCGCGGTTCTCCACCGTCACCTGCGGCCCCTTGGCCGGGTCGTTGACCACTTCGGTCACCGCCATGTCGTGGGTCCAGTTGTTGAGGAAATAGCCCCGCCAGAACCACGACAGGTCCTCGCCGCCGGCGCTCTCCATGGCCCGGAAGAAGTCGCTGGGCTTGGGGTGCCTGAACGCCCAATCGGCGATGTACTTGCGGAACGCCGGGTCGAACCGCTCGGGGCCCAGGATGTCCTCGCGCAGCAGCGTGAGGCCGAAGGCAGTCTTGAAGTAGGTCACCGGGTGCCGGTACTTCTCGCGCACCGCATCGGCGCGGCTGACGATCCTGGGCGCCTCGGGGTCCTTCAGCAGGGCCGCGATCTGCTCCGCCGGCGTGGTCTTGGGGTCGGGCGCATATTCCCCGTCGCGCTTGGGCCCATAGACCCCGTGGTCGAAGTCGTCGGACTCGTAGACGTCGATGAAGGTGTTGAAGCCCTCGTCCATCCAGGCGTCGCGGCGCTCGTCGGAGCCGACGATCATCGGGAACCACGAGTGGCCGATCTCGTGCGCCGAGATGAAGAACAGGGTCTTGCCCTTGTCCGGGATGCCGTCGAAGACGATCCCCGGATACTCCATGCCGGTCGCGGGGCCCGCCACGTTGATGGCGTTCGGCCAGGGGTAGGGATACCAGCGCGCCGAGAACCGCTCGACGGCGTCCTTCATATATTCCGTCGACCGGCTCCAGCCCTCCTGGCCGACGCTCTCCGGCGGATAGACCGACTGGGCCATGGCGGTCTTGCCGCCGGGCAGGTTGATCCGGGCTGCGTCCCAGACAAAGGCGCGGCTGGCGGTGAAGGCCACGTCGCGGGTGTTCTCCATGTGGAAGCGCCAGGTCTTGGTCGCGCCGTTGGCCGGCGGCGTGGCCGCCACCTCTTCCGGCGTGCGGATCACCACCGTCCGGTCGCTGGCCCGCGCCCGGTCCCAGCGCGCCCGCTGCTCCGCGCTCAGCACCTCCTGCGGATTGGCGAGCGCGCCTGAGCCCGCGACGATCATGTCCGCCGGCACGGTCACCGCGTAGTCGAACGCGCCGTACTCCAGGTAGAATTCGTTGGCGAGATAGGGGAGCGTGTCCCAGCCGCGCACGTCGTCATAGACCTGCAGGCGGGGGTACCACTGCGCCAGGTCGTAGATGTCGCCGGACTTGTTGGTCTCCCAGGCGGTCCGCCCGCCGAACAGGCCGGGGATCAGGTAATGGTAGCGCACGTGCAGCTTCACCTGACCGCCACCGCCCTTCAGCGGCGCCGGCAGGTCGACGCGCATGCGGGTGTCGCTCTCGACGGTCGTGGTCGCCACCGGCTTGCCGCCGCGCTCCACGCTCACCGCCTCGATCACATAGCCGGGCGTCGATTGCGCGGGGTCGATCCGCCGGCCGCCGGACATGGCGTAGCCCCGGCTGTCGCGGCGGTAGAGGTTCTGGTCGAGCTGCAGCCAGAGGAAGCCCAGCGCCTCTGGGCTGTTGTTGGTGTAGGTGATGGTCTCTTCCGCGGCGAGCACATGGGCCTGGGTGTCGATGCGCGCTGCGATGTTGTAGTCGACGCGGTTCTGCCAGTAGGCCGGGCCGGGCGCACCCGCCCCGGTGCGCAGGGAATTGGCCGGCGCCGGCAGGGTCAGCGGCGCGAAGGTCTTCAAGGGATCGTAGGGCGCCCCGGTCTGAGCTCCGGTCTGTGCTCCGGTCTGCGCCTGAGCGCTCACCCCGATCAGCGCCGCCGCAGCGGCCAGCCCCGTCAATACACGCAACATCATGCCGAAAAGCTCCCCGGACAGGCCTCCATCTCGCCTGCCCTGGGGCTCCGCGCAAGGCTTGCGCAAAACAGCGCTTGCGCCAGGTGATTTAGTGAAGTACAACACTATCGACGTATACCACACCGGGCCCGCGGCGCAGGCCGCGCGGGTCATCTGGGACACACGATGGATCGAGAGTGGAATGACAGTCAGCCGATCTACCGCCAGCTTCGCGACCGGGTGGTGGCGATGATCCTCGACGGCGTGCTCGACGAGGGCGATCCCCTGCCGTCCGTGCGCAACGTCGCGGCGGAATACCGGGTCAATCCCCTGACGGTGCTGAAGGGCTACCAGCAGCTGGTGGACGAGGGGCTGGTGGAGAAACGGCGGGGCCTTGGCCTCTACATCAACTCCGGCGCGCGCAAGCTCCTGCTGGAGGCCGAGCGCCAGAGGTTCCTGACCGAGCAGTGGCCGGCCATCCACGCCACCATCCAGCGCCTGGGCCTTTCGCCCAAGGACCTGCTGGCCGCCGCGCCCGCCGCCGGCCCCGCCTCGGCCAAGAAGGAGAGCTGAGCGTGGCCTGCATCGAAGCCCGCGGCCTGCGCAAGACCTACGGGACCACGGTCGCCCTGGACGGCGTCGACCTGCGCATCGAGGAGGGCCGCATCGTCGGCCTGATCGGCCCCAACGGCGCCGGCAAAAGCACGGCGCTGAACGCCATCCTGGGCCTCACCGCCTACGAGGGCGAGCTGAAGGTGCTGGGCCGCAATCCGTGGACCGAGCGCAACCGGCTGATGACCGACGTCTGCTTCATCGCCGACGTGGCCGTCCTGCCCCGCTGGATGAAGGTCTCCCAGGCGCTGGACTATGTGGCCGGCGTCCACCCGCGCTTCGACCGCGCCCGCGCCGAGGGCTTCCTGGCCCGCACCACCATCAAGCGCACCAGCAGGATCCGCGAGCTCTCCAAGGGCATGGTCACCCAGCTGCACCTGGCGCTGGTGATGGCCATCGACGCCAAGCTGCTGGTCCTCGACGAGCCGACGCTCGGCCTGGACCTGCTCTACCGCAAGCAGTTCTACGACACCCTGCTGAACGACTATTTCGACCACACCCGCACGGTGATCGTCACCACCCACCAGGTGGAGGAGGTGCAGGACATCCTCACCGACGTGATGTTCATCGACCGCGGCCGCATCGCGCTCGACTGCAGCATGGAGGCCTTCGAGACCCGCTACCTGGAGCTGATGGCGCTCCCCGAGCACGCCGCCGCGGCCCGCGCCTTGGGCCCGATGAGCGAGCGCCAGGTCTTCGGCCGCAGCATCCTCATCTACGACGGCGTCGCCCGCGAGCGCCTGGCGCCCCTGGGCGAGGTCCGCACCCCCAGTATCGCCGACCTCTTCGTGGCGGTGATGGGCGGCAAGTCCGCCCCGCAGCCCCAAGGCGCCGAAGGGACGGCCGCATGACCCTGGAAACCGACGCCATGTCCGACCTGCCCCCCGCCGCCACCGCGACGGCCCCAAAGGCCACACGGCCGCTGTTCTGGTCCGTCCGCCGGGAGCTCTGGGAGAACCGCTCGCTCTATTTCGCCCCGGCGACGGTCTCGGCCGTCATGCTGATCGCCATGGTGATCGGCGTCGGCCGCATCCTCGCCGCGCATCCGGACCTCAGCCGGCACGACGCCCCGAACCCGGCGATGCTCGCCCTGCCCTACGACTTCGCGGCCGTGGCGATCATGCTCACCAGCTTCATCGTGGCGATCTTCTACTGCCTGGGCGCGCTGCATAACGAGCGCCGCGACCGCAGCATCCTGTTCTGGAAATCCCTGCCGGTCTCGGACGCCACCGCCGTGCTCTCCAAGGCCCTGGTGCCGCTAGCCGTGCTGCCGGCGATCGCCTACGTGACCACCGTCGTCACCCAGCTGGTCATCCTGCTCCTGAGCATGGTGGCGGGCGCTGTGGCGGGCCTGCCGGCCTCCACCTGGATGCAGACGCCCTTCGGCGACCTGACCCTCGTGCTGGTCTACGGCCTGGTCACCCAGACCCTGTGGCTCGCGCCCTTCTGGGGCTGGCTCTTGCTGGTCTCCGCCTGGTCGCGGCGCGCGCCCTTCCTCTGGGCCTTCCTGCCGCCGCTGGCCGTCTGCCTGGTCGAGAAGGTGGCGCTGGGCAGTTCGCACTTCGCGGACTTGCTGGGCTACCGGATCGGCGGTGGCTTCCACGAGGCCTTCGTGGAGCCGATGCGCAACGTCGTGCGCACCACCGGCCCGCACATGGTGGTCAACGGCTCGCCATTCCCGCAGGTGGGCGTCGGCGACCTTGACCCGGCCCGGTTCATCCTGGCCCCCGGCCTCTGGGCCGGCCTGGCGGTCGCCGTGGCCTTCTTCTTCGGCGCCGTGTGGCTGCGCCGCCGCCGCGAACCGATCTGAGCCCGCGAGACCCTGAAAGCCCCTCCCCCTACCGGGCCTGCGGCCCGGCCCCCTCTGGCCCAAGGGCCATCTCCCCCGAAGGGGAGAAGTTGGGGAGGGGTCGGGGCGGGGGTGCGAGCTGTGAGTTCGCCGCTCCGGCCCCCTGAACGCTGCACTGACACCCCCACACCCTACCCTTTCCCCGCAAGGGGGAGAGGAGCGTCTGGCCTTATCGGCGCGGCCCAGATCTATCCCTCTTGAAACCCCAGGCGCGTCGCCACCTCCTCGCCGATCGCGAGCGATGAGGTGAGGCCGGGGCTTTCGATGCCGAACAGGGCGACCAGGCCAGCCAGCCCATGAGCCGGCGGGCCGTCGAGCCGGAAGTCGGGCTGCGGCTCGTCGGGGCCGTGCAGCTTGGGGCGGATGCCGGCGTAGTCCGGGGTCAGCGCCCCCTCCGGCAGGCCCGGCCAGAACTTGCGGATATAGGCGGCGAACACCGGCGCCGCGGCGGGATCGACGCTGTAGTCGAGGCTGTCCACGAAGGTGAGGTCCGGCCCGAACACCGCCTGGCCGCCCAGGTCGCGGCGGTAGTGGGTGCCCAGCGCCCCATGGATCGGCGGCGGGTAGATCAGCCGCGCGAACGGCGCCTTGCCCACCAGCCGGAAGTACATCCCCTTGCCGTAGTGGCCCTTGGGGATGGTCTCGGCGGGAAAGCCCTCGATCGAGGCGGCCACGGCCTGGGCGGAAAGGCCCGGCGCCGTCACCAGGTAGCGGCAGGTGAGGCTCGCCGGCTCCTCACCCCCGGCGCGGACCGAAAAGCCGCCGCCCTCCAGCGGCGCCGCGCCCTCGAACGGCGTGGGCGTCACCACCGCCCCGCCGGCGGCCTCGATCTCGCCGCGCAGGGCCAGCATGTAGCCGTGGCTGTCGAAGATGCCGCTCTGCGGCGAGATCAGCGCGCCCTCGCACCTCAGCGCCGGCTCCAGCGCCAGGGCCTGGGCCTTGCTCAGCCGCTCCATGCCCTCGACGTCGTTGGTGCGGGCCTGGTCCAGTATGGCGTCCAGCCGGCCCATTTCGTCGACGCTGGTGGCCACCACCAGCTTGCCGCAGCGGTCGAAGTCCACGTGGTGTTTCTCGAGGAAGGCATAGAGCGCCCGCCGCCCGGCCACGCAGAGCCGCGCCTTCAAGGAGCCGGTGGGGTAGTAGAGCCCGCCGTGGATCACCTCGGAATTGCGCGAGGAGACCCCCTGGCCGATGGCCGCCTCGCGCTCCAGCACCGCAACGGTGAGCCCGCGCCTCGCCAGCGCATAGCCGCAGGCCAGGCCCACGGCCCCCGCCCCCACCACCACCGCCTCGAAGTCGAACTCGGCCATCCGCCTCGCCTAACGCGGAAGCGGGGCTTTGGGAACCGCGGGCGATCGGATGTCAGAGCGACAGGCTGCTTTCGGCGTCGCGGCGGACAAGCGCTGGCGGGCCGGCGGCCAGGTCTGCGGCCGGCTGGGCGCTCACCAGGCCCTCGTAGAAATAGTGAACGTTCACGTCGAGCGCGCAGGCCAGCTTCCAGAGCACCGCCGCCGAGGTGCGGTTTGCCGCGCACTCATACTTCTGGATCTGCTGGAAGCGGACGCCGATGACGCTGGCGAGGTCGGCCTGCGTCAGGCCCATGGCCCGGCGCCGCCAGCGCAGGCGCCTTCCAATATGCACGTCAACGACTTCAACCACGGTCAGCCCCAACTCAGCCCCGGTCGTCCCTTGCCACACCTATAACATGGTTATGAAACGATTGCGCGCCCCTTGGTTGCGTTGCGGCTCTCGGCGTGGGAAGGGCCGCCGCAGGGCCGGTGGGACGCGTAAAGAGGGTTCTCGATGACCATGCGGATATGGGCCGCGGCGGCGGTCCTGGCCTTCGTTCCGGCGCTCAGCCCGGCGGCCGCCCAGGCGCAGGTCTCGGTGGACCCCAAGGCGCCGGTCGCCATCGCCAGCATCCTCGACTGGAAGGGCGCGCGGCAGGCCAAGGGCTTCCGCGACATCGAGCACATCTTCAAGGTGCACACCATCCGGCGCGGCAAGGCGGTGCGTCCGCTGCCGGTGGCCGCCAGACAGATCGCGCCGACCTTCCGCTACCAGGACAGGACCTGGACCATCGACGACTACATGGCCGCCTACCGGGTTTCCGGCCTGCTGGTGCTGAAGGACGGCAAGATCGTGCTGGAGAAGTACGCGCTGGGCCGCAAGCCCTCCGACCGCTGGACCTCGTTCTCGGTGGCCAAGTCGGTGACCTCCACCCTGGTGGGCGCGGCGATCGAGGACGGCAGGATCAAGAGCCTCAACGACCCCATCACCCGCTACGTCCGCGACTTGAAGGGCTCGGCCTATGAGGGCGTCACGGTGCGCCAGATGCTGATGATGAGCTCCGGCGTGAAGTGGAACGAGGACTACACCGACCGCAATTCCGACGTCGCCAAGGCGGGCGGCACGGTGGCCGAACCCGGGGTCAATCCCATGGTGAGCTATCTCCGCAAGCTCCCCCGCGCGCACCCCCCGGGTACGACCTTCAACTACAACACCGGCGAGACGGACCTGGTGGGCGTTCTGGTCTCCAAGGCCACCGGCGAGAGCCTGGCGCAATATGCCTCGGAGAAGATCTGGAAGCCGGTCGGCATGGAGCGGGACGGGATCTGGATGACCGACCCCGGCGGCCAGGAACGCGGCGGCACCGGCATCTCCATGACGCTCCGCGACTACGGGCGGCTCGGCCTGTTCATCGCCGGCGGCGGCGTCGCCAACGGCAAGCGCATCGTGCCGCCCACCTGGGTCGCCGAGGCCACGGCCAAGGAGATCGACAACGGCGCGCCGCCGCCCGGCGGCTACGGCTACTTCTGGTGGGTGCGCTCGCCGGACGAATACGAGGCCGTGGGCATCTTCGGCCAGTCGATCACCACCTTCCGCAACGAGCACCTGATCGTCGTCCAGAACGCCGCCTGGCCGGCGCCCACCGGCAAGGAACTGAGCGCCGCGCGCGCGGCGATGGTCGAGGCGGTGAAGGCGGCGGCGAGCGCCCGCTAGGAAGCGCTCAATATTTTCCGCTCATCCCGGCGAAGGCCGGGACCCAGATCCAATGGCTTACATCGGGTTGGATAGGTTCTGAGCCCGAAGAGCCCCCTCTAGGCGTTTCCATCTGGGTCCCGGCCTTCGCCGGGATGAGCGGTATTGAGTAGAGGCCCTTAGGCCGTGGGCTCGCCCTTCGGGCCGACGCCGCGCAGGCCCCACTCGAGGCCCAGCGCGGCCAGGCGAAGGCCCATGCCGACGGCGAACCCGGCGGCGATGACCACCAGCAAGGCGGCGGCGAAGGTGTCGCCCGGCGTGTCGCCATAGAGAGGCATGTGGGCCGCGAGCCCGTGGCAGGCCCAGGCGATGGCGATGCCTACGCCGCCGACCAGCCCCGACAGGGCCACACCCTTCGGCGTCCGCATGAACAGCGGGAAGGCGAAGGGCAGGACGAAGAGGGCGATCGAAACGAGCGGGAGCAGCATTGGGTCGGATCCTGGGAAGCCGACGAAATGAAAAGCCCAACCTCCCTAATCAATCGTTCTCGCCGCGGTGGATTGGCCCGCGGTCGCACCGATTAGATGTGGATCGCGTGGCCCAGGACCCTGAGCGCCGCCTCGTGCACCGCCTCCGACAGCGTCGGGTGGACGTGGATGGTCCCGCCGAAGTCCTCCAGCCGCGCGCCCATCTCCAGCGACATCGCGAACTCCCCGGAGAGCTCGGAGACGTGGGCGCCCACCGCCTGCAGTCCCACCACGCGGTGGTCGGACTTGCGCGCCACCACGCGCACGAAGCCGCCGCTGTCGCCCGCCTCCATGGAAAGCGCCCGGCCGTTGGCCTGGAACGGGAAGACCGCGCTGATCGGGTCGTGGCCGGCGGCCTCGGCCTCCTTGGGCAGGAGGCCCGCGGAGACGATCTCCGGCTCGGTGAAGCAGACCGCGGCGATGGCCACGGGGTCGAAGCGGCGGTTCTGGCCGGCGATCACCTCGACGGCGACGTGCGCCTGGGCGGCGGCCTTGTGCTCCAGCATGGGCTCGCCCACCAGGTCGCCGATGGCGTAGACGCCGCTCATCGAGGTCCGCATGCGGTCGTCGACCTTGACGAACGGCCCGGCCATGTCGACGCCCATTTCCTCAAGGCCCCAGCCTTGCGTGCGGGGCTTCCGCCCGACCGTGACCAGCAGCTTGTCGGCGGGGATGCGCAGGATCTCGCCGCCCTGGTCCACCACCAGTTCGCCGTCCGCCCAGGCGATGGCCTTGGAGGACAGGTGCAGGGTGACGCCGGCCTTCTGCAGCCAGGCCTTCACCGGCTTGGTCAGCGGCTCGTCGTAGAGCGGCAGGATGCGGTCGAGCGCCTCCACCACCGTGACCTCGCAGCCGAACTTGCGGAACGCCGAGCCCAGCTCCAGGCCGATGTAGCCCGCGCCGATGACCGCCAGCCGCTTCGGCAGGGCCTGCAGCGCCAGCGCCTCGGTGGACGAGATCACGTCGCCCCCGCCAGAGGGGCCAAACGGGATGTGCGGCAGGGCTGTCGCCACGGAGCCGGCCGCCAGGATCACGCTCTCCGCCTTGATGGTGACAGGGCCGTCCTGGGTCTCCACGTGGCAGGTCTTGGCGTCCGAGAAGCGGCCCCAGCCGGCGATCACCCGGGTCTTGGCCCGCTTCAGCAGGGCGGTGACGCCGCCGTTCAGCTTGTCGACCACACCCTCCTTCCAGGCGACGGTCTGCGCGAGGTCGAGGACGGGGGGGCTCTTCAGCGAGATGCCGTCCTTGCCGCCGTGCGCCGCCTCGGCCATGCCCTCGAACTTCGACGCCACGTGGATCAGCGCCTTGGACGGGATGCAGCCGCGGATCAGGCAGGTGCCGCCCAGCCGGTCGCCTTCCACCAGGACGGTGTCGATGCCGAGCTGGCCGGCGCGGATCGCGGCGACATAGCCGCCGGGTCCGCCGCCCAGGATCAAGAGGCGGGTGGTGATCGTCTCGGCCACAGGGCTAGTCCATGAACAGGGTGGCGGGGTGTTCCAGCATGGCCTTGACCCGCTGGATGAACTCCGCGGCGTCATAGCCGTCCACCACCCGGTGATCGAAGGACGACGACAGGTTCATCATCTTGCGCACCGCGATCTGGCCATGGCGCACCACCGGCCGGTCGACGATCTTGTTGGGGCCGATGATCGCCACCTCCGGGTGGTTGATCACCGGCGTCGTGGCGATGCCGCCCAGCGGGCCCAGCGAGGTGACGGTGATGGTCGAGCCGGAGAGGTCGTCCTTCGAGCCCTTGCCGGAGCGCGCGATCTCGGCGACCCGGGCCACCTCGGCGGCCGAGGCCCAGACGTCCAGCGCCTCGGCGTGCTTGACCACCGGCACCACTAGGCCGTTGGCGGTCTGGGTGGCGATGCCGATGTGGACGCCCGCGTGGCGGTGCACCACGCCGGCCTCGTCGTCGAAGCGGGCGTTGATCTGCGGATAGGCCGGCAGCACCCGCACCAGGGCCCGCATGATGAAGGGCAAGAGGGTCAGCTTCGGCTGGTCGGCGCGCTTGGCGCCATTCAGGTGGACGCGCAGCTCCTCCAGCTCCGTCATGTCGACTTCCTCGACATAGGCGAAGTGCGGGATGCGGCGCTTGGCCTCCTGCATCTGCCGCGCGATCGCGCGGCGCATGCCGATGACCTTCACCTCCTCGACGGAGGTGCGCTTGGCCAGCGACGCGCCGCCGCCCGGCCGCGCGTCCGCGCCGCCGCCGGCGATGAAGGCGTCCAGGTCCTCATGGGTGATGCGGCCGGCGGGACCCGTGCCCGCCACGTGGTTCAGCTTGATCCCGAGGTCCTCCGCCCGGCGGCGGACGGCGGGCGAGGCCAGCGGCTTCTCGCCCTCGGCGCGGCTGGGCAGGGCTCGGGCGGCGGCCGGGCGCGGGGCGGCCTCGGCGGCCGGCGCGGCGGGCGTGGGTTCGGACTCGCGCTCGGGCTTGGGTTCGGGCGGCGGGGCCTCGGCCTTTGCAGCCAGTTCGGTCTTGGCGGCCGGAGCCGGCGCAGCAGCGGCGTTGCCCGCACCTTCCACCTCGAAGACCGCGATGGGACCGCCCACCGGGGCCATGTCGCCGGGGACGCCGTTCACCTCAATGAGCTTGCCGGCCACCGGCGAGGTCATCTCGACCGTGGCCTTGTCGGTCATCATGTCCACCAGCGGCGCGTCCTCGTCGACCACGTCGCCCACCTTGACGTGCCAGGCGACGATCTCGGCCTCGGCGGTGCCCTCGCCCAGGTCGGGCAGCTTGAAGACGAAACGTCCCACTAAGGTCAGGCCTCCATCACGCGCTTCAGGGCCGCTCCGACCCGTTTCTGGCCGGGGAAGTACTCCCATTCGAAGGCGTGCGGATAGGGCGTGTCCCAGCCGGTCACCCGCTCGATGGGCGCCTCCAGGTGGTAGAAGCAGGCCTCCTGCACGAGCGCCGAAAGCTCCGCGCCGAAGCCGGAGGTGCGCGTCGCCTCGTGCACGATCACGCAGCGGCCGGTCTTCTTCACCGAGGCGGTGATGGCTTCGATGTCCACCGGGGCGAGCGTGCGCAGGTCCACCACCTCGGCGTCGACGCCTGCGAGCTCGGCCGAGGCGATGGCCACATGCACCATGGTGCCATAGGCCAGCACCGTGACCTCGGAGCCTTCCCGGGCGATCCGCGCCTCGCCCAGCGGCACGGTGTAGTGGCCCACCGGCACCTCGGCGCCGGCGATCTTCTGCCACGGCGTCACCGGCGTCTCCGGATTGCCGTCGAAGGGGCCGTTGTAGAGCCGCTTGGGCTCGAAGATCACCACCGGGTCGTCGTCCTCGATGGCCGCGATCAGCAGGCCCTTGGCGTCATAGGGCGTCGACGGGATCACGGTCTTCACCCCGGCGATGTGGGTGAACAGCGCCTCGGGGCTCTGGCTGTGGGTCTGGCCGCCGAAGATGCCGCCGCCATAGGGGCTGCGGATGGTCATCGGGCACCAGAAGTCGCCGGCCGAGCGGTAGCGCAGGCGCGCCGCCTCCGAGACGATCT